>OFFV01001109.1_pt1 | contig 17072 bp, 18 predicted proteins | sample 1521461 | NCBI WGS metagenome assembly OFFV01 (sample SAMEA3504120, study PRJEB24116) | mouse gut metagenome | biome: mouse gut; feature: mouse-associated habitat; material: faeces | place: Denmark | collected 2011 | reverse complement strand
CCCCGCCGCAAGCAAAACCGCGGCCAACGAAACCGCAAAAGAAAAACCGCGAGAAGCCCCGCGCAATATTCGATTGCGCGGGGCATTCGCATCCGGAGGGCTGCGGAGCGCACCGGCCGGGCCCTATGCGCCTCGGACAATGCGGCATTTCCGCACATTTCGCCCCCGGAGATGCAATTTTTCCCCGCGGGGGTGCGGCTGTTTCCGTTTTTTTCGTATCTTTGCACGCTATGTTTAACTAAACTTTTACGATCCATGCCAAAAATGAAAACTAATGCCGCTGCGAAGAAGCGTTTTACCTTCACCGGCACGGGAAAGATCAAGCGTCAGCACGCTTATCACAGTCACATCCTGACCAAAAAGACTAAAAAACAGAAGCGCAACCTGTGCTATTCGGGTATCGTTTCGCCGGCCGACGAGGCCAAAATCAAGAGCCTGCTCGTGAAGTAATTCACGTGCGGTAATTTTATCAACCGGAGTAAATCAGCCCCGAAGAGCGTGAGAGAATCACGTCGCTGACAGCTCCCTCAAAAACTTTATCGTTTATGCCACGTTCAGTAAATGCTGTTGCGTCACGCGCAAGAAGAAAAAAGGTTTTGAAACTTGCCAAAGGTAACTTTGGTTCAAGGGGAAACGTATGGACCGTAGCGAAAAATACGGTCGAGAAGGGTTTGCAGTACGCCTATGCGCACCGCCAGCTCAAAAAGCGGACATTCCGCAGCCTGTGGATCACGCGTATCAACGCCGCAGTCCGCATGCAGGGAATGACCTACTCGGAATTCATGGGCAAGATCAACGCCAAAGGACTCCAGCTCAACCGCAAGGTGCTGGCCGACCTGGCGATGAACGAACCCCAGGCTTTCGAGGCAATCGTAAAAGCAGTTAAATAGCGGACGGCCCGCTGCGAAGCGGGCCTGTCGGGCAGTTGTATAGGGCATCCGTCAGGGTGCCGCAACCGCAGCCGGACGAAACGGCGGCTCTCCGGAGTCGGACGATTCGTCCGGTTTTTTTTATCCGCACGCGCCGTGCCGCCTCCTTCCGTCCTTCCGTCCTTCCGTCCTTCCGTCCCCCGCACCGAACACCAGCCACAGGACTCGGGCACATTCCCGCACGCACTTCTGTCTCCCCTGTCGCGTGCACCACGACACATACGACCGGTGCGGCACCGCCACCGCACGATCCCCGGCCGACCGCTTCCCGATCGCCACCCATTTCAGAAAGACACACAAACCACCTGCCGGACCTCCTCCGGACCCGCATCCGATGCCGCCCTATTCCCCGGCACCGCCTACCCGGCGCCGGCTCTTCCATCCGGATACCCGCCGAACGCCCCGGCGCCGCGCGTCCCGTCTCCGCGGACACGAAAAAAGGAGGAACGCCGAGCGTTCCTCCTCCGCCGCAGCGGTTTGCGTCGCGCGGCCTACTCCAATGCGGCGCAGGCATTGACCGTCTGTTCGGCAATGCGCGTAAGACCCGCATCGGTATCTTTCTCGTTCTGAAGAATCTGCGCCAGCAGCTTCTTCACGCCGCGTTCCGGCAGGAAGTCGGCCAGCGCCACGAGCGTGCCGTAGGTCGCAATCTCGTAGTGCTCCACCTTCTGCGCGGCGAGGATGAGTCCGGCATCACGCACGAACGAATCCCGCTCCGTGTCGGCGATGATCTCCTCGGCCTCCTTGATCAGACCGGCCATCGCCTCGCACTTCTTGGTCGCGGGCTTCACACCCAGCAGCTCGAACACCTGCTCCACGAGTTGAATCTGACGGGCGCTCTCGGTGTTGTGCTTCTTGAACGCAGCCGCCAGCCCGGGGTCGGTCGCCGCCTTCTCCATCTTCAGCAGCGCGGGATCGAGGTGTTTCTCAGCCCAGTAAATATCCTTCATCGCATCGACGAAAAATCGGTGGAACTCCGAGTTCCGCTTGCTGCCATTGGTACGTTTGTCGGTATTCATAACACAAAAATTTAACGGTTTTCCTCCTTTCCGGCAAAATGCATACCACGTTTTTCGCTCCGCCCCCGCCGTCCGCCGCACGGCGCTCCATCCCTACGGAGCCTCCCGGCAGCACAAACGCTTTCACCGCAAGTCCAAAACAACAGGGCAGCACAGCCGCCGCCACACATTTTCATTCGACGAATTTTCATATCTTTGTCCCCCGGGATCGAAACACGACATGGAACACGGCAAAAACTGGAAACAGGTACTCGCGGTCATCTGGACCGGACAGGGAATATCCATCCTGAGCAGCTCCGTCGTAGGCTATGCCGTGATCTTCTACCTGAGTCTCGAAACCGGATCGGCCGAGACCCTCGCGTTCGCCGCCCTCGCCGGCATGCTGCCCCAATCGCTGCTGGGCCTCGTGGCGGGCGTGTGGATCGACCGCTGGGACCGCAAGCGCACGATGATCCTGGCCGACGGATTCATCGCCCTCTGCACGCTGGCCCTGGCGCTGCTCTTCCGCTTCGGCGCCGCGGAGCTGTGGCACGTCTACGCGCTGCTCGCCTGCCGCTCGATCGGCTCGGCTTTCCACACCCCCGCCATGGAGGCCTCCATGCCCCTGCTGGCCCCGGCGGCACAGCTCACGCGCATCGCCGGCGTCAATCAGTCGCTCGAATCGGCCTCGTCCATCGCCGGACCCGCGCTGGGCGCACTGCTGCTGGCCTTCGCCGAGCTGAGCGACATCCTGCTGCTCGACGTCGCAGGCGCACTGATCGCCTGCGGATCGCTGGCTTTCGTGCGCATACCCAATCCGCTGCGCAGCGGCACGCAGCGCCCCGCCCTGCTGCGCGAAATGCGCGAGTGCGCCGCGGCCATCCGCAACACCCGGGGCATGACGCAGTTCTTCGGCTCGGCGATCCTCGTGCTCTTCTTCATCATGCCTGTGGGCGTGCTCTTTCCGCTCATGACGCTCCGCCACTTCGGCGGCGGGGTCTGCGAAATGAGCCTCATCGAGATCGTGTGGGGCGGCGGCTCGCTCGCCGGGGGCCTGCTGATGGGCCTGCGCAACTACCGCATCGACAAAGTGCTGCTCATACAGGCCATGTACGTCACGGTGGGGGCTTCGTTCCTCGTGTCGGGACTTCTGCCGCCCGCCGCATTCGCCCTCTTCACGCTGCTCCAGGTCTTCTCCGGCATCGCGGGCAGCGTCTTCAAAGCCTCGTTCGTCGCCGTCGTGCAGCACCGTTTCGCCCCCGGCATGCTGGGCCGCGTGCTGTCGCTCTACTCGGGTCTGAGCATGATGCCCGCCATGCTGGGCGTCGTGGGCTCCGGCTTCCTGGCCGACGGCATCGGCCTGACCGCGACCTTCGTGCTGGCGGGCGCCGCCATCGCGGCGATCGGCATCGCAGGATGCTGCTCGCGCTCGATGCGCCGCCTCGGGCAGGGGATCTGACCCCGCGGCAGCGATTTCCGCACGCCGGGCGCTCGTTTTTTGCCCTTTTCTTCGTATCTTGCGACGTGCGGCACGCGCCGTGCACCGCGAACGAACCTCAAACACTTAACCAAATGGCACTTTTCTCACGCTCCGCGCGCAACGACGCGCCCCTCCATCCGCAGGACACGCTCACGACGCGCGACGGCTCGGAACTCACGTTCACGTTCTTCCGCCACGCGGCACTCGCGATCGAATACAAGGGAAAACACATCTATACCGACCCCGTGAGCGGCTATGCGGACTACGCACGTCTTCCGAAAGCCGACCTGGTGCTCGTCACCCACTCCCACTACGACCACTTCGACCGGGCCGCGATCGACGCCGTGACGGAGCGCGCGAGCCTCCTCGTCTGCGACAAGACCACGGCCGAGGGATTCGAGGGCGAATGCCTCGTCATGCGGCCCGGCGACACGGCCGCACCGCGCGACTACGTGCGCATCGAGGCCGTGGCAGCCTACAACACCACCGAGGGGCACCTCGACTTCCATCCGCGCGAACGCGAGGACGTGGGCTACGTGCTCACGTTCGGCGGCACGCGCATCTACATTGCCGGCGACGGCGAGAACACCCCCGAAATGGAGTCGCTGCGCGACATCGACATCGCCTTTCTGCCCGTGAACCAGCCCTACACCATGACCGTGGACCAGGCTGCGGAGGCCGTGCGCGCCCTGCGGCCGAAGATCTTCTATCCCTACCACTACGGCGAAGTGGAGGAGAAAACCGACCTCGACCGCCTCGTGCGCATGCTGGAGGGCGTGACCGAGATCCGCATCCGGCCGATGGAGTGAGCCGCCCGCCTTTCGGCATGCAACGGCATAAGGTTTCTAATCATGCGACAATGTCTGTGCCCCTCAAGGAACACAGCCTTTCGCATAGCACACGGTTACTCTCCGCATCAATCCGTATACACTTTTTAGTTTATGTTTGAACTAATATAAAAACCTCGATAAGAGCCAAAACGATTATGTCGTTTTGGCTCTTATCGGAAAAATTCTTATATTTGCAATGTGGCAACTTTCAATGGAGCCACAACTTTAAAACATATAAGCTCAATCGCTGTCTGAATCACCACCTCGGAAATGTAACGAGCTATAATAATCAAATTGAGAGTCGTGCCATACGGCGCGGGCTTTCTCATATTTGATTATGGCTTGTGGTGAGCCAAGATAGCGTATGACGGAAGTCTGCGCTTTTGTTTTATCGGCAAGTGCGCATGCCAAGTCAAACGACATAATGGCAATAATGCACAAAACCAATAACATTAGAAGCAAATGAAAAAAGTTATTTCGCTCATGTTGCTACTCGCAACAATCGTAATCGCCCTGCCAAGTTGCTCAGATGATGATGAACCCAACGCTCCTCAATTAACGCAATTTGATTATACGCTATATGCTGGAGAAACAACCAACGTCAAGGGTGAATCGTTGAGTAACTTAGAATGGGTGGGTGATAAATTCGTGGCGAATATTGATAAGGATGGGATACTTCATGCCAACAAAATAGGCTATACAAGAATCCATTCCACAGATATAACCGCAGGTGATTATACTGGAATAAGAGTGGTTGTTAAACCCCAAATTACAAGATATTCAGAACCACTATTATATTGGCAGGGCGGCCAAGCACACTATAAAGAAGGATATATCCAATTAGACCCCGGGAGTTATTCAAATATGCCAACCGCAGATATTTGGGAGCTTACAGCACCTTTTATTCCGCTCCAAATAAAAGAATGTGCTCTGCCATGGACTGTGCATAAGCAGGATGCCACAACAATTATTTTCAAAACAGATAAAAATGCAAGTCCTTATGTTGCTTACTTATTTGATAATGACAGGAAAGTGACTGGGGTTGGTGTGTATATTGACCCATTGCAAGGAGGAGAATTGCCGGACTTCCTAAATGAAAGGTACTTAATTTATGATGTTGATGTATCAAATTATACCGCTAATTTTGCCCATGCAGTAGGATATCGAGATGAGCCGAAAATAGATTATGTTGGGCAAATGGGTTATTCATCATCTTTAGGTCTAATCTTAATTGTATATGCACCTGTGAATAATGCTAGAGGTGAAGATTACCCAATATTTGATACTTTGTCAGAGATAGAACTATAACATCCAAATAAACAATGAAGAAGATTCTTTCAATAATCTTCGTAGCCGTAATGTCATCTGTCATTCTCGGAGGTTGCTCTAAGGATGATGACGATATTACAGGCTCTATGAAGCTGACCAATCTGTCGGGCATAGATTGGTATGACGGAGAAGTATGGTACTCGGATGTACCTAATGGCGACCTCAACGGTGATGTTGATTTCGGTACCTTAAAAGTGGGCGAAACCACTACAGTCAAGACAAAAGGGACATACTTCTATGTGTGTATCAAAAATTCTCGCGGCAAGATGCAGTTAAGCAAGCCAAAGCCTGTGAGCAGTTCTGTATCTGTGTCTGCAAGCGATATGTATTAACCGATAAATCAATCTCCCATGAAGAAAATATTCCCAATCTTAACAGTTGCATTGTTGGCTATTTCCACTGCTTGTGGTGGAGGGTCAAAAAGCAATGACAGCACAACCTCCGCGAATGATTCTATTGCAAACGATACGGCGGTGGATTCTCTTGCTATCGCATTGAGCCGCTTGGATAGCATACAGAGTAAAGGGCAGCTCGTACACTTCGACACTTGGAAAATAGGCAACCTCAAAGGCGTAGAGGTACAGGCTCAGAAATTCTCCAGTGAGAATGACAGTATAGTTTTCATCACACTCCGCAAAGATTGTGGAGGTGAGTATTATTACTCATGGGAGGATGCTTTCATTTTCCAAAAGGAACTGCCCTCGCTCTACGAGGCAATCAACACAATCAAGAGCAACCTCAACCGAAAAACCGACCATAACGAGAAGTACGCTTATACGACAAAAGATAATGTTGTCGTGTTCGCCGAGAATCCTGGCAAAGGATGGAACTTGAAACTAAGCGTTGATGCACATAAGAGCAACGCCTATATCAACCTCACCACGGCAGAACTTGACAAGTTGGTGGAGTTGCTTCAACAGGCTAACAATAAACTTGATGAAATAAAATAATAGCTATGTGGATACTCGCATTGATATGTGCAATCTGTTGGCTTGGCCCTGCACTTAAAGACGGAGCAAAAATTAAATAAAAAAATTTCTGACTCGCACCACTGCGCCACAGAGAGTACGACCTGTTACCCCCGGCACCCCTTACGGGTCAAACCTAAACAATCATTCAGAACTGACAAGGCGAGGCTTCCGCAATCCGTGGAGGCTTCGCTTTTTTCGGAATACTTCAAGCCTCAACAGAAAAAAGCATTGTAGTGTCGATAGATTTTGCTATCTTTGTACTGCCAACAGAATCATGTTGGTTTATAATGCTACGAAGCGCGTTGGTGAGGAGTTGCCGATGCGCTTCTCTATTGACAGAATTTTGAAAATTGACATTTGATTGACAAAATCACGCAAAAGAAAAAGCTAACTATCCTTTAATTAGATAATTAGCTTTCTTAAAAGTGGTGCCACCAGGAATCGAACCGGGGACACAAGGATTTTCAGTCCTTTGCTCTACCAACTGAGCTATGGCACCATTATTTCTTGTTTGCGGTTGCAAAGGTAGTGAAACTTTTTTAAACTACAAACTATTTCTAAAAAAAAACACTGATAAAAACATAAGGTGCTTATTATCAGTGTTGTTTAATTAAAATTATTTTTCTTTTAGTGGATTCCAACCTTGCGCTTTCAGCTCAAACTCTTGTCCGTCACGGGTAATCAGGGCACATCCCAGCTCCGGTTTGGTGATGTGACCAATCACTTTTATACCCTCTATAGCCGAAACTCGTTCATGCTCTGTTAAAGGTACAGTAAATAATAGCTCATAGTCCTCACCACCATTTAAAGCACATGTTGTCACATTCATATTCAGTTCTTCCGCCATTACAGCCGTTTGGTAATCAATGGGAATTCTTTCCTCGTAAATGCGACAGCCGGTATCGCTTTGTGAGCATATATGTAGCAGTTCCGAAGAAAGGCCGTCGGAAATATCCATCATAGCGGTGGGCTTGATTCCCGCTTTTGCCAGTTTCTCAATGATATCCTTACGTGCTTCAGGCTTTAACTGACGTTCCAAAATATATTCTTTTCCGGAAAAATCCGGATTTGCTTCTTTTTCTCCTTGGAAAACAGCCTTTTCACGCTCTAGAAGTTGAAGTCCCATATAAGCTCCTCCCAAGTCACCGCTGACACAAATCAAGTCTGTATCTTGTGCGCCGTTGCGATAAACCACTTTGTCCTTGTCCGCTTCACCTATGCAAGTAATACTGATGGCGAGCCCGGTTACGGATGAAGTTGTATCTCCACCCACAATATCTACATGGTGTAGTTCACAAGCCTGTTTTAGCCCATCATAGAACTGTTCTAAATCTTCAATACAAAAGCGTTTGGACAGTGCGATAGAAACTGTGATTTGTTTTGGAGTACCATTCATAGCATAAATGTCCGAGAAGTTTACGATGGCCGATTTATATCCCAAATGTTTCAATGGGGTATAAACCAAATCAAAATGTACCCCTTCCATCAGTAAGTCTGTGGTCACCAATACCTCTTTATCTTTAAATTCCAATACGGCTGCATCGTCTCCCACACCATATTGGGTTTCCGGATTTTTTAACTCGATATCCTTCGTTAGATGTTTAATGAGGCCGAACTCACCTAAGGTCGCTATTTCTGTTCTGTTTATTTCCTGCATGTTCTTAAATTCGATTAATCATTTCACGCATAATGGTAGTCATGCGCGGTTGCGCTTCATCTGCCGCTTTCTGAACCTCTTCGTGTGAAACTTCCACAATTTTTCCCTCCACGCCTAGGTCGGTGATAACCGATACTCCAAACACTTTGATGCCACAATGGTTTGCTACAATAACTTCAGGAACGGTAGACATACCTACGGCGTCAGCTCCAAGAATGTGGAACATCTTGTATTCTGCCGGAGTTTCGAAGGTAGGTCCCTGTGTACCGATATATACTCCTTGTTGTACTTTGATACCTTTTTCTTTAGCGATCTCCAGTGCTTTGTCTATCAGTTCTTTGGAGTAGGCTTCACTCATATCCGGGAAACGGGGGCCGTATTCAATGTTCTTGCCGTGCAACGGATGTTCGGGAAAAAAGTTGATATGATCTCTGATAATCATCAGATCACCAATTTCAAAGTCTGCATTCGTACCTCCAGCTGCATTGGATACGAACAATGTTTTGATGCCTAATTCACGCATCACCCGTACGGGGAAAGTAACTTCTTTCATGGAGTATCCTTCATAGAAGTGGAAACGTCCTTGCATAGCCATGATGTCTTTATTACCTAATTTGCCGAAAATCAATTTACCGCTATGTCCCTCTACGGTTGAAACAGGGAAATTAGGGATATCTTTGTAACTGATCTCGTATTTATCGGTAATTTCGTGTACCAGGCTTCCTAAGCCGGTACCTAATATAATAGCAGTTTCGGGACTGGTATGCATCTTTTCTCTAAGAAAAGTTGCTGTTTCTTGAATTTTTTCTAACATAGTCGGTTATATTTGAGTTAAACAGTTCTTGTTGGTCTTGTAAAAAGGCTACCTCAATGGGCAGCATATATATATAAGGTTTCAGCATTTCGTCCATCAGTGGATGGGCTGCTAGTCGTACAGAGTCTTTTTCAGTGGTGATAATCATGCGTTTACCTTCCGGAAGTTTCATGAAACGCTTCTTTATCAGTTCCATATCTCTTGCTGTAAAGTCATGGTGGTCACTGAAAGCCAGTGACTCAATGTGCTCATTGTATGGTGATAAATCTTGAATGAGTTTTGCTGGGGAGGCTATGCCTGTCACCAATAGGATATGCTTGTCTTTTTCTATCTCTTTTAATGAAACTGCATTCCCTGCTGTAAACAACGGATGCAGCTTGCCGTATGTTAATGTTGTGAAGTAGAGCTGCTGATAGGGGTAAAGTTCCATTTGCTTGCTTAAGACTCTTAAATCCATAGGGGTGATGTCCTTAGGACATTTAGTGACAATGACAATATGTGCCCGGCTTTTTCCGTTTTCAGGTTCGCGCATTCGTCCGGCAGGCAGCAAGGTGTCTTCGCAAATCAGTCGGTGGTAATCTACTAATAAGATGTTTATTCCGGGCTTTACATATCGGTGCTGGAAAGCATCATCCAAAATAATCACTTCTGTTCCAGGGGCGATGTGACTATTGCATAACTGCTCTATGCCATGACAACGGTCCCGGTCTACTGCCATATGGATATCCGGAAACTTCTGTTTCATTTGGAAAGGTTCGTCACCTATCATCTGTACGGACGTATCCGGTCTGGCAAGTACAAAGCCTTTGGATTTGCGTTTGTAGCCGCGGCTTAGTACGGCTACTTTGTAATCTTTCTGCAATAATCTTATCAGGTATTCTGTATGGGGGGTCTTTCCGGTTCCGCCTACGGTGATGTTGCCTACCGAGATGACCGGGATATCAAACTTACGTTCTTTGTATATTCCCCAGTCAAACAATTTATTACGCAGCCATACACCGGTCCCATAAATCCATGAAACCGGATATAGCCACTTGTTTATCTTGATAAGATTACCTTCCATGTGCAATTTATTGGATATTAGGGTCAAACGGCATACGTGCCTGTATACAGTTGGCGTCTTTTATGTTCTCCAGCGCCTTGAAGCTGTTATAATAGCTTCCCAAATATTCTTTAATTTCGCTGTTTATATAATGTTTTTTCTGATTTCCCAGCAGGCTTGCGAAAATATTTTCTTTTTCAGGATAGCCGATAATACTGTAATTTTCGATACCGGCTTGGGTGGCGGCGGCATTCAATGCTTTGTCTATACCTCCCAGCTCGTCTACCAGACCAAGGTCTTTTGCCATGGCACCGGTCCATACACGGCCTTCAGCAACTTTTTCAATAGCCTCTGTAGACATTTTTCTACCTTCAGCGCAACGGTTTACGAACAGCTTGTATCCTCGGTTGACATAGTTCTGCATTAATTCTTGTTCTGATGCATTTAGCGGGCGGGTGAGAACCGGACCTAGGCTGGCACCCAAATCAGCCATTTTATTAGTTTTCACTACATCAAAATTTAGTCCTAAAGTTTCAGTAAACAGTTTCTCACCTGAATACATCATGCCGAATATGCCGATAGAACCAGTCAGCGTAGTCGGGTCAGCGAAAATGCGGTTTGCAGCGCAGGAAATGTAATAGCCTCCTGATGCAGCATAATCTCCCATAGAAACGATTACCGGTTTTTTCTCTTTCAGTCTTACTACTTCACGCCATATTTGATCTGAACCGTATGCGCTGCCACCCGGTGAGTTGACGCGTAATACAACAGCTTTTACGTCATCGTTATCACGTAATTTGCGCAGGTCTTTACACATCTTTTGTACATCAATACAATCTTCTGTGGAACTGCCGGGAGCATCCAGGATCTCGCCGTATGCATAATATACGGCTATTATATTTCCACTTTTGTCTTTGGGCACATTTTTCTTGACGTTTATCATGTCTTCTATGAAAAGACTGTTTAGTTTGTCGTTTTCGTCACGACCGCTTAATTGTTTCAGATAGGAAATAACCTCATCTTTATACATCAGGGTATCTGCCAGTTTGCATTGAATATATTCTTCTGCCTGACAAAAATCCATATATCGGTCAGCATAAGCATTCAGAGTATCTGTCGGGATGCGTCGTGAGTCGGATACATCTGCAAGAATACGATGCCAGACAGATTCCAGACATTCGGTCATCTGTTCGCGGTTGGCCGGACTCATTTCTGTAGCAATAAACGGTTCCACGGCTGATTTGTAAGTGCCCACTCTGAATACCTGTACTTCCAGTCCTAGTTTGGAAACCAGATTTTTGAAGAAAACAGGTTGCATGCCTGCTCCGTGCCATCCAATACTTCCTTGCGGATTGATAATTATTTTATCGGCCACGCTGGAAAGATAATACATCCCCTGTGCATATTGGTCTGCATAAGCAACGATGAATTTGCCGCTTTCTTTGAAATCCAGTAATGCATTGCGTATTTCCTCTAAGGAAGCGTATGATGCTTCCAGATAAGAAGGTTGGATATAAATACCCTTGATTTTGTCATTGTCTTTTGCCTTCTTGATAGAAGCTAGAATGTCATCCAAACCGTATGCTTCAAATTCTTCTCCCAAAAGTTGTTGGAGTGGGTTTTCCTGTACACGTTCGGACAAACTGCCTTTAAAGTCGAGTACGAAGATAGAGTTGTCTTTCACCACCGTTTCAGTATCCGATGAGGCGACTATGCCAACCAGAGTGATAATCCCTAGTATAGTGAACACTACGCCTGCCAGAATGACGCCGATGACGCTGGCAAACGTAAATTTTAGAAAATCTTTCATTGAATGTGTTGTTTTTAATGTTAATAATTAGCTAACAAAAATAGGTTATTGCATTGAAAAAAGCAAAAAAAGTGAACTTCTTTTGTTACCTGTTTGTTCTTCATTTATAATAACCCATAAATACGTTGTTTTATATGACAAAAAGTTTTAAGGAGGCTCTGAAAGCCCGTCGTACATTTTATCGGATCCAAAACAAATCGACATTGTCTGATAAAGAAATAAGAGATTTAATTTGTTTTGCTGTAGAATTTGTCCCCTCAGCTTTCAATTCTCAAACCACTCGTGTTGTGTTATTAACAGGTAAGGCGCATGAAAAGTTGTGGAACATTGTAAAAAATGTCTTGCGTAAGCGAGTTCCGGCTGAGGTATTTGGCAAGACCGAAGAAAAGATTGATGGCTGTTTCGCTTGTGGATATGGTACTATTCTCTATTTTGAAGATATGGCTATCGTTCGCTCTTTGCAGGAAAGTTTCCCCACTTATAAAGATAATTTCCCTATCTGGGCAGAGCAGACCGATGCTATGCATCAGTTGGCAGTCTGGACCATGCTGGAAGATGCAGGAATGGGGGCGTCTTTGCAGCATTATAATCCGCTGATTGATGATGAAGTACGTAAAGTTTGGAATTTGTCTGATGACTGGAAATTGATAGCGCAGATGCCATTCGGTGTGCCTGTTGCACAACCGGGCTTTAAGGAAGTGAAGTCATTGGATGAGCGTGTTTTTGAATTTACTGATTAAAATTCATGTCTTATCTTTTGGCTTATTAGGGGAAAATAAGCATCTTTGTGTGCAATAAAAACAAAGATGTGCTATGAAAAAATTATTATCACTTCCCCCTAATCTGGTGGAATGTTTTCATGATATAGAGAAAGCGGACCAGACAGAGTGGTTTTGTACTTCCGATCCTATAGGTAGTAAGCTAGGATCAGGCGGGGGGACTGCATGGCTGTTGGAGGCTTGTTGTCAGAAAGTAGCTCCTGACAGCGATTTTCTTACTTGGCTGGGAAAAGAAAAACGTATTTTACTTCATGCAGGCGGGCAGAGTCGTCGTTTGCCCGGATATGCGCCATCCGGCAAAATTCTTACTCCCATTCCTGTATTCCGGTGGGCCAGAGGACAACGGCTGTCACAAAATCTGCTTTCCCTCCAGCTCCCTTTATATGAACAAATCATGGAGAAAGCTCCGTCTTCTCTTCATACATTGATTGCAAGTGGAGATGTTTATATCCGTGCGGGCCAACCGCTTCAGACTATTCCTGATGCGGATGTGGTGTGTTACGGTTTATGGGTAGATCCTAATCTGGCAAAAAACCATGGTGTTTTTGTTTCTTCACGGGCTACTCCCGATAAGCTTGATTTCATGCTTCAAAAACCTTCGGTGGAGGAATTGGGGAAATTAATGCAAACCCATCTTTTTCTGATGGATATCGGAATTTGGCTGTTAAGTGACCGTGCGGTTAGTCTGTTGGTAAAACGATCTTATAAGGAAGGAAAACTCTCTTATTATGACATGTATTCTGATTTCGGACTTACATTGGGAGAGCACCCGCGTATGATGGACGATGAACTTAACAAGCTGAGTGTGGCTATTCTGCCGTTGCCCGGAGGGGAGTTTTATCATTACGGAACCAGTCGTGAACTTATTTCTTCTACATTGGCAGTACAAAATCTGGTAAACGACCAGCGGGAGATTATGCACAAGAAGGTAAAACCGCATCCGGCCATGTTTGTTCAAAATGCTGAGGTAGGTTATCAACTTACCTCACAAAATTCGGAAATATGGATAGAGAACAGTTATGTAGGAGCAGGATGGAATATCCATCACCAGACCATCATAACAGGGGTTCCCGCTAATAATTGGAACCTAGAGGTTCCGTCCGGTGTGTGTATTGATGTGGTTCCTTTTGGAGAATCTGGCTATGTAGCGCGTCCATACGGCTTCAATGATACTTTCAAGGGAGCTTTGGCTAAGGAAGAAACATATTATCAAGGAATGTCTGTAGGTGAGTGGTGTGCTGTACGCGGCATTTCGGTGGAAGAAATAGAAAACGGTCACGACTTGCAGGCCGCGCGTTTGTTTCCGGTTTGCTCATCTGTAGAGGAATTGGGAGCAGTTATGCGCTGGATGGTCTCTGAACCGGCATTACAGCAAGGAAAAGAAATATGGCAACGCTGTCGTAAGTTATCTGCCGATGATATATCTGCTTATTCTAATCTTTATCGTCTGGCAGAACAGCGTGAAGCTTTCCGGATAAAGAATTGGCCGGCATTGGCGCATAATTATGAACGAAGTGTCTTTTATCAGCTAAATTTGGAGAATGCTGCTGGAGAATTTGCTCGGTATGATCTGTCGTTGCCTGAGCCTTTATCAGAATCGGCTCCGCTGATGACACGTATCAGTGATAATATGTTCCGTGCCCGGGTGCAGCAGCTTAAGGGGCTGGCTTATCGGGAATATGAGAATGAGGCTTTTCGTTTGATGCGCGACGGACTTACTGCTTCGGCTTTAGCCAAGAGGCAGCAACCGCATTTGTCAGTGTACTCCGATCAGATTGTCTGGGGGCGTAGTCCGGTCCGTATTGATCTGGCCGGCGGATGGACGGATACTCCACCTTATTGCTTGAATGAAGGGGGGAATGTGGTGAATATTGCTATTGAGTTGAACGGGCAGCCTCCTCTACAAGTTTACGTGAAACCCTGTCGGGAGTATAAGATAATTCTTCGTTCTATAGACTTAGGCGCTATGGAAGTGGTTACAACTTACGGGGAGGTAAGGGATTTCATGCAAGTGGGATCCCCATTCTCTATACCTAAAGCGGCATTGGTGCTGGCAGGTTTCCAGCCGGGCTTTTCCACCGAATCGTATGTTTCATTGGAAGAGCAGTTGAAGGCGTTTGGCTCCGGAATGGAAATCACTCTGCTTTCTGCGATTCCTGCGGGCTCCGGTCTGGGTACAAGTTCTATTCTTGCATCAACTGTGCTGGGGGCAATCTCTGATTTTTGCGGACTGAACTGGGATAAGAACGAGATATGTAACCGTACGCTTATTTTGGAACAGTTACTGACTACCGGAGGGGGGTGGCAAGATCAATACGGAGGTGTGCTTCGTGGAGTGAAATTATTGCAGACTCATGCAGGTATGGATCAGAGTCCGTTAGTGCGCTGGTTGCCCGATTATTTGTTTACAGGTGGCGAATATCAGAAGTGCCATTTGCTTTATTACACGGGAATTACCCGTACAGCCAAAGGAATTTTAGCTGAAATCGTGCGTAGCATGTTCCTCAACTCCACAGAGCATTTGTCTATACTTGGCGGTATGAAGGGGCATGCTCTTGACTTGTACGAAGCCATTCAGCGTGGGAATTTCGATGAAATGGGGCGTTTGGTTGGTAAAAGCTGGAAGCTGAACCAAGCGTTGGATCCCGGCACTAATCCCGAGGCAGTTGAGACTATCATTCGCCGGATTGATGATTATTGCCTGGGATATAAATTGCCAGGTGCGGGGGGAGGCGGCTATCTTTATATGGTGGCTAAAGATCCTGAGGCTGCTATACGTATTCGAAGTATTCTTACTCAGAACCCACCCAACAGTTGTGCCCGTTTCGTTGATATGGCTTTGTCCGACAAAGGCTTGCAAATTAGCCGAAGCTAGTTATAACTGAATAGAGTTGGGAAACCAGCCGGGTGATATTTTCTTTAGCAAACTCCGGTTCCATTGCCTTCTCCAGGGTGATGGGGCCGGGGGCTATAGAGAATATACCTTTGAATCCCGCTTTGTTTAATTCCGGCAGGTTTTCTATACTGCCTGCCAGTACAATAACGGGAATATGTTCTTTTTGTGCTTCCTTTAGTATTCCGTATGGTACTTTTCCCATAGCTGTCTGCCGGTCTGCTTTTCCCTCGCCCGTAATAATGAGGTCTGCTCCTTTTATTTTTTCGGAGAAGTCGATGGCTTTCAATAATAATTCTGTTCCCGGTTTTAGCTCTGCGTTAAAAAAAGCCAGTAGTCCACCACCCATGCCTCCGGCTGCACCTGCACCGGGGTAGTTCGTGATATCTTTTCCTGTCGTTTTCTTTATAACTTCGGCTAATGATTGCATGCCTTCATCCAGTCTTTGCACCATATTTGAATCGGCTCCTTTTTGTTGTGCAAAGATATATGCCGCTCCGTCAGGGCCGTAGAAAGGGTTGGCTACATCACATGCTACCATGAAGTGTGTTTCTCTTAGTGCGGGATGAATACCGGATGTGTCTATGTTTGCCACGGCTTCCATTATTTGGCCTCCTGTACCTAAGGTATGCCCTGATTTGTCTAGAAAGCGGAAACCTAGTGCCTGTAGCATTCCTAATCCTGCGTCATTAGTCGCGCTTCCGCCAATACCGATTATAAAATTTCTGCATCCTTTGTTTAATGCGTCTTTTATCAATTCTCCTGTACCAAAGGTTGTTGTCAGCATAGGATTTCTTTGTTCAATAGGTACGAGAGGTAGTCCGCTGATGGCAGCCATTTCTATAATAGCTGTTCTGCCATTGCCGGACAGACCGTAATGTGTTTTTGCCATTTTCATTAGCGGTCCATGTGCCGATAAGGTTATATATTTCCCTTTAGTGGCTGTGATGAGTACGTCCAGTAAACCTTCACCGCCATCAGCGATGGGAATAACTGAAGTGTGGCAGGAAGGATTTATGCTTTTGATACCTTTTTCGGCAGCTTTTCCTGCTTCTGCTGAAGTTAGACAGCCTTTGAATGAATCGATGGCGATAATTATTTTCTTCATTGTATATCTTTATATAGTGCAAATCTACTGAAAACTTTTCTTCTTTAAATAGAACAGGTTGTCTTTTATTTGTGGATTGGAATATGTGTAGCTTGATGGATAAAGTAGATGTTTTTTGCTTTTGTCTGGGTGTAAGTATTGGTTCTTGAAGTTGATGGTGTTTCCGAACAACCGTCGAGATGTAAGAAAATGATTTTTTTTCTTCTCGGCATTTTTCTCCTACAGTTTTTCCCCAGTGTTTGCGGAGTCAGCACTTTTGAGAGCTCTGTGGTTTGTGTTTCGTAACCTGTCCGGTTTTTCTTCGGGCTTGCTTCTTTTCCGTCTTTCCTTGTTTTCCGTCTGCTGTTTTCGTATAGGTTCCTTCCTTTTTCCGTCCCTATACGCGCGTGCGAATATTATAATGTGTGTGTCTTTTTCCTCCGGTGTCCTCCG
>OFFV01001096.1_pt1 | contig 17177 bp, 16 predicted proteins | sample 1521461 | NCBI WGS metagenome assembly OFFV01 (sample SAMEA3504120, study PRJEB24116) | mouse gut metagenome | biome: mouse gut; feature: mouse-associated habitat; material: faeces | place: Denmark | collected 2011 | reverse complement strand
CAAAAAGGAAGCTGCCGCTTCACGATTATTCAATCGTTAAAGCGACAGTTCCTTTCTGTTGCCCTGACGCCAAAAATTCTGCCTGCGGCAGAATTGCCTTCCTGAAGAAATCTTTCAAAAAAATTTTTTCTGACTGAAACTTTTTCCCGCTCGTTTTTGTCTAATCTATAGAACAACAAATATAAGGAGGAGAAACACGTGGGACTTTTACCATGGAAAAAAACAAAAGCAAAGACCGTTGAACGCCTGCTGCTTACCAACTATAACCAATATTACCGGCTTGCATACAGCTATGTCCGCAACGACGCAGACGCGGGAGACATTGTCCAGAATGCCGCTTACAAGGCAATCAAAAACTGCGCCGGCTTAAAACAGGAAGCTTACGCCGCCACATGGCTGTACCGCATCGTCATAAATGAAATTTTTACGTTTCATAAACAGCAAAAACACGAATCGTTAGATTCGGCAGCGGAAACGCAGACGGAAGATTCTTATGAGGATATTGACTTAAAACGGGCGCTTGCATCGTTAGACGACGAAGACCGTATGATCGTAGAACTGAAATATTTTGAAGATCTCAAACTGGATGAAATCGCCGGGATCCTCGAATTAAACGTCAATACCGTCAAAAGCCGACTATACCGCAGTCTGAAAAAACTCCGTCTGTCCCTGGAAGAAGAATGGATCTATGACGACAAACACACACAGAGCACTGCCGAACAGTTTTCATAACAGGAGGTAAATCATGAGCAGACAAGAAAAAATCTTTCACGCCTTGAAACAGGACTATCACACGCACACGATGTCGAACGAGCAGGTAAACGACATGAAAAAACAAATCGAATCTGCAAAAAAAGAAACCCGTCATCCGCTCCGCAATCTCGCGGCGGCTGCGGCTGCCGTAATACTTACCATACTTCCCAATACATCCGGAAGCGTCGCATACGCAATGAGCCGTATCCCGATCCTTGCCCAATGGGTGGAAGTTGTCACATTCCGCGATTATCAATATGAAAGCAGCCGAAACAACGCCGATATCCGAGTCCCCGAAATTGTTCCGCAGATTCCGAAAGAAGATGAGAAGCAGGCGCAAACGGACAGTCCTGCCAAACAAAAAGTCCAAAAAACGGCAGACGAGATCAACCGGGAAATCCAATCCATTACAGATCAGCTGATCCGGGAGTTCAAAGAAAACCTAGATCCAGACGGGCGCCAGTCCATGCAGGTGTCTTCTGAAGTGATTGCCACAACCGAACAGTATTTTACTTTAAAACTAAACTGCTATCAGGGCGCAGGAAGCGGCGCGGAATGGAATTATTTTTACACCATTCATCTGGAAACCGGGGAACGCCTGCAGCTAAAAGACCTGTTTACCAAAGACAGCGACTATATCACTCTCATCAGCGAAGAGATCAAACGGCAGATGAAGGATCAAATGGCAAAGGACGAAAATATCTTTTACTGGGTAGAGTACGATGATGTACCCGAATGGAATTTTGAAGCGATCACAGAGGAAACGCAATTTTACCTGAACGAAAACGAAGAAGTTGTGATCTGTTTTAACGAAGGCGACGTAGCGCCGATGTACATGGGATGCGTCGAATTTACCATCCCAAAAGACGTCCTATCCGCCGTCCGGCAGTAGGAACTTATAAGGGGCTGTCGCACTAAGTGATTAGTGCGCAGCTCCTTTTCTATGAAAAAAATAACTGCCGGACCTCGAAAGAATCCGGCAGTTGGTGTAAAATTAATGTATGACCAAACACATTAACTTACACAAAAATTATAGCTTAAACCAAAGCGGATATCAATTAAAACTTCCGTTAAATGTTGAAACGATCATTCCAGAAGATGATTCCGTGCGCTTACTAAGTCAGTTTGTGGAGGCAATGGATTTGACTGACCTGTATTCTACCTATGAGAGAATAAATTCCGTAGCGCCAAGGACCCTCCTGAAGATTGTGCTTTACTCTTACATGAACGGGGACTATTCTTCCCGCTCCATGGAACTTAACTGCAAAAGGGATATTAACTTTATGTTCCTTTTGGAAGGATCGCCGGCTCCCGACCATGCAACATTTGCACGCTTCCGAAGCATTCATTTTGCGCCCTGCTCCAAGCGGATCCTTGCTGAAATGTCCAATGCACTTTTTGATATGGGGGAAATTTCAGGCGAAACCATTTTCATAGACGGTACGAAAATTGAAGCAGCCGCGAACAAATATACCTTTGTCTGGAAAAAAGCCGTAACAAAAAACCAGGCAAAGCTTCTTATAAAACTTGCAGATTTTGTGGCAGAATGTGAGCGGCTTTACGGTTTAAGGATCGTCTATGGCAATACAATAAAAATCAGCCATGTAAAGAAACTGCGCAAAAAGCTGTATGCCTTAAGACAAAGTGAGAATGTAGTTTTTGTGCACGGCACTGGGAAAAGAAAGCCCCCGCTTCAAAAGAGTATCGAAACACTCGAAGATTATTTATCCAGACTCAAAAAATACAATCAGGAAATACATATCTGCGGAGAACGGAACAGCTATTCCAAAACAGACCATGACGCCACGTTTATGCGGATGAAGGAGGATGCCATGGGCAACGGGCAGTTAAAACCCGCTTACAATCTTCAGCATGGCGTAGACTCGGAATACATCACATGGCTTACAATCGGGCCACAGCCCACAGATACTACAACCCTGATTCCATTTTTAAAAGATGCACAGGAGCATCTTAAATTTAAGTACAAAAATATAACTGCGGATGCCGGATATGAAAGCGAAGAAAACTATGTGTTTCTTGAAGCTAACGGACAAATATCTTACATAAAGCCAGCCAACTATGAAATTTCAAAAACCCGAAAGTACAGAAATGACATCGGAAGAATTGAAAACATGGAATATCATGCAGAATCTGACAGCTATACATGCCGAAATGGTAAAAAACTGAAAGCAGACCATGTAAGGCACTCGAAAAGTAAAACGGGCTATGTAAGCAAAAAAACAATCTATAAATGTGAGGACTGCGGCGACTGTCCCTATAAAAATGACTGTATCAAAGGGAATCATTCTAAGACGCCTTTAGAAGAAAGAACAAAGATACTTCAGGCTGCCAAAACATTCCTGAAATACAGACAGGAAAATCTGGAACGAATCCTCTCAGATAAAGGCATCCTTTTGAGGGCAAACCGGAGCATTCAGGCAGAAGGCTCTTTTGGGGATATCAAACAGGATATGCAGTTCAGGAGATACCTAGGCAAAGGAACGTCAAATGTTCTGGCAGAAAGCACACTGCTTGCCATGGCACGAAATATCAATAAGCTCCATAATAAGATTCAAAAAGGCAGGACTGGAGCGCATTTGTTTCCGCTGAAAAGTGCCTGATTTTTGAGATTTCAAAATCAAGTTTTAGGCCATGCAGGATGGCTTATTAAAGTATGCCCTTTTTATAGAATAACAAAATAATACGGAGCTTTTTCTAAAAATCACATATAAAAACAGCAAAAGTGAAACTGTCGCTTCACGATTTTTCAATCGTTAGTGCGACAGCCTCAGTTTTGCATATGTGTTCCATTATTTATTTTGTAACTGCGCATACGATTTAACTTGTCCCGTCCCTTTGCTCTGTAAGATCTAAAATTCTCTGAATTTCCGCACTTTCCACGGGGGCTTCTCCGTATGCAATGTGTTTTCCTTCTGCGTCTACGCCGCCCAAATAGCGTTCTTTCTTTTTCTTACCCCGTTCAATGGTAAAGTACTGCACCTTCTGTTCATCCTGCAGTGTGATATAAATCCGCCGGCAAAGCTGTGTTTTCTCTTCCGGTTTGGGCAAATCCACACGAACCAAAAGCAGGTTTTCCCGAATGTTTAACGCCATCACATCAAAATCGCTTTCCTGATAAGGATACAGCTCCTTTTTTTCATACGCCTGCCGATACACTTCATCCACAACCGTTCCGCCCTCGTCGCTGAGCCGGTAAATAAAATCTGAACCCTCCCGAAACGCCCGAAGCGGAAAATCATGAAATTCGGCTTTCTGGCGCATCATAACCTGATACTGCTGCGGCGTCAGCTTTACCTGCTTTGCCGCCGCAGGCGCCGCGCCTTCTGCCAGTACCGCCTCTAATAATTCTTTCTTAAACGAAAGATTATCCGTAAACGGATTTAAGACCATTCCCTGTGTCTGCAGCCGTGCATCCATCGCCAGCGAACAGCAGGCGTGAAACGGCATATTCATCAAAAGGTCGAACCTCGGTTCTTGGGGAATCTGCTCCGGAGAAGAGTACACCGGCAAAAACTTGTCCCCTTTCTGATTGTTTAAAACCGCAGGAATCGGGGACACTCCTTTGGGAAGCTTGATCTGCTGTCCCGGACGTTCTTTCATCTGCTGTTTCAGTTCCAGAACTTCCGGCGTATCCGGAAAGATCGCCGGCACAAAAAAACTGGTCTTTTTCATCTGATGCATCAGCGCTTTTAAATTTTCTTTTACAGAGTCTTCCTTATAAATCTGTATTAACTGTTCTGTTTTCGTTGTCTCGTTATTCATATGATCTCCATTTAATCTCGTTTTCTTATGCCTGCAGGGCATCCCGGTGCGGCATACTCCTGCAAAGCAATTTCTTAAAGTGAAAGTTATGAGCCGCGGTATAGCATCCGCGCATAAATTTTTTGTGTTTCCATACACTATCCCCGAAAGGAGGAATTTTATGAATGCAAAAGAAGATACAGGAATTTCATTTGCTATCAACACCTTAGACGATATCCCCAAGCCTTCCGCAAATGCCAAAGAAATTACCGGGCTCGTAAAGCAGGGCGGAAAAGTAACGGGATATCAGCTCTCTGACAATCGGATCGTGAACAAAGAAGAAGGCGTCGCCCTTGCGAAGGCCGGTGAGATCGCGGGCGTCGGCATTGCACATCGGAAAGGTACGGAATATCTCAAATCAATTCCCGACGGCACTGACGACAACAACCTGAGCCACCTTCCTACGGTAAAGGCTTCCGTCAAATAACTTTTTGTAACAAAAAGCAGGATTTTTCCTGTTTTTTGTTTTTTCCGAAGATTTCCGGAAACAGTCTATGACCGCATCTGTTCCATAAATTCCGCAGCGTCATCCGGTGCGTCATCCATAGAGTCGTCTCCTACATCCACAACTTTGACTTCTTTTCGATAGAAAATGTCATACATGACCGGCACAAGAAACATCGTCATAAACGTGGCATAAAACAGACCGCCCGCCACAACGATCGCCATTCCTCTTCCCAGTTCGCTCGCCGTATCTTTACTGAACACCATCGCAAGCATCGCCAGGATCGTCGTAAACGCCGTCATTAAAATGGGACGCATACGTGTCTTTCCGGTTGCGGCCAGCGCATCCCTTCGTTCCATGCCTCCCACACGAAGCTGATTCGTATAATCGACAAAGACGATACCGTTGTTTACAACCGTCCCCATCAAAACCAGAAATCCCATCAGAGTGATCAGCGACATCTGCTCCCCGGTCAAAAGCATTGCCAATAATCCGCCCGTAAATGCAAGCGGCACGGTAAAGATGACAATAAACGGAGATAACAGGCTCTGAAACTGCGCCACCATGACCAGGTAAATCAGAAGAAATCCCAGCAGAAGCAATTTGCCCATCTGCTCTAACATATCTGTCGTATTCGACGTTTCTCCGCCGAATTCAATCCGGTATCCTTCCGGCAGCTCATACTCTTTTAATAATTCCTCTACATCCCTGGATAACAGGGTCGTGTTATAACCCTGTTTTGTATCCGCCGTTACGCTTATCCGGCGCTCTCCGCTCACTCGGTTGATTCCGGAAATGCTGCTGCCGTACTCCAGCGTGGCAAATTCGCTCAGCTTATGCATTTCGGTCACCGTCTTACCGTCTTCATCCTTTTTCTGCGTTTCAAACTCCATGTCCATCAGATTTTCTTTTGTCAAAAGATTTGTTTCGTCGACGATCTGCACATCCATGTCCGTTTCGTCTACCGTCAGCGTAACCGCTGTTTTATCGGTTGTCAGACGGTCAGAAATATCGCTGTAAATCTGGGCGCCGGTCAATCCCAGACGCATAGACGCGTCTTTATCAATATTCAGATGAATTTCTTCATCGGCTTCTTCCTGTCCGTTTGTGATGTTTTCAAATCCCTCTACCTGTTTTAACATCTCCATCAGTTCTTCGCTGATCTCCTTTAAGGTATCCAGATCGGAACCGCCGATGTCAATCTGCAGGCCGCTTCCCAGCAGCGCGTCCATTTCGCCCATCATAGAATTGGAAACCGCGGTTTCACATTCGATTTCTTTTGTATGTTCTGTTATCAGACGACAGATCTCCTCAACCTGGCTCTTACTGCTGTAATCTTCTTTCGGCAATACAAAGAACGAAAAGTTTTTGAAATCACTCTCGGAAGCGCTGCCGGCGCCTCCCATGAGTCCTGCGGAACTGCTGCCGTCCATAGCTCCCACATATTCTATGCCTTCTATTTCTAAAATAGCCGACATGATCTCGTCTGCTTTCTCAAAAGCTGCTGCTTTATCATCTTCTTTCGGAATCGTCACGGTTACGGAAATCTGATCGCTTCCCATATCCGGGATCAATACGATGCCCATCCGTACAACGGCTGCAACGCAGAATACGAAAAGCGCCACAGAAATACCGATAGGAACCGCTTTCACCCGCAGGCAAAATTCCAGAACCACACCATAGACATTCTGTATTTTTTCAAAGATACGATGCGGCTTCGGCTCTGCTTTTTTTAGCATGACAGACCCCATCGTCGGAACGACCGAAAGCGCAACGACAAGGGACGCCGTCAGCGCAAACGTGATCGTCAATGCAAACGGAAGCATCAGATCCCGCACCATGCCCGTCGTAAATACCATCGGGAAAAATACGCAGATCGTTGTCAGCGTAGAAGCAATGATCGCACCCGCCACCTGTTTGGCGCCCTGTACTGCAGAACGCGGAGCCTGCAGGCCGCGGTAACGCAGCCGATAAATATTTTCAATGACAACGATCGAGTTGTCAACCAGCATTCCGATTGCAAGCGACAGCCCGGACAATGACATCATATTAATCGAAAGACCCGAAAAATACATAATTACGATCGCCGTCAGTACGCTGAACGGAATACTGAATGCAACCACCAGTGTCGGACGGATATCCGTCAAAAAAACAGCCAGTATAAAGATCGCAAGCAGCGCCCCGATCACCATGCTTGATACGATGCTTTGTATCAGCATACTGATATATTCCCCCTGATCGACAAGCGGTGTAATATTCAAGTCCGGATATTCCTCCAAAAGCTCTTCGATCGCAGACATACATTCGTTGGAAACATCGCTCGTTCCCGCCGTACTGCCTTTAAAAACGGAAAGGATGACGCCCGGATCGCCATTGACCCTTGCATAAGAATCTTCGGCATTGTCGATCGTTGTCAGATCCGCCACGTCGCTCAAATGAATATCCCCGATATCGTCAATCTCACAGAGAACCATGGTTTCAAGTTCTTCTGCCGAAGAATAGTTTTCACCTACTTTTAACAGCCACTGTTTCTCGTCTTTATCTTCCACATATCCGGCAGGCATGGAAAAATTCTGCGCATAGATCATGCCCGATAACGCCTCCAGCGTCAGCATCTGATCGATATTGGCATTCTTGCGCGCTTCGGCGGCAGAATCCTGATAGGTCTGATTGGCATTCTCCAGTTCTTCCTGCGCTTCGTCCATTGCCGTCTTAGCGGCTGCGATCTGCGCGCTTCCTGCGCCAAATCCCGCCGCTGCGGAAATCTTGCCCTCCTCTGCCTGTTTATAGGCATCGTCGACCGCAGACATCTGCGTCTCTACCTGTTTTAACACTTCTTCGGCAGCTATAATCTCCACTTCAAGATTGGCAAGCTCCGTCTCGATCTGGGGCAGGCGGACGTTGACAATGTCATACACTTGCTTTAAGGTCTTTTTGTTCAATTCTTTTGCCTGATTTACGATAGCAGAATCCATCTGAGACCCCGGCATGGAAGCCAGCGTATCCACTGCGTTTTTAAAATAGCTTAGCTTTTCGGGATGATCGATGGCATCCTTAATATCCGCCGGCATCTGACCCGCATCCAACGGCGAATATGCGCCAAGCTGTGCCTGCATGGCGGCTGCCGCTGATTTCAACTGCACAAACATTTCGTTTAAGCTTTTGTATGTATGTTCAATTTTATTCTTTTTATAGGCTTCCTTTTCACCTTCAAGCGCACTTTTACTCGCTTTTAAACTGGTCAGCTGCGACTCGTAGGCAGACCGGGAAGCAATGGCTTCACTCAGTTTCAGAGAAGCGTCCGCAATCTGTGACGACGTCTGTGACTGCTGATTGGAAAGCTCCTTCTCCTGCGTATTGATTTTTGACTTCGCATCCGCAAGCGAAGCTTCGGCATCGGATAACTCCGTCTTGGCTTCGGCCAGTTTATCGTTTGTCAACAGCAAAATTTTTTCGTTTATCTGATCGATTTTTTCCTGATTCAGGCGAACCTCAATCGTCTTTTCCACCATCCCTAGTTCGGATACGCTCGCTACGCCGGACTGCCGCTCAAAATAAGGAATGACAACATCTTTCGCAAAATCCGACAATTCGTAGATATCTTTTCCCTCATAGCTGACGCTTACATACATCGTCGCCATCATATCCATACTGATCTCCAGAATATTTGGTGATCCGCAGGTATCGGGAAGCGAAGACTCAAGCTGATTTGTCGCAGACGATACTTTCACCATAGCGGAATCCATACTGGTGTCTTCCGCAAATTCCAGCATAACCATACTGTAATTTTCTTCGCTTATGCTGGTAACCTCTTCCACTCCGTTGATCGTTCCCAACGCGCTTTCCATCGGCTTTGTCACGTTTTCTTCCACTTTTTCCGGGCTGGCTCCCGGATAGGTGGTAATCACCATCATATACGGCATACTCATATCCGGCAGCAGATCTGTCTTCATTCCGGAAAGAGAAACAAATCCGATCACAAGTACAATGATTACCGCTACCAGAACTGTAAATGGCTTTTTTACGCTGTATTTTATCATACCGTCCTCCGTTTCAACTTGCTGCTTCTGTCACGTTCAATTGAGGCAATCCCAAACGTAACCTATTCTATCACAATTTCTATACAACGGGAACGCGTTTTATCTTATTTTTACTTTTTTTTCAGATTTCTTCTAAATAGCGGATTTGAAAAGAAGCATCTCCGTTTTGATCCGTCTCCATAATAATATAGGAAGGTTCTTTTCCCTCCTGCCTCGGATAAGAAAGACTGCCCGGATTTACAATAATGGTCTTCTTGGTATACTTTAACAACGGACGATGCGTATGCCCGAACATCACGATCCCGCAGTCCCTGCCTTCCGCCTCTTTTTTTATATCTTCAATCCCGGCATTGACATTATAATAATGCCCGTGCGTGATCAAAATCTTATACTTCCCGACCAAAATCTCTTTTTCCGGGCACAAAGCCGAAAAAAAATCACTGTTTCCCGATACGATTTCCAGCGGACAGTCCGCCATCTGCGCAATATATTCTTCTGTGCCTTCGGCATCCCCCAAATGAATCACAAGGTCAAACGGCGGTTCTGTCTTTAGTACCTTTTTCAGATTGCCGTGTCTGCCATGCGTATCACTGATCACTAAAACTCTCATCCTAAACTCCCTGAATCCTCTTCTCCAGTTCCTCCCTGACTGCCCGAAGCGCCCTTCCCCGATGGCTCAGCGCATTTTTTTTCTCCCGGGAAAGTTCCGCCGTCGAACACCGGTATTCCTCCAGGTAAAATATCGGATCGTATCCAAATCCGTTCTCTCCCGCCGGTTTTTCTCCGATGTATCCCTCGATCACCCCACGCCTGACAAGTGTCTCCCCATCCGGAAAAACAGCGGCAACCGCACAGACAAACCGGGCGGTCCGCTTCTCTTTGGGCACTCCTTCCAGTCTTCTCAACAGCTCTTTATTCTTCACTTCGTAAGAAGTATCTTCTCCCATATAACGTGCAGAATAAATGCCCGGCTCCCGGTTCAGATAGTCGATTTCCAGTCCCGAATCATCCGCCAGCACAATCGCATCCGTCTGTTCTGCGGCAGCTTTTGCTTTAATCACGGCATTCTCTTCAAATGTGGTTCCGTTTTCGTTTACATCCGCCGAAATTTCGGCTTCTTTTAACGATAGCACCTCTGCGGGCAGACCTGCTAAAATTTCCCGGATTTCCTGCATCTTATGTTCATTTCCCGTTGCAAAGACAATATTCGTTTTCATAAAACTTCTCCTTTTCGTTCTGTCAATATCCTTCCGCAAACGCCCGCAAAACGGCCTGATAGATTCCTCTGGCAACTTTGCTCTGGTATTCTTTACTACAGAGCTTCTCAAGCTCTGCCTGATTCGTCATAAAGCCGACCTCGATCAGCGCTGCCGGCGCTTTACAATTTCCGATTACATGGATTTCGTTTCCGTCTACCAGTCCCTTGTTGGAGCTTCCGGCAGCCGCCGTAACTTCCTCCAGGCAAATCTGCGCAAACCTCTTGGAACTATATTCCGTCTCATCTTCCTTCTCGTCATACATCACCTGCGTCCCGTGAATGCTCGACATGCGGCCGCTTTTCGTTGAATTGTTGTGGATACTGATAAACAAATCCGCACCCGATTTATTTGCAAGCCCCACCCGGTTCTCAAAACCGGGATTCACGTCTTCTGTCCTGGTATAATAGACGCCGATCGACGGATCTTTTGCAGCGTCAAACAATTCCTTGATCTTTAATACAATATCCAGATCGATATCTTTTTCGCAGATCCCCTGTTTCGTTGCTCCCGGCGCATTTCCGCCGTGCCCCGCATCGATCACCACTACTTTATCATAGAGTTCCTGCGGTGTCAAAAAGTCGATATACACATAATCTTCATCGTATTCGCTTTTCAGTTCACATACCTGGTCGGTAATAAATTCGACGATCCCATAGCTCTTTTTATTCTCATACGTCAGGCTGTCAATATGATCGCTTCTGCCCAAAACAGGATATTCATAAAAGTAATCTTCCCCCGCAAACGGAATTTGGATCGTGATGGTCTGCGTCACAACGTCTTCCGTAATTTTCAGATCGTTCCCCGACACGCCAAGCGGCAGTTCCAGACGGATCTGGCTGGAAAAAGACAACTCGTTCTCTCCCGCCTCTTTCGCCTGCGCATTATTGTATTCCATGAGTTCGATGCCGTTCATGCCAAGACGTTCCGATTCCGTCTTTGTCCTGTATTCCCGGTAAGCTGCCAGCAGCTCCTCCGAAAGGATTCCCAGACGGGGAAAATAAGGCATGGACAGGCAGATGACTGCCAGAACGACGACAAAAAACACTGCCGTCTTCTTTAAAATTTTCTCTTCCAAATCCTCATTCCTCCAAATTACCGGTCTTTTGTATATGCCTTGATGCAAAGGTTGCAGGAATATTTTTCTTCCACATGTTCCCAGCGCGTCCCGTCCACGCTGATATATCCTTCTCCGTCTGTAATATCGGCATGTTTCGTTGCCTCGTCCGCAGCGTACTCGATCGCGATGGGATGTATCGCTTCGGGCGTTTTTAAATACAGCATCACCGCATACCTCTCGCCTTTTTTCAAAGAAAGGTCTTTTTTCACGGGAATCGTATAATAGCCGGCATTCTCTAAACTGCCTTCCGCAATCAGCTCTTTTTTCTGCAGAGAGTCCGGATCTTTATACTCATGTACCAGATACACCTTGTATTCCGTATTCTTTCCGGTCGCATAAAAGCCGACTGCAGACAATTCCTCCTTTTTCTCTGCCTGATAGATATTTGCTCCGTATACGGCAGGCCGGTTATATCCGATCTGTCCGACCCAGCCGCACAAATCCGACTGATAAATTCTGTCGTAATTATCCGTATCTTCTATTTTCGTATAAACGACGTTGTGGCTTCCGATATTCGTATCGTAATAAGACACGTAAAATGCGCCGCCGTCGCCAAATTCATCTCCCCAGCTGTTTAAACAGAGAAACGCGCCGTCGCCTTCCACATTGACCGGAAAATTTTCTTTTGCATAATGATCGTCCCATCCGATAATCACAACTTCATGGTTTGGCTTTTCTGTTCCGATATAGCAATACGCCCGTTTTTCATTGTTATAAAACTGAGTCTGCGCACTGCCGTTTCCCATCGCGCTGTAAAGAGCCGTCTGCACGCCTCCGTGTTTAAAAACGGCTTCTTTTATTTTCCCGTAATCTTTTCCTTCCATGATCTGTACTTCCTGCACATGCTTTACGGCAGAAAGTTTACGATTCGTCTTTCCGTCTCCGAACGGATCGTCTTTTTCGTATACCGGTCCCTGCCATCCCAAAAGATATGCCATCGCCATGGTATATTCGCCGCCCGCTTTCTCGTCGACCACAAACGAATTGCTCATGCTCATATGATCCGGGGACAACTGGAGTTCTTCTTTGGGAAGCAGGGATGATTCCAGCGCGCTTAACGATGCAAATGCCCAGCAGGTTCCGCTGTTTCCCTGGTTTTTCACGGTTCCCACACGTCCTTTTTTACGCAGGTCATAACTTGCGGGAACAATGGAAGCGGCTTCTGACAGATCCACCGCAGATCCGCGGTTTTTCTCTATCTTCCATTCATAATCGTATCCGATCTTCCGGGATACCTCTCCGATACTGACAAAATACGCATCTTTTTTCCGTATCATCGGAGATGCGATTTTGTGCTTTTCATCGTTGACGGTAATTTCCGGATCGCCAAGTTCCAGTAAAACGGCGTCGCTGCGCTTTTCCACTAAAAGTTTTTTCCCTTCATATAAATGGGAGCTGCAGTTTAACCCTTCCGTTAAAATATCCGCCGGAACCATAATATTTAAATTATCATCCATAAAAATCGGAAGATCCCGGTTCGTATATTCTTTATTGTCAATCGCAACCGTCAGCAGTTTCTCATTTACCGTATCGGCGATCAGCGGATTCCAGTCTTCCCTGTCTAAATTCGCCCCGCGGAATTTTCCCACCGATTCGTAATCGCTGCCGGCCGGATAAAATTTCAGTATACAAATTGCCGCGGCAAATGCCGCAAGCAGCATATAAGGCTTAAAATGGCTCATGATCCTCCTCTATCGCTGTCTTCTCTTCGGTGGTTTCGGTCCTAAAAACTGGTAAAAATACGTTTTTAACATACCGTTGTATATTTTCCGGTTCTTATCGGCCTTTTGCCCGATATATTTTTCCGTATCCTCATACCCGGAAATCAAAAACATAGACCAGGCGTCCAGTCGTTCCCATGCCGTTCCGATTTCCCTGTAAAGTTTCGGAAGCGCTTCTTTGTCTTCAAGCCGCTCCCCATACGGCGGGTTCGTCAGGATAAATCCGTATTTTTTCGGATGATGCAGATCGGCGACCTCTCTCTGCTGAAAATGAATCAGATGGTCCACACCGGCGCGTCTGGCATTATCCCTGGCCGCTTTGATAATCTCTCCGTCAATATCATAGCCCTGAATATCCACCGTTACATCCGGATTTACCAGGTCTTTGGCTTCCGCAAAACAATCCTCCCATAAGCTTTTTTCGATCAGGTTGTCCCACTGTTCGGAAATAAAATGGCGCTTCATGCCCGGCGCAATATTTGCCGCGATCATGGCGGCTTCAATCGGAAATGTGCCGCTGCCGCAAAAAGGATCCACAAGAATACGATCCGGATGCCACGGTGTCAGCATAATCAAAGCCGCCGCTAGAGTCTCCGTAAGGGGCGCCTTGCCGCATAAATAACGATATCCCCGTTTATGCAGCGATTCTCCTGATGTATCGATCGTCACCGTCACCTCGTCTTTATGCAAAACGATACGGACCGGAAACGATGCACCGTCTTCCGGAAACCAGTCCATACCGTATGTTTGGCGAAGCCTCTCTACCATTGCCTTCTTTACAATCGACTGTATATCGGACGGACTAAACAGTTTGCTTTTTACAGAAGTCGCCTTGGTCACCCAGAATTTTCCGTTTTGGGGAATATAATTCTCCCATGGGAGCTCTTTGATTCCCTGAAACAATTCTTCAAACGTCACGGCACGAAATTTTCCGACTTTTAACAGTACGCGTTCCGTTGTACGCAAAAAAATATTCCCCCGGCAAATAGCTTCGGCGTCGCCCTCAAACGTAATCTTTCCGTCCTCCACCTGTCGAATGTCGTATCCCAGGTCATAAATTTCTTTTTTCAGCACTGCCTCAAGTCCAAAGTGGCAGGGCGCGATCAATTCCATTTTTCTCATCTGTTTCTCCGTTTTTTCTGTTTTTTATACCTTAACATCTTATCTTGTAAGAACAGCAGTGTCAATAGCCGTTTGGCATGGTTTTTACGGATCAACCGAATGATTGTTTTCCCTGTATGCCTGATATCCGCCGGTCAGTGTATACACTGTACCGCGCCTTCCCCGTAATTTTCTTGCCGCCAGAAGACTCTGGTTCCCATGCTCGCAATACAAAATGACCGGAACGCCTGCCGGGATTTTATCTTTCCAATCTTCTATGTATGCAATCGGATAATTTCTGGCATGTCTGATATGCTCCTCCCTAAAACTATCTTCGCTGCGCAAATCGATCAGCCACGCTTTTTTTTTCTTTGCCGTTTGTTCCAGTTCTTCTGCCGTGATCATTTCAAATCCATATACCGATTCTTTTTCCATGTTCTGATTCTCCGCTTCTTATTTTTATTTCTTTTCAATGAAAACAGGTTACAAACTATCGTTTGTAACCTGTTTTCTACAAATATCTTATGCAGTTTTCTTTCATCTGCCACTATTCGAAAGACGATTCCCGGACCTGCATGGATCTTAAAGCCGCAGACGTGTCTGCACGCTTACGAATGATGGCAGTCAGACGTGCTGTCAGATGCGCTGTTGGATGCTTTGTTGGAAGACTTGTTAGAAGCCTTATTGGAAGCATTCTTATTGGAACCCGCATTGTTGGATTCGCTGTTCTTGTTTGCTGCATTCTGGCTGTAATTTTTCAAATTGTAACTGTTAGAGCTTTTGTTTTCACTGTTTTTTGCCATGTTTCTTTACCTCCTAAGCATTTACTGCATCCATAGTATCTGCCGGAAGGAAATAAATTATACGGCTTATTTTCTATTTCCAAAAAATAGCACATAAAGAAAATAAACGGCTGCGCCTGTGCACACGGCCGCCAGTAACAGCGGCAGCAAAAAAATTCCGATTTTGATGAAAAGCGCAGCAACTGCAATGAAAAAGAAAAACGACAGCAAACGGATATACTTTGCAGATCCTCTCGCTTTTTTCTTTTTTCCGGATATCTGCACACCGCCGTCTTCATAATATCCGCTGCCGTATGTATCTATAATCGTTTTTGCAATCAGTCTCGGATCTCCTAACGATTCCATGACTTCGCTCTCCGACCTTCCTTTTCTGGATTCTTCTATAATATAAGTTTCATAATACGAAAGCTGGCTGTTTACTTCTCCCTGCGGAATTCTTCCTTGCAGCGCAATCCGAAGCTCTCTCAAAAAGTCTTCTCTTGTCATGTATCTTAACCTCTTTTTTTGTAGTATTGACCGGGTTTTCTTTATCTTACAATACTCCGGGCGTATTTTCAACTTTCCTGAAAAAAGTTAAGAAAAAATCTATTTTTTTAATTTTATATTTTATATTTCTATTGCATTTACAAACTTTTTTGTTATCAATTGTGGTCTTGTTATAGCAGAACCTACTACTGCTGAATATACTCCAGCCTCATAAACGTTCTTTAAATCTTCTGGTGTATTTATTTTACCTTCGGCAATAACCGGTATATCCAAATCTTTAACAAGCATTTTTATAAGTTCTAAATTAGGACCTTCTAAACATTCTGTATAAGATGTATATCCTGCTAATGTTGTAGATACACAATCTACACCTAATTTAGCTGAAATTATAGCTTCTTCATAATTTGATATATCTGCCATAACTAATATCCCTTTTGATTTTATGTAAGAGATAAGTTCTTGTAAACTTTCATCATTAGGTCTTTTTCTATTCGTTGCATCTAATGCTATCATTTCACACCCTGATTCTAAAAGTTCATCTATTTCTTTTTTTGTTGGTGTTATATAGATTTCTGAATCATCATAATTTCTTTTTATAATCCCAATAACTGGAAGTGATGTTACTTTTTTTATTTCTATTATATCATCTACCCCTTGAGCTCGAATCGCTACAGCTCCACCTTCTTTAGCTGCATTTGCCATTCTACCCATTATAAATGAACTATGTAATGGCTCATCTTCTAAAGCCTGGCAAGATACTATCAGTTTATTTTTTATAATATCTAACATTTCTTCCCCTCTCTTTTGAAATTTATTTTCTTTTTCTAATTAGATATTATCACCAAAATCCTTTTCCTGCAATATTTTTTAAATTTTTTTTCATTCTCTATTTTTTTAGTGTTTTACTTATTCAATACTTTCAATGATGGTTTTCCGGGAATACGCAGCACATACACTCCGCGGCTGAGGACACCGATATTCACCTCGGCACATCCGTCTGCTACCATTACGTTGCTCACATGACGGCCATTGATATCGTAGACATCCACGCACCCTGCCTGTAAGCCCGACACCTTGACCATACCGTCGGTCACCGACACCGAATATCCATCATCGGAAACATCGTCTATCGCCGACAGGGTGGATTCCGTGAAATGGAAATGCAGGACATCCGAACGATTGAACGTCGTCTCTGCCTTGGCACTCTTCAGCCGCAGAAGGCTACCCTCGATTGTCAACACCGGCGCATCGCCCAAAGAATAGTGCGACTGTGTGCCGTTCACATGCTCGATAGTCAGCATTGAAGCTGCACTCTCCGAGCCATACGCATCCCATACCATCCATGGTACCGATGCGGCAAATACACAAATTTTTAACAGCAATCTCATAGTTAATCTTTATTAGCTTCGGCAAAAGCATGCAAAATATTTAAATAACATTACATTTTTCCAATAAAATATATAATTCACTAACTTTTTGCTACAAAATCAACCATAAAACTACAATTATTCAACCATTCAAAACTTTGCCAAATTGCACATATTCAACTATTAAGACACCTTGGCATCAGCTGCCGACACACATTCTGAACATGCACGGCACACACCGGATGTTAAAATCAGTTAAAACC
>OFFV01001094.1_pt1 | contig 17193 bp, 10 predicted proteins | sample 1521461 | NCBI WGS metagenome assembly OFFV01 (sample SAMEA3504120, study PRJEB24116) | mouse gut metagenome | biome: mouse gut; feature: mouse-associated habitat; material: faeces | place: Denmark | collected 2011 | reverse complement strand
CAGGTTCTTTTCGCTTGCCTGGGTAATGCTGTAACTCCGTTCCTTTGATTTCCCTTTCCCTACACGGCAGCTTTCTCTTAACGGACATTTTCGGCATTTGACCTTGCTGAATATATACCTCAAATAAGTATTTCCGTTTTGGGCGGCTCTCTTTTCTACACGCATCGCAAGCTCTCCGGCAGGGCACTGCAGCATCCCGGCATCCTTATTATAACAGAATCCTTCGTCCAGTTTCCCGTTCGCAGCCGCTGCTACAGCCGTATTGGTGCGCGCTATCAATGAGATCCCTTCGCCGCAGGCTTCCAGATTATCATCGCTGACATATGCCATATCCCCGATCACTTCTGTCACTTCTATCCCGTTTCCCTGTACCTTTTCTATCAGCCCAGGTAATTCCTGTCCGTCCGGCGCACCTCCGTGAGTTACGCTTATCCCCGCAATCAAGCGCTCTTCTGTCATTGCCAGGTGGTTTTTATATCCGTAAAATGTGCTTGTTGGAGTTTTGTGTCCAAACCGTGCATCTTTGTCATCCTTTGAACGTATATCCCTGATCTTTTCATCCTCAAGCAGCTCTTTCATTTCCCTGGAAAGTTCCTGTATCTTCCCGTTGCCACAGGTCGCGACATCTTCCTCCAGAGCCTTTAGCAGTTCTTTCGTATATGCAATCTCTTCCTCCAGTCCGGCTTCCAGGGATGGCTTTTCGGGAAATTTTTCCGATAATTCAAAGGCATTTTTATAAATTTCCTTTCGGAGCTGTTTACTCATGTCCCGCAAAATTTGTGTAGGGGATTTCGCACGGACAGATGCGTTTGTATGGGTGGAATCCACGATAATGGTTCCCGATTTTATCAGGCCTTTATCCAAAGCCTGCTGAATTGTTTCTCTTAACATCTCTTCCAGGATATCTTCTGTAATACGGGTTTTTCTGAATTTTGTGAGAAGACTGGGATCAATCATTTTCGCTTCCGGTTCCAGATCCAGAAAAAATTTATATGCCATATCTGTCTGGGCGCTGCTGATCAGGGTTTCGTCGGACAGGTCGTACAGTTTTTTCAAGAACAGCAGTTTGAACATCATCTCCGGTTCTTTTGCCGGGCGTCCGAAATTTTCACAATACTGTTTACGCAACATTGGATTTATAAAGCTGAAATCGATGTTCTCTTTCATCTTCCGCAAAAGATGATCAGCAGGAATGATTGCATCGTAAATCCCCTGATATGGTGATAAGGATAGTTTTAACTGCGAATTATCTTTTAGCATTTCGGAATCCTCCTTCCCCATACTTCTATTATAATGCCAACACTGAAAAAAGCCCAATTCTTTTTTCAAAAGAATCAGACTTTTTCAGTACCCTCGTATAATCAAGGTTTCCGTTATTTTAAAATCAGCTGCTGACGGGAATCGGACACGCTAGCAAACCTCAATTTTCCTTGAAAAATCGGCATTTTTCAGTTTTCCCTTTGATTACTTTTGATTACTTTGGTAATCATGCTTTCTTAAACTCTGGTATAGAACTTATAATATTGCTCTTCTGCTCAATATCTTTACGGTTCCTATGATAATGAATTTCTGTGCATGATATATCCGTATGTCCCATCTGTTCCATAATCAACCGATTATCTACATTATAGTCAAGCAATATTGATCCATAAGTTTTACGAATTTTATGAGGAGACTTTCTATATATCCCAAGTTTCTTACAGTTTTGTTCCTGTCTTCTTCTTATGCAGTTTGTAGTCATCCGCTTTCCATTCTTATCTGTGAATACATATTCGCCAAATGGATTTAAAGTTCTTACTTTTGAGCATAGCCACATATAATCTTCTGGAATTACAACCGTTCTAACACCAGCCTCACTTTTAGGAAATTCTTTTATATCGTATACATATTTTCCATCCTTGCCTAAAAACCGTGTTTCCGTTCTTCTGATTTTAATTGTATTGCCATCGAACGCATCATGTTTAAGAGCCACAAGTTCACCAACACGGATTCCTGTTGCAAACATGAGAAGAATTCCTATATTTTTAACATCAAGATTCTTTTCAAGATACTTAATCATTATAGGCATTTCCTTTTCATCAAAAACTTCTTCATAATCTTCTTTTATTACTTTTCTGAAATCCGTTTCCGATGTATCCAAATCCTGAAATATTTCTTCCACATTAAATGCAACCAACTTCCGTTTCTTAGCATACTTCAAAAATCCTCTTGTAATAGTTTTAAGATTAGAGAATGCTTTTGAAGTAAGATTATGCAACGGAATCTGTTCTTCCAGAAATCTGTCAAAATCATCTGCGCTGATTACCTTGATTCTTTGATTACCAAACTCTTTATAATGCCTATTGAAAACCTGTTTATTTCTTAAATGAGTTGCATCAGATATCTTTTTCAATTCCAACCTTCGGTCATTCCACTCGTGGAACACCTCTATTATTGTTGGATTCTCCAATTCTGTTTTAAGATATGAGATCACATCATCTTCAATAGCTTTTTGGGACGTTCTCTTCTTTAAGGTTCTTCCCTTCTTATCATCCGGCAGATATGTATACCACTTACCATCCTTTCCCTGCCATATTTTATACGGATGCTTCTCTAATAACTCTTTTCTTTTCATAGCTTCCATACTATTCTGTACATCGTCGAAATTTATGATACCACTTTGTATAATGAACTGCAATATATCGTTGGCCTGACCTGATTGTGCATATTGCAGGTTGTTTAATGTTTCTGTATTTCCTATAATGAATCACGCTCCAATTCACATAAAATTTATTCAAAAAGGTACTGCTACAACCACAACAGTACCCTAAAATCATATCAGTCATATCAATATTCAATTTTTTCATTATTTATCATCCAATCAGTATAAGGAATCTGACTCAGTGTAATATCCTGTCAGGTTCACATCGACTTGGTTTACAGTTACATTTTCGTATTATCTTCTTCTACTTGTATTATTTGTATTTTCTATCACACCACAGATATGAAGTTTCTTCAAATTTCCCATAGGCTCCCGTACCCATACTCTTTGCATTTTTCTTAACTCCAAGCCGGGTATACAACATGGAACCGTCCTCTCACTGCCTGTATTGTCCACGACTGCATACCCTTTTGGTGTGATTTCTTTTATGACAGACTCATATGTACGGTCTGCTTTGTAATTCCTAAACTTCCTATTGATCATAATCTGTATCGCTTTTAAAAGTTCATTTCCTAAATCCATGTTATTCTTCCTTCCATATATAAACCACACCCTAAAACTCAGAGTGCGGATAATTTATTATTAAATCAATAATCTCTTAATGGTTCTTGATATGCCCTTAAACTCAAATTGCCTAACTGCTTTTGGATATTCTCTACTCCAGAATCATTCGTGACATTCGGACAATTTATTGTAACATTCTGATTAATTACAGGCTGCACATTCCGATTATTCGTAATGTTATTCACATTATTAGTCACATGCTTTTCAAGTTCCGTCATATCTTTTTCATATCTGGCTCTTGCATTAACAGTAAGAATGTCAAGATTATTGTCAATACTATCTAAGTAAGCATCAATTTTCTGACATAGATCATATGATCTGTCTCCTGGTCGATGCGGTCTCAATCTAGTGCCATCTGCTGCAGTAAACCAGTCTTCATCATCAGCAGTCCCGTTAGCGTGGGCAGTACCATTCACATCAATCTTATTGCTCAGGATCTTCTTTGTCTGTTCTTCATTATAGATAACAGTATCTTTAGGAAGATTCATCATTGTTGGTGTATCTGTAACAATAGTCTTGCCATCCGGCAGTACTGTCATTTCTGTCTGGCCGTATTCAGACACCAGTGCATTCTTTTCAGCTTTAGGAAGCCCGATCGTACCATTTGCAAATGCTTTACCATATTTCGCATTGTAGGTCGCACTCTCGATCTGCATGTTACCGAGCACTGTACCAGACGCAAATGCAGGGATATCACCATTTACTTTTATATTGATGGTAATGGTACATTCAACTTCTTTACCGTCTATTTCATCAAGACCATCTGAAATACTTGCTACCTGTTTTGCCGCATCCTCAATGACATCTCGAAATTCTTCAAACCTTCCGATGATCCCATCACCACCGGATTCACCTAACTCTTCTTCGGTCGTGTCTCCCAGATCAATGATAGAACCGATAAGGTTTCCATCTTCTTCGCCACCGCCAGAACCTTTCCCGCCTTCTGAATCCGCACTGCCAATAGCAGCGGTAACATCATTAACAGCGGTTTCCAGCGCACCAAATTCACCGATGACAGTTCCATCACCTTCTGCATCTGGTTCTCCAATGATTTCACCAGCAGTTTCTCCCATCTGTGTAATTGCATCAGTGAGTGAACCACCACCGCCGCCTTCACCTTCGGAATCTCCGCCGCCTGATTTACCAGAAGAACCGCCTTTGGATCCACCACTGGAGCCGCCTGATCCTTCACCACCGGATGAACTTTCGCTGTCTCCTCCGCCACCACCACCGATAGCAGCAGTAACTTCATCAACAGCTGTCTTAAGATTCGTGAACTGCGCAATGATACCATCCTCTAATGAAATCTCATTTAATGCCTGAATAGCAGATGCAATGCCACCTACAGCACCTTCTTCTGCACCCTCCATACCTGCACCTAATGTAGTTGATACAAGTAAGAGCTGGTTGTATAATAGCTGAAATGCGGTAGTGAGATTATTAACAGGGGTAGCATCTAATGTGATGATCGTATCGCTTATGGAATCAAGGTTCTCTTTTACTTCAAGGATCTTTTCTTTCAGCAGCATATAACATGCCATTTCCGCAGTCGTTGCAACAGCTGTAGTGGCCTGTGCTGCCTGGGTTGCTGTGATCTTTTCATTGATAGCCGTAATCACTTCATCAATCTTTTGTCGTAAAGCATCAAATGCTGCCTGTTCCGCTGTTATAATAGTACTTGTCTCAGAAAGATTGGCATTTAAGTCAGCAACATTGGAAGTCACATTGCTGGTAGTAGTGGCTGTTTCGCCAAGAGAACTGTTTACATTCCCTACATTCTGGTTAGAAGTATCCAGCTTACCGTTCATCTCATCCAGCTTACCATTGGAATCTTCCAGCATGGCAGGAGCAGTACCGTTATATCCAGATAATTCCTGTAAGGCCGACAATACTTCATCGTTGCCGGAATTTAACTGCATTACAACATCCATGTATGCATTTTTTAGTTTCTGGAATTCTTCCTCTGAGCCATTTAGAAGGGCTTCTTCATCAATGCCTAACTGTTTAAGTTTCGCTGAGAGTTCAGCTTTTTCTACGATCTCGGTAAGTTCTTCATACTTTGATTTTGACTTTTCAAGACCTTCAATCAGGGATTCATAGTATTTCTCTGTCTGTTCCCTCTGTTTTTGTAGAGCCTCTATCTGTCTGTCAATCGACTCGATCTGAGCGTCGATGGCTTTGATCTGTTCATCATAGAATTTCTCAACTTTTTCGATTTCTTTGTCGTAATATTCATTGATACGTTCTATTTCTTCGTCAAGTAAATCAATCTGCTCATTAATAGCTTCCTTCTTCTCGTTGAGCAGGTCGATCTCTTTTTCGATAAGGTCAATCTGTTTTTGCTTATTGGCAATCTCGATTTCGAGTTTGGCCTGATCGACTTTTTCTTTGGCATCTCTTGCACCTTTAGTATCATTTACATAGTGCATTCCTTTTTCGTACGAATATCAATCTGTTACTTTCACTTATTCCTAAGTTACTGACTATGCATATGCATAGCGGGCAGTCATTTCTGACTACCTCTCACATTTCTTTTTTGTTTTGGGATTATTGTGTGAGTTCGGACTGGATCTTCACCCTCTCTGAATAGAGTAGGGGAGTAACGGAACCTGTTATATTACTATAGCAGGTATTACAGTCTCTACGGATTCTGATTTTAGATAATATGAAAAAAGAGCAGTTGTTCTAACTGCTCATAAAAGATAACTTTTTTTTAATAATTCACTGGCTTACGCCAATCAGCGTTGGGTAAAACCTTAACCCCAACATATCAATTCACTGTCTTTTGACTATTTAACTTTATCATAAATTATCCTCTATGTCAACTGCATTTTCTTTTTCGACACTATTATATGCAATTTGCACTAAATTATCGCATATACGCTTCATTTGTTCATTCGATAATTTTATATCAAAGTATCCTTTTTCTTCATTTCCATACCGTGATAGTCTTTTTTTACTGACAGATTGCAACATAAATGTACATGCATAACATTCTTTACTTTCTGATGGAAAACCCTCAATAATACCTAAATCAACAATCACATTCTTATTTTCCTCAATCCATTTAGGATCATATTCTTTTTTGGAAGTCAGCGGTATGACTAAAGCTGTATATTTTGATTCATATATTACAACGGCAAAATGCAAATCTCTAAATTCACTGCCTATATTTCGCCCAAAATCTATCCAATATACATATTGCCTACTTTTCTTAAACAATTCTTGGTCAATATCTTCTTCAGATTTTTTGCTCTTATATATAGCTATGTTTTTTAAAATAACTTCATTAAACCAGTCAAGCAGATTTGCACAATAATAATTATCAACATCCAATCTTTTCAGTTTTAATATATTCTTATAGATTTTATCTAGTTTGTATTTCAGCTTTTCATCTTTTAGTTCGCGCATATAATATCCCCAATCTTAAATCGAATTGCAAAATATAATATATCATAAGGGATAGTATACTACATTTATTGACATTTTTCTATCAGAACATACATTCATAGTTGAATCTTTATTAAAAGAGATACTATATATATAATCTAAAATCAGTCTTTCCTCGGTCTTACCCGTCCCATCAGGCTTTAACCGATATAGTTACTTTATTTTCATTATATTACTATAATGTAAGGCATCTTATTTTACCAATTTCGTACGCATATTTTGCATTTTTTCTAACTCATATTGAGCCTTCTGCAAGTCGACTTGACGCTGTCTCTCAGCATTGGCATCCTGCATAGCCTTGATTTCATCTTCAATACTCTTGATGACTTTTTCCTTATCTTTGATCTGTTTGTCGATAAGTTTAATCTGCTGTTCAAGCTGTTTCTGCTGTTGCTCAATGACTTCAATTCTGGCATCCCGCTCTTCTTCGAGTGCATCAATGGCTGCTTCTTTAGCATCCTCCAGTGCTTTTTTCTGGGCTTCCAGAGCGGATTTCTGTTCATTCAGCGCATCAATCTGGGCATCAATAGATTCTAATGCAGCTTCTTTCTGGCTTCTGATAGTTGATATCTGGTCATCAATCCTGCCTGTGATACCTGAGATGACGCTGTTGAGATCGTTTAATTCCTCTTTGAGACCGTCTTTATAGGATTTCCCTGCATCTTTCCCTGCAGATTTAGCGGATGATTTACCTTTACTGCCCAGTTTGACAGTGGGCTCGATCTCCATACCCTTCACTTCACCATTGGCAAGTGCTTCAAGCTGTGACTTTATTGCTGTAGCGGTAGCAAGTGCTCCTGCCCGTGCAACAACATTGTTATCATACACGCCACTTTCAAGACTGTTATAAATATTCATTAACTGGATCAGCAACTGAATAGACTGGCTTGTCCTGTCAGTATCACCAGCTAAAGCGATGAGGTTTTCACAATCAGCTGCAGTATCAATCGTAACTGCCTGTTCAGCGATCTTTGCATCATATAGTGCCAGAATCATATTTGCGGTAAGCTCAGAATATGTTCCCTCTTCAATCAGGGCTTCTATTTCATCATAAGTTGCATTCCCCAACTCTAAACTTGACTGTGATAACACTTCTTTCGCTTCATTAAGGGCATGTGCATATGAGATCAATTCCTCATAATTCTCAATACCCATTGACTCTAATTGAGTCTTATAGTATTCCTCATTCTGCTCCGTTAATTGAGCAAGGAAATCACTGCTGTTTACCCATTCTGTAGCAAGAGCATTTGCGGCTTCCTGACATTCTTCATAATAAGAAGCAGTGCTGCCTAAAACTTCCTGAAATCTGTCCCATGATTCTAATCCACGGACTTCAACGTCAAATCCTGATAAGGTATCAGCTTCTACAAAACCATTCTCCTGTTTTGTGCCAAGGGCTTCTGCCATGGAAGAAATCTGACTTGACATAGAGGACAACTGACTGGATTCATCTACTAATTTATTGATCTTTAATACAGCTTCATCTGCAGAGATATCAAGGTTTTTGAAATAATCACCAACAGTAGAGTCGGCTTCTTCGAATGTTTCCTTTGTGAGTCGGCCTTTCTCTGCAAGTCCTAAGAGGGTATTGCCCAGTTCGCGTACTTTGTCATTTTCTGAGGTGAATGAGTCTGACCAAGCGTCCTCGAATGTTTTGATTTCTGTTTCATTTAAGTCTACGATATCCCCCTTCGTCTCTGCTATCTTCTGCTGTAATTCTTCAAAACCAATAACATTATCCGGATCAAATGAAAGCGCGATACGCTTATCATCATCTGAAAGAGAAGCTAAATCATCACGGGAAATTCCTCTGAATTTTTCTTCTAACAGGTCATTTGTATTATCATATCTACCACCCATTTTCTGGATATTTGTCACAATACCTAGAGAATCCTGATACATCTGGTTCCAATACTCAACCATAGATTCAGCTTTTTCCAGATCACTACCCGTTAGAAGTCCACTGTCAACAGCTTCCTTTGCTGTCTGATAATTTTTCAGATATTCACCCATGTTAACTGTCAACTGGTCTTCTATTGCTTGTTGCTTTTCTAAGAGATTATTTCTTTTTTTCGTCAGTTCGGCTATTCTTCCTTCAGTCACGAATCTGTTATGACCAATCAGATCTTCACTATTAAGTTTTTCCTGCAAAGAAGCTAACTCAGCATCAATATCATTCAATGATGATCTGTATGTGTCAAATCCTCTGGAAAGGTTAGCAAAATTCTCTTTATTATTATGGTCATATTCTGCCTGTTGCTTTGTAACAAGGCTGTCTCCATCAAAATAATCTGAAAACTTTGTACCAATCTGATTCTGGTACAACCGCTTTTGTTCAATCTCCAAAATCTTTTCTTGTAATGCTAATTCTCTTTCAAGCTGTGAAATTTTCTGCTTATCAAAATCGGACTTATATTCAAGGCTGTTTAATTCTTCAAGCTGTGTTTTCAAATCTGAAATTTTGGAATTAGTAGCATCCACTTTTTCTTTGGATTCCACGACTGTTTCATTGAATTTATCAAATGCATTGGCAATTCCTGTTATGACTGCCTGCACTGCAATACTGCCAAGGAAAGTCAGGGCTGTATTTAACAGGATTGTTTTCAGACGCAAATCTTCGGTGGCCTGACCTGTTTGCTGAAGATATTGCTTATATCCATTTAATGAAGCTGGGGCATCTTTAGAACAGGTGGAAAGATATTCTTTCAAGGATGCACTGTTTTTAACACATGTATTATCAAACACCTCTAAATCAGCTTTTCCATTTTTTAATTCTTTGTTCCAACGCTTTATTGCTATACCTGCTTCATCATAGTGTTTCTTCAAATTCTTGAGATTCTTAATCGCTGAGAAATCTATACCAAAAATATTTCCTTCGACATCAATCTTCTTGGTTTCTTTATCCCATATTTTAGTAAGACCATAATCCTTGTTCATCCCTACCATGGAACTATTAACTGCGGTCAAGATAGTTGGAATTACACCAAATTTTTCGATTAATCTTTCTATTCCTTGGATCATCTTATCCCCGAAAGTAAGTCCATTCAGTACAGTATTCTTGCTTATAATGGAATTAACTAGCGAATCCCATGAATTTTGAATCTGGTTGATTTTTCCGCTCCAGTTATTAGCAGATTTCATGGCTTCTTCCATCGCTGAACCGGCACCCTCTGAATAGTCTACAAGCATCTTATCAAAAAGTTCCATGTTCTGAAGAAGGGCAGCTAATTTCGATGCCTGATGCTTGCCGCCTATATTAGTCAGGATTTCAGCCCGCAGAGCATCGTCTTCATCTAACTGGTTAAATGTTTTCGCTAAATCTCTCAATATAGAAATCGGGTCACGTAACTTCTCAGTACCATTGACGAATTCAGTCATGGAAGCATTTGCCGCATCTAATGTATCTGTTATCTTGGAAGATGTAACATTCTGCAAATTAATAAGGATTGCTTTTATTCCATTCCCAACTTCACTACCGCCAAGTTTTGTAACAGCTTCCATTGTACCAATCATTGCTGATAAATCTTCTACCGATACACGATAACTTGACGCAACTGTTCCTGCTTTACTCATGGCAGTAGCCATATCGGACAATGCCACACTATTACGGTTCGTTATGCTGTTCTGACCATCAAGCACAGTATTTATTTTCTCTGCCTCACCATTAAGTTTATATGCCGCATTAGTAGCAAGAATATAATTATTTGCCAAATCAGCACTCATATCACCTGCCGCCTGTGCAAGCAAAGACTGTTCAGCCATGGCAGTTCCTTTTTCACCATAGAAACCGGAACGTGACATTTCCTGAATGCCTGTCAGATAATCACTTGCTGTCTTTCCATATTTACTGGCTGAATTAAAAGATATATTGCCTAATCTCTCCAATTCTTGTGCGGTCAAATTAGAAGTTTTACTAATTTCTGTAAGAATATCGTCAATATCTTTTAATGTTCCTAATGATTTCGTAAAGCTATTAACCGCTAATGAAGTAACGCTGAATAAACTGCCTAATTTGGTGATATGACCAAACATATCTTTGATACGGTCAGTAGTACTTTTTGTTGCAAATCCGGTAGCATTCACCTCACTACGGTAGAGTTGAAATGCATCTGTTGCATCTCTTAAAGATTTTTTATCCGTAATCGCACCAATTAAATCTCTGACTTTATTTGCCTCACCCATAAGTACACTGCTTTCCGTTATTTTTGTGTACTTATTTAAGTATGTAGTCAAATCATTATCTAACTTATTTTTCTTAGACTCAATATTCACTCCTACTGAAATAGGATATTTCTCTACATATGATTTTGTATCAGAAATTACTTTCTGTATTTTCAGCTTTGATTTATTTGTATTAATGTTAAGAGCATCAATATCTTTAAAGGATACGTTGTTTAGTGCCTTATCAAGTTCACTCTTTAAGTTTTTGCTGTCAATCTGGGCTTTTAGTTTTATTGTTGATAGCTGATTGGAAAGTGTTTTGATATAAGCATTTAGCTCTTTCTTACTACTGCCCTGTGCTAATGTTGCCGTAAGCCGTAACATATTGATTGTCTTCTCAAGCTGCTTGATATCAGCATTTACCTGTTTTTGTGATTTATTTTGCTCAATACAACTCACTAAATCTAATAAAAAGTTTTCGTCCAAATTTGAAAATCTCCTTTTCGTTTTTACATAATAAAAGAGAGACTACTTTTAAAATAATCTCTCCTACAAATCAATACTCAATATTTAGTTTTTCATATTATCAAAATCTCTTCTGGCATCTTACACATACACGGTCAATCCGATTTGTTGCAAATCCTGTCAGAAGGCTAAATTTCCTAGGCACCATTTGAATCTGTGTACTTTTACAGCGTGGACATTGGACTATATCGGGCGAATTATCATTTACAAGTGGGCTGCTAGGTAGGACTTCTTTTAACTGTCTTTCTGCATCTTTCATATCTGTGGCTTCAAATGTGTATAATGGTTCTTCATCATCATACAGTGTGGTTGTCAATGTTGCGCTTCCACCATCATAGTAATACCACTTAGTCTTTTCCTTTACAAGTGGGCTGTTAGGTAAGACTTCTTTTAACTGCCTCTTTGCGTCTTCTACATCTACTGCATCAAAGGTATATAGTGGAGTAAAATCATCATATAGCATGTCATCTAACCCTCCTCCACCTTCTTTATAATAATACCACTTAGATGTTACTTTTTTAGGTTTGTCGAAATTATCATGATCTCCAAGCAGTGATCCACCGCATACCAAACATGTATTTTCACTATTTCTTTGTTTCAATATATCTTCATTTAATGTTGACTTACAATGCGGACATAAAATCACTCTACCCATAACGAAATCCTCATAAATTTCTTACCTTTTCTATAGTTATTTTACCACACCATCAGTCTTATCACAAGCAGAATTCGAACAAACATTCTCATTTCCTTGTTCCATTCTTTCATATAGTTTGTTGTCTATCACTGGCAGCATATCATACAGCCGATTCATTCCATTATAAATATCTAACTCTCTATGCAAAGTTTCAGAAAAGTTATTTTTCAACTGTTCTCTCTGTTCTTCACTGGAAACATTGATGAAATCTAAGATAGTACTGATTTTCATATTTTCCAAAATATTTTTAGCTTCATTTTCTGGTAACTTACTCATAGCCACCAGAAGATCTTCATGTGTGTAAAATTTTTTCTCTGTAATCGTTGTTATCGTTTTCACTTCCTCCGTATTTCTTTATTCTCTATTCAGTTTTTCATTATTCAGTTGTCTTTTTAAAATTTCAATTTGATTTTTGCAGTTTAGAATATCATGCTGCTTTGAATGATATTAGATTATAATTTGAATTTCTAATATGTGTGTGATTGGTTGACGGTTACTATTTTTTCACTACTAATACGATTAATGAGTATCCAGATAATCATTAAGAGCCTGCAAGGATGAATCCCATAATTCACGCTTGCCTGTCTTGAAATTACTGAGAATCTGCTTTGGTACTCCAATTTGCTTAGCAATATACTGTTGCTGTCCTTCCTGCATTTTTCTAATCAATTTCTGACGTACTTCGTCTTGTGTAAGCATTTCATTTCTCCTTCTTTAATTATAATTTACTGTTAATATATGAACTTTAATTCATAAAACAAAAATATACTTCACTACATCCTTTATTTTCATACATAACCGCATGATGTCTGCTAATCACCATGCGGCTTGTATCTCTGATAAAGTGTGGAGCCCTTACCAGATCCCATATACATTGTGGAGATGTATATAGGGTTTTGCATCTGTTATTGTTTTGTGTCCAGATTGTGGAGTTTCTGGACGAGTGCCGGTATGAGTTTTGAGGCTCATACTGGCTGAAAAACTGAATTTTTGGAGATAGTAGAGCGTATGGAAGAATCTATGTCAACTACAACATGTGCAGTTATGAGCGTAGCATTGGCAGCTTTCTATGATCTGGATTTTCCACAATACCAGATACCGCCAATGCCTGATATTACGATATTTATATTTGGGGAAGAGAAAATTATATACACTACACGGCATACGGTCTTTTCATGTATATATACTTCTCCTTCCCCTTATAGGGAATTTCAAAACGCCGTATTTATGGGCTTTCTAAGCATTTTGTGCAAGAGTTTCACCCTGATTTTGACCATTTTTTATAAAACAATTCATGAATTCATCTTTATGTAATTTAAAAAGAAAATTCAGAATCGTTGCACGTACATCTGAATTGTTATCATCTGTCGCATAGATCACAAGCTGCATAATAGTTTCTTGATCCAGTTCTTTACTGACTTTCGCAAGAAACTGTGTCACATTACGGTTTTTTAAAGAGAAAAAAGTTTCTTTCCTCATTTCTGCTTCGTGCTTTTCAAGCCACTTATCAGATTTATTATAGACTCTTACCTCTTCCACAAATTTATCCTTTTTATATCTATTGCCTTTCGCGATAACACTATGATTCCAGAAATTACGCAATGGCAGATGTGATTCACGATCCGCATACTTAATGACTTTCTTTTCGATTATCTCTGCCATAATATCCATTGGGCAATTCATGGACACAACTTCCTTACCCTCAAAATCTTTATTATTTCTGCTCTTCTTATTACTTGCAAAAAATTGAGGGATTTCATTTCGTTTCATACATGGAAGGTTTCTTATACGGCTAATTTCCTTTACCACATCTATATCAAAGCATTTCTTCGCAAGATCAATGCTGATCTGCCCTATTACAGATAAAATAATAAAGCAGTCTTCTAACTCTTTACTCTCCATACCTCCGTCATAATAATAGCTTAATGCAAGCTGCGCGGTATCCGTAGAAGTTCCTATTGATTCCTGTGCATCAGCAATCTGGTTATCCATTTCTGCATAATCCTCTAATGTAAAATGATAATTATTTGCACCATTTTCATCTACATCATTTATTATTGTAGAATACTCTGTATATGCCTTTCTTGCAAGGTCAGCTAAATCTTTCTGGTTAGTAACATATACAAAATCACTATCACAGTCATGTCCTGAAAGTCTAGCTTGTGTATCTGTTTTTATCGCATTAAATACAATCACATTCTGTCCAATATTCGGAAAATATTTTACCAGCTTATCCGGATATACATTATAAAGATGGATGATATTGTTTGGCGAATTATGTGGACTTCTAAAGGCTGCAAGGCTCTCTCCATTATTAAATCTTGGCGTATAACACTGAACCCCATCCTGCATTAATTCAAAGCATCCTTCCTCCAACGGCTCTTCACCAACTGCCTTCATTAATAATGCAATCGGATTATCCATGATCGTTAAATTATCTGCGATTTGTGGCAATCTTCCCTCTTTACAATCTTTGACGAACTCACTAATATCTCTGCTCTTATTTTTACGGAAAAATTCTGTTTTTAGAAAATCCTGATTCCACTTTACCAATTCTATTAACAATTCATTGATATTAAAATCATTCTTTTTCTTATCCAAATACTTTAAATACGCCGTATCACTGGTTTTTAATCCATTGCAGAGATTTACTCCGCATTCTGTAATATGTCCCAATATTTCCCTGTCTGTTGTTGGGATTGAATTATCCATCTGATACGCCATCAGCTGTAAGTCACCCCACTTACTTGGATGAGCAGTCTTGACAATAGAAAAATAATCATCAAACCTTTTCATATAGTTGTAATAATACCTGTATGCTTTCTTCTTTGTTCCTCCCATCATATCTTCAAATTTATTAATCCACTTAAGCGATTTGTCTGTAATAATAACTTTTATATCTTTCATCTTTAAGTTTCTGCCAAACATATCACTTTGGACAACATATGTATCATAATCTAAACTATGTTTCTCACAATAGTCTTTAAAAAATTCTTGTATATTGCCACGGAACAAACAGCTTTTAAAGAAATGAGAACGGCAATATATAAATCCATCTTTATTCTTTGGAAATATAGATTCATCAATCAAGCCCATTCCATCCCACAATATATTTTTAATCTTTGCATCCGTAACTCTGTTTACTGTACACTCCTTTTTTATATATTCTACCTGCTTATATTCTCCTGGATATTTGCCATTAATGCGAAAGCCTTTATCCTTTAAAGCATCTTTTGTCTTTTCCGTAATCAATGTTAAATTCTGCTTTCCTGCTTTATCTTCGTCAAGTGTAAATCCCTTCTTATTAATGATATTTTCTAACCTTGGAGAATCAAAGTCAACCACAAATTCATCCTTAGTATATATTTTATCCCCCACCCTCACAACCACCGCATTTATCCCATCAGAAAAGACTTCTTCGTCTTTTACAACAAGAATATTTTCTAATGGAATCTGAATATATCCCTTTGCTGTTGCAGTAGTTAAAGTCTGATATGCTGATAATTCTACCAGCTTGAAGACCTTCTCTGGATCATTCTTAGACTGCTTGTCCATTAGGTCATATAAGCCCATTGTAAGGAAATTGATAGCCTTATGGTGTAAACTGTCTCGTATAAATACACATTCACCCTGTTTTGCTTTGCCAGTTGAACGCATAAGCATTTTAAAGTGAACAGGTATTCTTTCAACAATCTCACCTTTTCTATTCTTCTTTTCAAAAGTATAAGTCACGCCATTTTTATAAAACATCTTTCGCAAATCATGTTTAGTTACTTTCTCTTCTGTACTTTCAATCCTATATTCTGCATCATAATTGAATTTGACCACAATAAAATCTCTGCAAAAATCACCACTATATCTAATGATCTTATTGGACATATATCTTAAAAATAAGCTATCAGTTAAAACAGCTTTTCTTGTTTTGATCTTCTGCAATTCAAACCAACTATTACCGATTTTAAACTCGATTCCTTTGTCAGTGTTTTCAGCAACACCATTTATATAAATATGATTTGCTTCTATAGTATCAATGTAAATCGGCTTTAATTTCTTCATATAATCAATTTTATTACCCAAAACTTACTTCCCTCCACAATTTAAAAATCTATCCACACAATAACAATGCCTACATTTACTATTTCTCCATCCACTCCCACACTTTTCTCAAAAATACATAAAACCTTCAAAAATTCCATAGAAATTTCAAATTTTCCGCAAAAATCAGAAATAATCCAAAAAATCCGTAACAAAAATAAAACCTAAAGCAATCCCCATTCAGGGACTGCCGTAAATCTACATACTTTATCAATTAATTCTTTCATCGAATCTGTTAGATTACCCAACTCTTGAAAGACCAGTTTCATTGGGAAAATTATTTAATCTGTAGAACCTATCATTCATTGCCATATTATGTTTTCCATCTTAATTTCACATACTTTTTAAAAATATTTGTTGCATAATTTATATATATTGCATACAATATTAGGTTAAGTATTTTTGATTATAGTATTTCTATAATTAGGAAACATATATTGAAATACTATTATACATTTGACTATTTAGAGGCACTTAAATGATAAACCCTATATCACATGAAGCCACAAAAATCAACAGTAAAACCATTGTTATTTTTTACAAATTTTGGTTGTTGTATTTGTAATAATTGACGAATTCTGTATAATGCTATTGAAATCTATTTTCATTTGTGTTATGTTTCTTTTAACAATAATCATCCTTAATGATTGATAAATATATCAATCTAAAAAATTAAGAAAGGATGATTATTATGTTAACACTTATTTCTTTTTTTGTTTTTGTATTATTAGTTATATTATTAATACTTCTGTTTTGTAATAATAAGAAAAAGCAAAATAGAAATAGTATTACTAATAATCAAAAAGTTCATTTTAAATTTAGTATATCAGAAAATTTGTACACTGAATTTGATTATGAAACCAATAATGATAAACACGATAGTTCAAATACCTGAGCATTCTGTTTGGGTATTTTTATTATACAATAAAAGTCCTAATTTATATTGGTGTTAGTCAGAAAATAGGGTGATAAGTTCTATAAGTCCTTTTTAACGGACAAG
>OFFV01001081.1_pt1 | contig 17336 bp, 19 predicted proteins | sample 1521461 | NCBI WGS metagenome assembly OFFV01 (sample SAMEA3504120, study PRJEB24116) | mouse gut metagenome | biome: mouse gut; feature: mouse-associated habitat; material: faeces | place: Denmark | collected 2011 | reverse complement strand
GTTGTCGGCGGCTGGACGCAAGGCGGGGTCAAAGGTTGGTTCCGCTCCATGCAATCCCCCGCCGATGGGCTATCAAAGCCCTGGGAGGCTGTCCCCGTGGGGATTGCGTCGCTCGTATGCCCTGCGGGGCATGGGATGGGGATTTCCATCGGCTGTAGCCTTTCGCTGCTCCTGCGGCCCTTTATGGGGCTTCAGGGGCGTTTTGTTTTGCTCTGGAATCAAAACAAATTCTATTTGGAATTGACAAACGCTCGAAAGAATGGTATAATAGAATTATAGAAAGGGGTGCTCAATATGGGCGATATTGGAAAGCGTATCAAGGAACTGCGGGAAGCACATCATTTATCCCAGGCCGAATTTGCCAAATTGTGCGGGAGCAATCAAGCCACGATTGCCAAAACCGAAACAGGGAAAACGGCCCCTTCCCTTAAACTGCTGATGGGGATAGCTGAATACTTCGATATGTCCATGGATTATCTCTGTTGCCGGACAGACCAGCCGGAAGGGAAATTGTTCGAGTGTAAGCCCCGCATGAAAGCCACCAGCGAGGACGTGAGAGAGTTTATAGAGATGTGCTTTGACCCGGCTTCTCCCTTCAATGCCAAGTTGAAAGACACCTTATTTAAGATGATGGAGGAATCAAAACAATGAACGCCAACGCCGTGATTTATGCCCGGTTTTCGTCAGACCGCCAGCGGGAGGAATCCATAGAGGGCCAGCTGCGGGAGTGCCGGGAGTACGCCGACAAGAACGGAATCCGGGTGATTGACAGCTATATTGACCGGGCGTTGTCCGCTTCCAAGGACACGGACAAGCGGCTTGACTTCCAGCGGATGATTAGGGACAGCGGTAGGCACCTGTTTGATACGGTTCTCGTCTGGAAGCTGGACAGGTTCGCCCGGAACCGCTACGACAGCGCACACTATAAGAACATTCTGAAGAAGAACGGCGTCCGGGTGGTGTCCACCACCGAGCATATCACCGAGGGGCCGGAAGGTATCATTCTGGAATCCATGCTGGAGGGGATGGCCGAATACTACAGCGCCGAGCTGTCCGAGAAGATACACCGGGGCCAGAAGGATAACGCATTGAAAGGCCGCAATAATGGCGGGCGTATTCCCCTGGGGTTCAAGCTGGGGGCTGACAAAAAGCTGGAAATTGACCCGACAACGGCCCCAATCGTCCAGGAGATTTTCAAGCGGTACGCCGAGGGTGAAACTGTCCGGGCCATCGTGGACGATCTGAACAGCCGGGGACTGAAAACGTCACGGGGATATAAATTCGCATAGTATAGGCTCCCCCAAGGATGCCGACCCCGATGCAGCCGCTGGCAGAATAGAAGTAAAACCGCCATGGGATGTCGCACGCCTGAAAAAGCTCCGCCCCCATATAGAGCACTGTAAAAATAATGATGTATCCGTTCACCCCAATGTATGTAAGAACTCCATACATAAAGGGCACAAACATCAGCGCCCAGAGCTTTTTGATGCCGGGTGCGGCTTACGAAAGCGAGATAGCTTTTCGCGATCTTAGTGGCCGCTTTGGACTCTGAGATCATTTTCCCGAAGACACCGCCCAAGGCAAAAATCAAAAAGAACTTTTCTATGAACCCTGAGAATCCTTCCATAAATGCCGTCGTGAGCAGGTCAAAGGGATTGATGCCGGAAAAAATGGAGACCGCAGCTGCGGCAACCACAGCGCTGATAATCAGATTGACCCGTTTCATAGAAAGCAGAACAAATATTGCTATTGCAGCCAGGATTCCGATGAAACTAACGACCATATTAACCCTCCCCATGCGCAAGCGCAAAGCCCTTTCGTCTTATAGCGTTCTCATAACATTTATTAGCAAGATTCACGCCAAAAACGAATTGCAGCCCATGCGCGGGCAACTGAGTCGGCTCGCCCGAGGGCCGTCTCCTGTGCCGCCCACCAAAAATCCGCTTGGAATCAATGATTCCAAGCGGATTTTTTCATATTATATGATCTTTTCAGTGCGCTCCAATCCTGACCGTCAGCAGAAAAATTTGCCCCGCCCGTCGCAAAAACACAGCCCTGCTCCGTTTCCCTCTGTTCCGCCCGCGGAACGGGTCAACGCCACCGGCGCTTCAGCAAAAGTCCCCTCTCATTCCGCCTGCTCGCGCTGCGCCTCCAAATACTCGTCGTAGCTGGTCTTGCGGTCGATCAGTCTGCCGTCCTGCGTAAAGTCAAAAATACGATTGCATACAGTCTGAATCAGCTGGTGATCGTGACAGGCCACCAGCACATTGCACCGCACCGCCTCCAGCCCCTTGTTCAGCGCCGCGATGGACTCCAGGTCCAGGTGGTTGGTGGGCTGGTCCAGCATCAGCACATTGGCCCCGGACAGCATCATCCGGGAGAGCATACACCGCACCTTTTCCCCGCCGGACAGCACCTTCACCGGCTTGTTGACCTCCTCGCCGGAGAACAGCATCCGGCCCAGAAAGCCCCGGAGGTACTGCTCCTGGGGGTCGGGGGAGAACTGGCGCAGCCACTGGACCAGGTCGTCGTCGTTCTCCTGAAAGTAGGGGGTGTTGTCCTTGGGGAAGTAGGAGAAGGTGGCCGTCTGGCCCCACTTCACGGTGCCCTCGTCGGGCTCCAGCTCGCCGGCCAGAATTTTAAAGAGGGCGGTGTGGGCGTTCTCGTTGTCCCCCACAAAGGCGATCTTCTCGTCGTGGCCCACGATGAAGGACACCTTGTCCAGCACCTTCACCCCGTCGATGGTCTTGGATACGTCGGTAACGAATAGGATATCTTTGCCCACCTCGCGGTCAGGGGAGAAGCCCACCCAGGGGTAGCGGCGGGAAGAGGCGGGCATCTCCTCCACCGTCAGCTTGTCCAGCAGCTTGCGCCGGGCAGTGGCCTGTTTGCTCTTGGACTTGTTGGCCGAGAAGCGGGAAATAAAGTCCTGCAGCTCCTTAATTTTCTCCTCGTTGCGCTTGTTCTGGCTTTTAATAAGCTGCTGAACCAGCTGAGAGGACTCATACCAGAAGTCGTAGTTGCCCACATACATCTTGATTTTGCCGTAGTCGATGTCCACAATGTGGGTACAGACGGTATTGAGGAAGTGGCGGTCGTGGGAGACCACGATCACGGTGCCCTCAAAGTCCAGAAGGAAGTCCTCCAGCCAGTTTACCGCGTCAATGTCCAGGTTATTGGTGGGTTCGTCCATCATCAGCAGGTCGGGGTTTCCAAACAGGGCTTGGGCCAGCAGGACCTTCACCTTCAGCCGGGCATCCAGAGTGGCCATGTCGTTGTAGTGATACTCTGTACCGATGCCCAGGCCCTGGAGAATGCGGCTGGCGTCGCTCTCGGCCTCCCAGCCTCCCAACTCGGCGTATTCCTCCTCCAGCTGGCAGGCCAGCAGGCCGTCCTCGTCGGTCATCTCCTCCTTGGCATAGAGAGCTTCCTTCTCTCGGCCGCAGTCATACAGCCGCAGATTGCCCATAATCACAGTGTCCATCACGTTGTAGGCATCGTAGGCGTTCTGGTCCTGCTTTAAAACCGACATGCGTACATTGGGTAGAATGGACACCTGCCCAGAGGTGGAGTCCAGTTCACCGGAGAGGATTTTCAGAAAGGTGGACTTGCCTGCGCCGTTGGCACCGATGATGCCGTAGCAGTTGCCCCGGAGGAACTGCAAATCCACATGGGAGAACAGCGGGGTGCCGCTGTAGTTTAAGCTCAGGTCGGTGACAGTGATCATTGGGATTCTCCTTTTATCGAAAGATTACAAATAAAATATGATTGCAGATATCATACCATAGGGCCGAAAAAAAAGACAGCGTTTTTTTGCAAAACACCGCCTTTTTCCAGTCTTTTCTTTTGGGGAAAGTGACGGAAACTCAGTTGGCCTCCCCATGCCGGTCAATCCGGATCTCCAGCTCTTGAAAAAACAGCTGGACCAGATTGTCAATGCGTTTATAGCAGTCCTGGTCGTCCAGTCTATCATTTTCCAGCACACAGCGGATGGCCTCCAGTGTTTGGACCGCGCGCGTCTCCATGGCGTTGGAAATAACAGTGGGATGTACCCGCTCCATGTGTTCCACTACCATTTGGCCCACTACCGCATAATACAGACCAGCCGGAACGGCATAACCATTCTGATCAGACATCAGTTTCACCTCTCTCCAGTGTGTAATGCTCCAGGGCGTACTCTAAAAACAGGCCGATCAGCTCATTCCGGCTGCGCCCCGTCTCTTTTGAGATGTCATCCATCCGGTTGACCACAGGTTCCCGCAGACGGACGGAAAAGGTCCTGTATCCGTCCTCCCCTTTGGGCCGCTTTATTGTCACAATCAGTGCATGATTTCCCATGAAAACACCTCGATTCGAATAAATTCTACAACAATCGAAGCACCACGGCTATGCTAAAAAAGATGTTAGAAATTATGTTTTCTTTTTAACACAAAGACAGCTCTATCTGTAATTTTGTTCGCAAAATAATGCTATTTTTCTCCTTGTCAATACCTGGATGCTATGATATACTGTCTTTGGTCGAAAGACCGCCTGTGCATATTTGTCCTTGCGATGACGGCTGGGCCTCCTCCCGGCCGTCATTAAAAAATCATCGAGGCCCCCGGAGAATGTCTATCTCCGGGGGCCCGTTTTCATACTATAGCTCCAAACCGTAGATTCGATTGGCGTTTTGAAAAAATACACGTTCCCAATGCGGCTCTGGTACCAGGCGCTGAACAAAGCGGATATACTCTTCCAGGTTGACAATGGGCCAGTCAGTGCCATACATGATGTCGTCCCACTGGCAGATAGCGGTGAGCCAGGTGGTGAGGAGATGGGCATAGCCCGCCTGCTCGTGGAAGTACTGCTCCAAGTTCACCCGCCCTTCCAGCAGTCCAGACAGGTCGGCGGCCACATTGGGATTTTTCTCCACCACGGCAGCGGCGCTCTCTAAAAAGGGGTTGCCGAAATGGCACATGACAAAGCGAGTATGGGGGTGGTCTGCCGCGGCTTCGTCCAGGGCCAGGGGGTGACAGTATTTCAGGTGGGCCCGGGAAAAGGCGGTGAGGCCCATATGGACGGCCACCGGCTTGTCATACCGGGCGGCCAGATCGTAAATAGGCTGATATAGGGGGTCGGACAGCCAGATTTTATTGTACCCGGGGTACAGCTTCACGCCGCAGCAGTTGTCCCGTTTCAGGTTTTCCTCTACCAGGTCAGGCAGGCCAGAAGGGCTTCGCTCCCCCTGGTCCAACAGGGTGCTGTCCAGTCCGATGCAGTAGTGGAACAGATCGGCGGGGTAGTTGTGATAGGCCGGGTCGAGACTCCGGTTTCCCATGATTACCCCGTGGACGATGTCCAGTGCGCCGTAGACCTGCCGCAGGTGCTCCGGAGAATTTTGGTGCCCCACCGCCTGGGCCATAGCATCGGTGCGGGGGGAGGGGGCAAAGAGGTGGAGATGGGCGTCGATGATTTTCAGCATGGAGTGCTCCTTTCATTTGTTGAGGCGCCGCAGCCGCGGCAGTCCTGCCGCCAGAGCGGTGGTGGGGGACGCCGCTGCCGGCGGGGGTCCAGGTGCAGGGGGAAAGCGTCCATGTAAGGCGTGCAGCACAAAATATTTTGGGGCATGGAGGGGGCAGAAGGAACATGTGCAGCTGCCAAACTGTAGTGGCAGCTGCGCCAAAGGCCCCGGTGTTTCAGCAAAGGGCCGGCCATGGTCTGAAAACCGCGCTGCCCCTTGCCTGGAGACGGTAACATTATAGCAAAAGAGGACAGAGAAGAAAAGCTGTTTTCCAGATTATCCTGCGGGACATTGCCGGCCGGTGTGGTCGATGGTGTACGCTCCAGTGAGGATAATCTGGGAGATGGGAACAAAGGTATAGCCCTCCTGAAGCAGGGTCTGGATGATGGTGGGCAGGGCCTCTGGGGTGTGAAGAGCGGCGTTGTGGAACAGGACAATGGAGCCTGGCTGCACCTTAGAGGTCACCCGCCGGGTGATCTCTCCGGCAGACAAATCCTTCCAGTCCAGACTGTCCACATCCCATTGGATGGGCTCCATGCCGATGGAGCGCACGGCGTTGACCGAATTGTCATCGTAATCGCCATAGGGCAGGCGAACCAGGGTGGGACGCACGCCAGTGACGGCCTCAATCTTGTCGTTGCAGGCATTCAGGTCGGCCACGACCTGGTCGGCGGACAGCTGGGGGTAGTGTGCGTGGGTGTTGGAGTGGTTCATAATCTCGTGGCCTGCGTCGTGGAGGGCTTTTACCGATTCAGGGTATTTGTCCACCCATTCTCCCACCACAAAAAAGGTGGCGGGAATCTGGTATTGACCGAGAATATCAATGAGCTGCTGAGTGTCCTCATTTCCCCAGGCGGCGTCAAAGCTGATGGATACCAGCTTCTGGTCCCGCTGCACACAGTAGATGGGCAACTGTCGGGTGGCGGCGGAGACGCCCACAGCGGCGGGGTAGTTGACCACGTAGAACATCACTGCTGCGGCGCACAGGCAGGCGCATGCTGTCCACCACTTTTTATGAATGGTAAAAATTTTAACCTGTTCTCTGGCTTTAAACATTGCCATCACTCCTGTTTTCAATGTTACCTATCTATATGAGAGGGGGACAGAGAACATGTTTTTCGATTCGGGGGAGTGGTCCTCCCATTTTATTTCTGAGAAGATCCCACGGCGAGACGCGAATCCTAATTGAGATTCGAATCTCGCCATTTTTTATGATTTGAAATCATCCATTTGACGCTGCGAATCCGTTATACTAATATAGCAAGGTGGTGAAGCGATGGAATACAGCGATCTTGACTTGATGCGCGGAATAAAAAAGGGGGAAAGGGATGCGCTGTCCCTGCTGATTCAACGCTGGTATCCTAAGATATACTCATACTGTTTCAAGTTGACAGAAAATGAACAGGACGCCTATGACATTACACAGGATGTATTTATCTCTGTCCTGCAAAATATTGGGCGTTTTCATATGTGGAATAAGTTCAGCGGCTGGATCTTTACCATCGCGCATCATAAGTGCATGGATTATTTTAGGATGAGGAAAACGGCCCGCTCAGCCCAGGCGCTGGGCGCTGAGTTCCGTATCCCGTCACCTGCATGGGAGGAGCAAGTAGCTGTTTCAGATACCGTTGAGAGAGCACTTCTGCAACTGCCCAAGGTACAGCGGGACGCAATTATTCTGCACTACTTTCAACAATTCACGTATAAAGAAATTGCGCATCTGACCAGTGCGCCGCTGCCAACAGTCAAATCTCGGCTGGCTGTTGCGAAGAAAAAGCTATGTGAACTTCTGTGGGAGGATTTTCAATGAGTGATCGTATGGAACAGGAGATAAAACGGACAATCGCGTTGTTACAGGCATCTATGCCGCAGAAGAGACCCGAGGCCGCCTTTCGGCAGCTGCTGAGAGTAGCCGGCAGTGAGATCAGCCCTTTTTTACTGCTGGGGCTGTTTTTCGCCTCCATTCTGTGCGGCCTGGGTCTGTCAAAGCACATGGCCACTCCCATGGTAACGATATTTTGCATCAGCCCCCTGCCCATGCTGATCCTGTTTCACCGGTATGTACTGCGTTCCAATGAGCCGATGCGTGAACTGGAGGAGACATTTCCCTTTTCCTATTCGGACATGCTGGTTGGCCGCGCTGCACTCATTTCGGTTTACCTGGCCCTTGTTTTTCTTGCGCTTGCTGCGCTGCTGTCCCGTTTGGCTGGAGAGAGTTTTCTCAGACTGGCTTTGTGCGGGGCCATTCCCAGCACTTATCTGTGTGTGGGGATGCTGTTCCTGTCCGCCTTCGTTCGGAATCAGGATGGACTGTCATGGGCCGTCATTGTTTTGTGGGTCGGAATCAGCTACTGTGCGCTGGCCCTGCCGTTTGACCGGCTTTTGATTCTGCTGCCGACCTCCGCGTATGCGGCGCTCCTGGGCGTTGGGGTGGCTTTGTGGAGTGTGTGCCTCTACAACATCAAACAGAGGAGGTGTTCCTATGCGGCTAGTGTTGAGTGAAGCCAGAAAGCAGCGGTCGTTCCGCGAGGTCTGGGTGGGATATCTTCTGGCAATTTTGCTCTTATCTGTATTTATTTGCTCGGATTCAGGAGAGCTTAAACATGCAGGCTGGTATTTGATACAGCAGGATATTCACCGATATGTGGGGGTTTTGACCGCATTTTTGCTTGTGATCGGACTGTCCCGTTTGATGTGTTATGAGACGGAACGAAAAACCGCGGGGCTGATTGGAACTGCCGCATATGGCCCGGCTCTGACATGGCGGGGGAAGGTTGGGCTGTCGATCCTGTATTGTACGGCTGTGGTAGCTGTACTTGGGGCCGTGACCTTGGGCGTCCGCGGCGCGCTGATGGGGTTTCGGGACGGGTTTGCCCCCGTTTCGGCCTGTGTGCATTTTGAAAACGTGCCTATGTCGAATTTGGCGTACTGCGTCGTCCAATATGGGTTCTTGCTGCTGGGGGCGTTGTATTTCACGGGTTTTCTTCTCATCGTGGCAACACTGACCAAACATACTTCATGTACCATTTTCCTCTGCGGCGGCATATATTTGGCCTCCCTCTGCTATCAATTCGTCATTGAGCACCGGTTGAGCGGGCTGGCCGACCAAATCTGCAGGGCTATTTTTCAATTCAGCTTTTGCGGCTTTATGCAGTTGGAAAGTTATCGGTGGTTTGGATGGGTAGGACAGTGGGAAAACGTCTGGAAGCCTATTGTGTTTGCTCTGCTGGTGACGGTTCTGGAATTTGCGGTTTTGTGGCTGCTGTGGAGGCGTAAGGCAAAGACATGAGAATAGAGTGCTGCCAATGGTTCAAAAATCCATATTACTGGGCGGTGATCTGCCTGGGGCTGGCGGCCCGCACAGGATTGGCCTGCCTGGACTGCCGATACCGGGGGGCGCAGTTTTGGGAGCTGGCTGCTGACTTCTGGAACAAAACCGGCTCTGTCACAATGGGACTTTTAATCTTGCTGGTGATGATTCGCCAGTTTTCTTACGATACGGAGATGGGGATATCCCCCACAATCAACAGCACAGTTTATGGACGCCTTCCTCTGTTCTGGAATCGGCTGATTGGCGGCGAAGTAGCGGTCCTTGCAGCTGCTGTGCTGCTGCATGTGGGGAACATAGGGGTCTCGTGTTTGCTGGGGAGCAAAATAGGTATGCCCAATGGCTGGACAGGCTCTTTCCATGCAGCTACGGCCGTCGCCCTTGTCGGTTCAGCCGGCTTCTTCGCCCTGTCCGCCATGATGTGTGATTTGACAAAGAATCACCCAATTGCCATGTGTCTATGCGGACTTCCCTTTGCCAGCAGTTACTTTATCAATGTTGGCGCGGTGAAGCCGCCGGACATATTCTGGTTTTTGCGGTATGGATTCTTTACGGAACTGATGCGGGGGCGGGCGATCAGATCCCTTCCAATTGTTTGGTTTGTCTGGTATGCCGCGTTAATCGGCCTGACACTCTTCTTTGTGATTCAGAATAGGAGGGAGCGAAAAGAGTTATGAACCTTGTTTTTGAGAATGTCAGCAAAGTGTTTCAAGAAACCGTCGCACTGGAAAAAATCAACCTGACCATGTCCAGCGGCGTTTACGGTCTGCTGGGGCCCAACGGGGCCGGTAAAACAACCATGATGAAAATTATGACTGATCTAATACCGCCCTCCACAGGCCGGGTGCTTTTAGATGGTCGGGATATTGCCGCGATGGGGGCCGAATTTCGAAAAAAGCTGGGCTATCTGCCCCAGGATTTTGGCGTGTACCCGAACTTTACAGCGGAACAATTTCTGCTCTACATTGCACGGTTAAAGGGCCTGTCCAAGTACGAGGCGAAGCGGCAGACGGATGACCTGCTCGCCATGGTAGGGCTGGAGGAGAAGGCACGAAAAAAGCTCAGGGGGTTTTCAGGGGGACAGAGGCAGCGAGTGGGGGTTGTACAGGCGCTTTTGGGTGATCCGGAGATCTTGGTGCTGGATGAACCGACAGCCGGACTGGACCCGGAAGAACGTATCCGTTTTCGGGGAATCATCAGCGCGCTGTCTCAGCAAAAAATTGTGCTGCTGTCAACACACATTGTCTCCGATATAGAGGCCATTGCCAACCGGGTCATTTTATTGAAAAAAGGTTCCATATTGGCAGTAAAGCGGCCCGCTGATCTCTTGGGGAGAATGGAGGGCAAGGTTTGGAGCGTCACCGTTGGCACGGAGCATGAACCGGAGTTTGTACAGAAGTTTTCTTGCAGCAATATCATGCATATGGATGGAAAAAGCGTTATCCGGCTGATTTCAGAACAGAGGCCATGGGCAGACGCGATACCGCAGCCCCCCAACATGGAGGATATGTATTTGTACTATTTCGGTCAATAGATTAGCCGCCGTTTGAAAAATGGAACTGTACCCAACGGCGAGAGATTTTGCCATCAGGCAAACACAATTTTTCCCAGAAATCCTGGGTGGATTTCCAGAAAAATTGGGGCAGTATGAGGGCATCAGCTGCGGTGTTTCTTACTATCTCTTGGCGGCTGTCTGAACTGACGGCTGGACAGAAGCGCAGTTGATTCCCTCCGGCAAATATGTGGTTTCAAGGTAGAGTAACAAAACGGATTCTGAAATTGCACGTACCGCTTCTTGAGAAAAAGACACTGCAAAAATGGATGCAGGACAGTTTGAGGATAGACGTAGGGGCTGCTTCAATGTCCGCCTGAAACCCCTTGACTTTTCAAGGCGTTGAAAACGCCTCAACCGTTGCAGCTGTAATTTTGATACCTGTATGGAGTGGTACGACTCTTGCCGAATCTGGCTTGACGGCTTCAGAGGAATTACACATAATGGATGCACAGAAAACCGCTGGACAGCCAGCGGTTTTCGTATTGGGAGTTCAGGCAGTGGAAGGAAAGACAGTAGAAATAATGATGAAAGAGAGGAGAGGCATCCACCCAAGATGCCTCTCCTCTCTATGCTTTGCTTAAAAAATATTCTCAATGTAAATGACAAATCCGAACCCGTCCCCCACTTGGAGGACAGCGTTCGGATCATCATAAGTTGGTTCGAGTATAATTATAGGACTTCAAAAAACCAGTTATATCAACGGTTTGCAGGCCGTCAACAAGAGGGTTTATTCATGTGTTTTACAAATTGTCCGCTAAGTCCTTTAGTTGCTTTAAGCGGTTCATAGTTTCTTTTGGGTCTTTTCCTTGCGTCGATGATGCCAAGAATGATGTTATAAATTGTGATGCAATTTGATTGACCATTTCGTCTTGAGCATTTTCTTTTTTTGCCGCCTGTTGAACTTTGAAAAGTGCAAGGTCCTTTTCCGTCTGTGCTTTAATTATTTCCAATTCTTTTGATGTTTCAGCATTGACCCGTGCAATTTCTTTTGCCGTTTCTTCCCGTATAGCTGCAATTTCTTTTGCTGTTTCCTCTTTTGTCTTTCTAATGGTACTTTTTGATGATATAAGTGCCGTTGACACACTGATGATTAGTGGAATAACAACCGGAAGTACCCATTTCAATGTTTCTTCCATACGAAAATCCTCCTACAAGATAGATTTTGCAAAATTATACCACACAAAATAAGGTTTGTCACTCAATTTTATATCCGAATGTAATTATAAGATTTTGTGCTATACGAAGTTTTTCAAATCCGCATAAATACAAGCATAATAAAAGACCGCCGACAAAAATCGACGGTCTTCTTGAGTGGTCCGAGTGACTGGATTCGAACCAGCGGCCTCTTGAACCCCATTCAAGCGCGATACCAAACTTCGCCACACCCGGAAATATAAAGCAGCTTTTGACTGCAAGAGGCATGATAGCATAGTTCAAAAGTTTTGTCAAGTGTTAATTTCTTTTGACTCCTTGAAAAATAATCGTTGCGGAGATGTCACTCTGGCGATTTCGCAAAAATATCCAATCAATATAGGATTTGGACGACTCACGATGCAAGTAAATCCTTGATTTATGACTGTGCTTTGGGTATGATTGTGCTGACAAGGGAAAGCATGAGAGCAGATAGTCCATCTTTCAATGTGATTAGGGGCACACTAAGAGGACGAACAAAAATAAATCGGGATTATTGTGTGAGCCGGGCTCGAACCGGCAATTTTCAGCTTGAGCGACTGGTCTCCTGACCAATTAGACGATGCTGCCGTTTGGAGATAGGGGCCGGACTTGAACCGGTGAAATAACAGTTTTGCAGACTGTCCCTTTGGGCCACCTGAGCACTGCATTGTGGATGAAATCACTGCATAGGCGGGGAGCCCTGAACTCTCTTAGGGGGTATTCCTAAAAATGTATAGTACTGAATTGATATAGCTTGAAAGCTATACCTTGGTACAAAAATAGCATTTTACATTTTAGCGTGGTACATTTACAATGTTTTTACCAAGCTAACGTCTTAAAATTATAGAGCAGTCGGCTATATACAGAGGGGAAGGGACACATAATGAAAACTGTCAAAGAGTTGGTTCAGTCGTATGCGCCGCACGCTATGGAGCTGCGCTGGGAGCTGCACAAGAACCCGGAGCTGGGCTATCAGGAGTTTCAGACCACGGAGTTGATCCGCCGGGAACTCACCGCCCTTGGCATCGAGATTCAGGAGCTGGACGGCGTAAAGACCGGGTTGACTGCGGTCATCCGGGGCGGCAGGCCGGGCAAAACAGTGGGGATTCGTGAGGATATTGACGCCCTCCCCCTGACTGAGGAGACCGGACTGGCCTGCGCCAGCGTCAATGGCAGTGCGCACGCCTGCGGACACGATATTCACTGTGCCAGTCTGCTGCTCACTGCCCGCATTCTTCAGGATATGCGAGAGGAATTAGCGGGCAATGTCCGCCTGATTTTCCAGCCCGCTGAGGAGATTGGGACCGGGGCTAAGAGCATCATTGCGGCCGGCATAATGGAGTTGGAGCCGAAATGTGACTGCGTGATTGGCTTCCACTGCTCTCCTGAGATCGACGTAGGTACCATCGGTCTGATTACAGGGCCGGCTAACGCCTCCACCGACACAATTAATCTCACTGTGGTGGGCCACGGCGGCCACGGCGCGCACCCCTACCGTTGCGTTGACCCGGTGATTGCCAGCGCCTATATGCTCACGCAGCTGCAGACAGTGGTCTCCCGGGAGAACCCTGCGGTTCAGCCGGCGGTGCTCACCTTTGGCACCATTCAGGGCGGCGTGGCCAACAACGTTATCCCCACTGAAGTCAAGATGGGCGGCACCCTTCGGGCATTCCATGAGGAGGGGCGGCGCAAGATGTGGGACGCTATCCGCCGGATCGCCTCCTGCTCCTGTGAGGCTATGCGGGCCGAGGCGATTGTAGAGATTCAGGAGGGGATTCCCTGCCTGTTTAACGACGCCGAGGTCATTGAGCGCCTGCGCGCCGCAGCCGGGACCGTGCTGGGTGAGGAGCACATCTACAGTATTCCCAACCCCTCCCCCGGGTCGGACGACTTTGCCCTTTTCTCTCAGATGATGCCTGGGGCGCAGTTCCGGGTGGGAACTGGGACGGAGGACCCCCAAACCCGCATCGGTCTGCACAACCCCAAGAATATTTTCTCTGAGGAGGCTGTCTCCGTGGGGGCCGCAGTTATGGCCCAGTACACGGTGGACTATTTGAAGTGACAAAGTTTGGAGCACGGTTTGCTCCACGTTGCGCGGACAGGCCGGGGTTCAATTTTTGTATCCCAGAAAGAGAGGGGGATAAACAAGAGAGACGGCCTTAGATATATTTCCGAAATTGAGAGAGGAGAACATGTATGGAAAAGAAAAAAGGCTTTAAAATTCCCACCACGTGCGCCCTGCTGTTTATGTTGATGGTTTTTTGCGCTGTGATGACCTGGATCGTCCCGGCCGGCGAGTATGACACCGAGCAGGTGGGCACGCTGAATAAAGTTATCGCGGGTACTTACCATGTGGTGGAAAGCACACCCCAGGGCCCTTGGGCGCTGCTGATGGCCGTGGTACAGGGCTTCTATAAGTCCGCTAAACTGATGTTTATGATCATGTTCTGCGGCGGCGCTGTGGAAGTTTTGCAGAAGAGCGGCTCCATCGAGGCTGCCTTTGGCAAAATTGCGGGCAACAAGCGTCTGAACACGAAAGTGTTGGTTCTGCTTGTCATGGCTTTCATGTCCGTGGGCGGCGCCGCCGGCGTGTTCGCCAACCCCGTGGTAGCTCTGGTCCCCATTGGCGTCATTCTGGCCAATAGCTTGGGCTACGACGCCTTCACCGGCTTCCTGATCGTCTACATGGGCGCCTACTCTGGCTTTAACGTGGGCTGGGCCAACGCCTCCACCATCGGCACCGCGCATCCTATTGCTGAGTTGCCTATGTTCTCCGGCTTCAGCGTCCGCGTTATCCTCAACATCATCAACTTTATCATCTGCTACTGGTTCACCATCCGCTATATGAAGATGGTCAAGGCCGACCCCAAGCGCAGCTTGAACTATGAGGCTGGTATGCAGACCTCTGACTATATGGGAATGCCTCACGGTGAGTCGGGTGAAATCAACACTGGCATGACATGGCGGCACACTGTCAGCCTGCTGGGTCTGGTTGTGGCCATCGCCGCTATTCTGGTGGGCTCCATCAAGTTTAAGTGGAGCTATGACCAGATGAGCACCACCTTCTTTATCCTGGCTGTATTCGTGGGTCTGGTCAACGGCATGGGCGTGGACGGCACCACCAAGACCTTTATTGCCGGCTGTGCCAAGATGACCAATGCGGCCTTTATCGTGGGCTTTGCCAACGGCATCTCCATCATCCTGGCCAACGGCAACATCCTGAATACCATTGTGTATTGGCTGTCCATCCCCATGGGGAAGATGGGTGCTGTCATGGGCGCCAACTTCATGTTCATTGCCAACCTGTTCATCAACCTGTTTATCCCCTCCGGCTCGGGTCAGGCGGCGGCTGTTATGCCCCTGATGGTCCCGGTGGCCGATCTGGCCGGCATCACCCGTCAGGTGGCGGTGCAGGCGTTCCAGTTCGGCGACGGATTCTCTAACTGTCTGTTCCCCACTGCCGGCACCCTGATGGGTGCGCTGGCGGTTTCCAAGACGGACTGGGCGCGTTACGCCAAGTGGATGCTCCCTCTGCTGGGCTGTCAGATTGTACTGTCTATTGTCAGCCTGACCATCCTTCAGTCCATCGGTTGGACCGGACTGTAACCATACGCGGAATACACCGTCAAGGGTGCCATCATATTATGGCACCCTTGCTTTTGTAGGATACAAAAGCAAGGGTCATCATCCTTCTTCGGGACTCCCAATTCGCTTTTGTGTTCCTCCGGGGGAAAACAGCCTTGTAATTCCCACCCCGCAGGGGGCGGGAACACGAAAAAGAGTTGGGACTTTCAGGACAGGGATGGATGATGATCTGAATTTGTGCGCCCTCCTTTTGGAGAGATGGAGAGGAGGGCGCCGGTTCTCACAGAAGGGAGGGGGCGCTATGTTGTTTGATGAGCGCACCATGCAGTATTTTCAGGCCATCGCCAATGAGCGGAATATATCCCGGGCCGCCGAAAAGCTCTATATCTCTCAGCCCTCCCTCAGCCGCTTTTTGTCCCGGCTGGAGCAGCGGCTGGGTGGAGAACTATTCCAGCGCAAGACGGACCGTCTTGCCCTAACTGCCCTGGGAGAATGTTTCCTGGCCTACATTCAGGAGGCACAGCAGCTGAACAGCCGCTACGAGCAGCAGTTTTCCGCGCTGCTTTGTCAGGAGGAACAGACGCTGCGTATCGGCGCCGGTTCCATCACCAGCCCGTTCCTGACCCGAGGAGTTTTTCCCAAATTTCAGCAGGAATATCCCCACATCCACCTCCAGCTTGTGGAGGAGATCCACATTAATCTGCTGCAAAAGCTGGACCATGGGCAGGTTGACCTGGCTATGATGGTCTATAATGGTGAGGAACTGTCTCTGCTGGAGCGGGACAACGCGGAACTGATTATCAGTCAACCCAGACTGCTGATCGTGGGACAACAGCATCCCCTGGCATCGCTGATTCAAAATCCGGCAGACAACAGTATTTTCTCTCCCCAACCCCTGCAGGTGGAGCGGCTGGAAAATCAGACCATCATTACTGGAGTCCCCGGGCAAAGGATTTGGGAGGACACCCAGAGCTTGCAACGGAAATACGCCATCAAAGGGATCCGCTTTATCTCCAGCCAGAGCCTGGACACCAGCATTTCTATGGCGGCATGCGGTATGGGGGTTTTTACCCTCTCCCCCTTCTATATCATCAACAGCCAGGCGGTCCAGCGGGACGACCTGTTCTATTTTATTTTGGATGATCCCCTGTTTCAGTGGACCCTGGCGGTGCGCTGCCGGAGTAAGAGCCTCAGTGAACCTGAAAGGAGGATCATAGCCCTGATTCGGGAGACCTTCTGTATGGACGAGGGGACGGTGTGACCCTGGCCCAGGTTTGGAACCCAGAATCGTTGAGCCGTGGCGTATGCAGCGGGAGACACTGCGTTACAGAGTGCCTCCCGCTGAAACGGTGTTTTTTCAAAATTCAGGGGTATCTGAAGACAGAAAAGACTTGCTTTTTTCCTCTTGTTGTGCTATGATGCAAAAAAATAAAATAGCCGGGTATAGCGGAGTTGGTACCGCGCCACATTTGGGATGTGGAGATCGTGCGTTCGAGTCGCACTACTCGGACCAGGGGTGAGTTCTGATAGGACTCACCCTTTTTATTTGATTGCCGTCCGATCGAATTTATGTGGATTTTGTCTGATTCCTGTGGTAAGATAAAACTCAGCTGATAATTTGAACATTATTTTTTGTGCATGAGGGGGGAATCCTTTGAAATTGCATCAAACCGCAAAAGCTCTTGTTGCCCGCGGAATTGCTTCTGATAAAGCGATTCAATTAGTGAATCAAGGTTTGACTTTAACTAAACTGAAACAGATGAGCAAATCACAATTGAGTGCCCTCAATCTCGGTGATGATTTTATTAAAAATATTCGGTCTGAATCCCGTCCTCCTATTGATTCAGCAACACTGGATGAACTTTTATTTGAATCTCGCTTTTGTTGTTGCGTCTGTCGAGATCCATCGAAACCCATTGTGATTCACCATATTGAACCTTGGGAAAAAAGCCGCTCGCATAAAAAGGAAAATCTGGTTGTCCTTTGTCCGAACCACCATGATGAAGCCCATACTAAACATGATTTAACACTTTCATTGACGCCAGAACGCCTTCGCTCTATAAAAGAACAATGGCTGCAAGAAGTACAGATGCTGGATCGCGATACAATTTGCAGTTTATTTGATATGAATGGCTCCTATTAGGAACACTGTAATATCAAGGCTTTTCGGAGCCTGCAACCACAAAAAAATATAA
>OFFV01001080.1_pt1 | contig 17339 bp, 19 predicted proteins | sample 1521461 | NCBI WGS metagenome assembly OFFV01 (sample SAMEA3504120, study PRJEB24116) | mouse gut metagenome | biome: mouse gut; feature: mouse-associated habitat; material: faeces | place: Denmark | collected 2011 | reverse complement strand
CCCCTTTCTCTATCTGATATTACACGGAAAAGTATCTTCGATTACAACAAAAAAATGTGAAACCATCCCTGACCTCTTGGCTTTTTCATTTAAACCCCTGCAGGTTTTCGGCTGCCATATTCTAAATTTCTGCAAATCTCTTGATATTATTCTCCATTGTGAATATAATAGATATAGAGAATAAAAAGGAGCGACTGCTATGAAATACATTTCAACGAGTGAAGCTGCCGCAAAATGGGGACTTTCTAGGAGGCGGGTGGCAATCCTTTGTAAAGAGAACCGTATCGAAGGCGTCCAGCGAGCCGGTCAGACATGGATTATACCAGAAACGGCAGAAAAGCCTGCAGATGCACGAATTAAGAGCGGAAAATATATCAAGAAATGCGAGGAATAAAGCAATGCCTGAAAATCAGAATATAGAATGGAAATCAAAATGGCGAGATGATTATCTTGAATGGATCTGCGGTTTTGCCAATGCCCAGGGCGGAAGGATTTATATTGGATGTGATGATAACGGGCATATTATAGGGCTTGACAATACCCGGAAGCTTTTAGAGGACATTCCCAATATGGTTCGCAATGCCATGAGCATTGTTGTAGATGTAAACCGGTTAGTGGAAGATGGAAAAGAATAAATCGAAATTGTAGTTCCGCCCTATCCTGTTGCTATTTCCTGCAAAGGCAGACTTGATGGAAAAACTCCGCCTGACCAATGCCGGCCACTATACAAATGCAGCCATGCTCTTGTTCAGCAAAGATCCCGACAAGTGGCAGTTTGGCTCATACACCAAGATTGGATTTTTTGAAACGGATGCTGACCTTCGTTATCAGGATGCAATCCATGGTTCCATTCTGGAGCAGATTGATAAGATCATCGAAGTCCTTCATCTCAAATTTATGAAAGCAAAAATCACCTACGAGGGGATACAAAGAATAGAACGATACTTTGTCCCGGATGCAGCTCTGAGGGAAGCTTTGATACACAAACTCAGGATTTCAAGCAGACAATTTCCTCAGACTCAGATTTAAGAAGGGAACTGCGGGGATGGTATCAGGCAAAAGCCCGATTTGTTCAGGATGAGTATGGCAATCGGTTTTATCTGGATACTTATGGTTCCAAATGGCTGGCATTCTCTTTTGAAATTAAATTATGACAGCATTTAAGCCAAAACGAAATGAGGTGAGCGTGTGGCAATTATTTTGATTGCAGAAGATGAAAAAGGAATGCAAACTATCATTGCTGATTATATGAAACGTGGCGGTCATACCTGTATTACTGCTGATGACGGCATAGATGCTATTTCCATATTAAAAAACAATTCTTTGGATTTAGCCATTTTAGATATTATGATGCCTCGTCTGGATGGTTTTTCGGTCTGCCGAATGGCGAGGGAAATGTCCGATCTTCCCATTCTGTTTCTGACTGCAAAAGGCACGGAAGAAGATAAGCTAAGAGGATATGGATATGGTGCAGATGACTATGTAACCAAACCATTCAGTCCCAAAATACTTCTTGCAAAAGTCAATGCTCTTCTCCGACGTTCCGGTGGGATACCTCAAGAAATCATACAAGCAGGCGGTATTTCATTGTTCCCCTATTCTCGTGCTGTTTCTGTAAATGGGGCCGAAATTGAATTAACGCATAAGGAATTTGAATTGTTGCACTTCTTTATGCAAAATAAAAATCAGGTATTTTCCCGTGAGCAGCTTCTTAACCGTATCTGGGGCTATGATTTTGAAGGGAATACCCGTACTGTTGATACACATATCAAAACACTGCGCCAAAAGCTTGGTAGTGAAAGCCGACGCATTGTAACACTAATCCGTTCCGGATACAAGTTTGAGGTGTAGCTGTGAATAAGAAGGAAAAGATTTACAATCTCTATTCTGTGCGCAAAAAAACGATGATCCTTTCCAAACTTGCCGGTGGGATGCTAGTATTGTTTTACCTTGTAACTGAGGACCTTCCAATGAGCCGCAATGCCAGCTTCTGGATCTGGTTCACACTCCTGATTGCTGTTATCATTGGAGTTGACTGTCTTTTAGGTCGGCTGATTTCAAAACCACTGCGCAAAATCAACGACACCGCCAAACAAATGGCAGAATTGGATTTTTCTGCCCACTGCGACATCCAAACGAAGGATGAGTTTGGTGAATTATCTAAGAGCCTGAATACTATGTCATCCAACCTACAGGAAGCGTTGGATAAACTGGAGGCGGCGAATTCCCAACTAGAAAAAGATGTTGCACATGAACGGATCTTACTGCATGAAAGAAGAGAACTGGTAGACCGTCTATCTCACGAGATGAAGACTCCTTTGGGGCTGATCCGGGCCTATACGGAAGGATTGGATGAGGAAATAGATTCGAAAAAAAGGCAACAATATATGAATGCAATCCTAGATGCCACAGAACGTATGGACGATTTAATTATTTCGCTTTTGGATCTCTCGGCATTAGAATCTGGTGTCGCCAAGTTAGCAAAAGAGCGTTTTGACTTTATAGAACTTGTGGAAACAGTTGCTGGGCGCCTGTTGCTTGATACGCCAGAAACAAATTATGTATTCCACTATGAACTTCCAGAGGACAAGGTTTTTATACTGGCTGACCGTCAGCGTATGGAACAAGTGGTAAACAACCTGATTGGAAATGCAAAAAAGTATGCAGACACAAACGGCGAAATCCGATTGTCGGTAATATGTGGACAAGAACGCCTGTGTTTCAGTATATTCAACCAGTGCAAGCCAATTCCGGCAGATGAGCTTACCAAATTATGGGAAAAATTCTACCGACGTCAGAACCAATCCTCAAAAGGTTCTGGGCTGGGGCTTGCAATCGTCGCCCAGGTGCTTTCTATATACAACGTACCCTATGGTGCACACTGTGTAGAACACGGAGTTGAATTTTTCTTTGAGTTTCCCATTGTAAAATAATAGAATTCCATTTTCCCTGCCTTCCATCTGGAAGGCAGGGCTTTCAATTTCACACCGATTTCACGGCTACCGCACTTCCATTTCACTTCATTTTTATAAACTGGCGTCATCAAATTAAAATGGAAGAGCAAAATTATGTTTTTAGGTTTGGAATGGTATGGGTGGCTGGTTGTTGTAGCGGCATTGATTATTACGATTCCGCTGAAAATAAAGTTTATGAAATGGTGGGCAACCCGCCAGTCGGAAAAGAAAAAGAATCAACGTGGAAAGTGGGGCGATGATGAATGATTGATGTTAAAGATCTGACATTTTCATATAGGAAAGACACCCAAGCACTTCATGGACTGAATTTCATTGTGAACGAGGGTGAAATCTTCGGTTTTCTGGGCCCAAACGGTTCTGGCAAATCAACAACGCAAAAAATCCTGACGGGAATCCTGAAGGGGCATGGCGGAATAGTTTCACTGTTTGGGCAGGATATCTCCACTGTCCATGCACAAGATTTCTTTCAGCAAATTGGCGTCCTGTTTGAATTTCCTTATCTGTATGCTAATTTAAGCGCAATAGACAATTTAAAATATTTTTCATCCTTCTATCCCAAAGAGCAAGTTCAAGACCCAGAAGAGCTATTGGAAAGATTAGAGTTCAAACGTGATTTTCTGAAAAAGCCAGTCGCTTCCTACTCAAAAGGAATGCGCCAGCGCGTCAGTATGGCACGGGCATTGATCAGTAGTCCCAGACTGCTGTTTTTGGATGAGCCAATCAGTGGCTTAGATCCTTCCGGCGCAGTATTATTCCGGAAGATTATCGAGGAAGAACAAAAAAAGGGAACAACCGTTTTTATAACAACCCACAACATGGTTGACGCTGACTTATTATGTAACCGAGTGGCGTTTATTTCAAATGGCACTATTGTTGCGTTGGACACACCCAAACATTTAAAAGAGCAAAACAGTAATCACCGCATAGCAGTAGAATATCTGTTTCAAGGAGAGAGGAAAAATTGTTCCATCGAATCTCCGGAACTGAAAGCCGATCTGCCATTCCAATATGATGAAATCATCCGCATTCATTCCCAGGAACCAACGCTGGAGGATATTTTTATACAATACACAGGAAGGGGGCTTAACTAATGTGTGGCAGCTTTTTTGCACTTTTGAAGAAAGATTTCCGCTTGATGGTATCCAGCAAATTCTTTCTTTTGGCAATCGGATCCCTGATTCTGTATACCTGTTATATCAATTTTGTCTATGTAAAGCTGGATCAGGAGATATTTCCGGTATACCTGTACGACCCGGCACAAACACAAAATAATGTTCCAGACAACCTTATTCCTGTCAGCAGCCTGAAAGAATTGCAAAATGCCTGCGAGGACGGATATTCTATAGGAATTGATCTTTCAGATGGGACAGTAAAAATAATGATGACATCCTGTGGTATTAGCAAAATTGACAACCTGCGCCATTCCTATGCAGTTTCAAAACTATCTTCCGAAAGCGCCAAGGAAGCTCTAATAATTGGACCCAACAACAAAGATATGAAAAGCCGCAGGGAAATTACTGCCGAACTTCTTTTTTTTGAACTTTCTGCAGTCGGCTTTTTAGGATTAGCCGCCATGCTGTTCAAGGAAAAACAAATGGGTGTTGTCCGGGTACATGCAATTCTTCCAGTTGGGAAAAGTGCTTTTATCTTATCAAAACTCATACTAATCCTATTTGCTGATTTATTTTTTTCTGCCATGCTCACCCTATGCAATCTTGGCGCTGCAGCAAGTATGGCTGTACTGCCGGCTGTACTCCTCCAGGCTGGAATCCTGTCATTGATTATGGCTTCGTTTGGATTCTTTTGTGCAATTACACTGCCAGATTTCAAACAGTTTTCACTATTATATTTGGTTCTGGCAGTCTTTATCACTACTCCCGTATTTCTAGCCGGACAGACCGGAATAACGATGGACCGGATTAAATTCCATCCAATGTACCATTTATTTACGGCTATGAAAAGCGCGTATTTTCAAGCCCCACCTACAAATGTCCTCTATTATGCAATCTGCCTGTTGTCCATAGTCCTGCTGTTCTTATTCGCCAGACATGGACTTAACCGCGAAATGAAAAAGGAGGGGTGAATATAGATGAATTGGACAGGTTTAAAACTTCAATTTAAAGCAATACGACACGACAAACTATGTATCCTGACATTCCTGCTGCCAATTATTGTCGGTCTGGCAATTAATCTGCTGGGGGATATGGACTTTTCATCTGCTACCGAACCTTCCTTTGGCATAGTAAAAGACGATTTATCAGAAGAGACAATCGCATGGCTGTATGAAAATGGGACTGTGGCAATCTATAAAGACACAGAGGCTTTAAGAGCTGCAATCATAGATCCATCCACACAAACAGTTGGTGTAATGAGTGACGGAACGGAGATTCAGGTTTTCCGGTCAGGCGATGAAATGCAGATGTATGCAGCGATTGCCGATGTCCTTCCACAACTTTATACCCAACGAAACGCTGCTACTGAATGCAGGCAGGTTCTAATCCCATCAGAGAGCAGCAATGATATTCTAAAAACTCTGTTGGTTGTTATTACAATGGTCACTGCTATGTTTATGGGCTGCACATTTAATGCCATGAATATACTGAGCGAAAAAGAGGACGGTATTGTTTACATCAATGAAACCCTTCCCATGTCAAGGACACAATATATAAAACAAAAAATAGCAATAGGATTTTTAGGCGGAATTCTCTCAACCATAATCACAGCTTTCGTCTGTGTACGCCTCTCTGCCATACAGATACTTCCCACAATTCTCCTAATCAGCTTATCAGCTTTTATCGCTTCCCTGACTGGTTTGTTTATTGCTCGATTTGCGGGTGGTCTAATGGTCGGAATTGCATACATAAAAATCGTGATGATAATGTTTCTTGCTCCTCCTATTTTCTTTTATCTCATTCTCCCGTCAGGAAGCATTCTCCATACGATATCGTATGTGCTTCCATCCAGTGCAACGTTCTATGGACTGATTGGCATTTTGGAAGGGAATGCGGACTTTGGAACGGAAATAGCAGCCCTTATTATTCATAGCGTACTATGGCTCTCTTTGTACGTAATAATTACAAAGCATATTTATAATCATGTTTGAATATTCAAGCTTTCTGAACAGGCTGCCAATTATTCAGTTGTAAAAGCTGCATATTTGGGATGTCCAGATATGCAATAAGGAGAAGAGGATTTTCCCATATCCCACTTTCCGTTTTCATTTTTCAGCCCGTTTAACCAGTCCACGACAAACATGTAATAGATTCCATCTTCCCTCTGCATAGAAATGATTTGCCCATTTCGTATCTTTATGCATGAAATCCACACTTCCTATCCTTATTATGCTCCGCTTCCGGCAGTCTCTTTTCCCATTCGAGACTTCGACGAAATTAAACGTCCGCGCCCTTCTGCCTTGACCAATGTCCCCAGTTCCTTAATGGCGTCCTTTCCAATCCACTTCAATGCCTTACTGTCACTCTCCGCAAACTCATGCGCCAACAACAGCGCCTTTTCATTGTAGTTGAAATCTCTCTTTCCGATTTCGCGCAACGCCCAGGATGCTGCCTTTTTTACATGCTCCCGCTCATCATCTGAATACCGGACTATCAATCCTAGATAGTAGTCCAGCATATCGTCTGAAAGCTTTTTGTCATGAATCACAGACGATGCAATCAAAGTAAATGCCGCCCGTTTCTTATATATCTGCGATGAAGTAATCCACCCTTCTATCAGGGCGCTCCGGCAATCCATCTTAATCAAAAGATTTTTACACAAATGGTCGCACAAATCCCAGGATATTACATCGCCAATCAACTGCTCCACAGCATCTTTTGTCATTTCTTTTGGATTCATCAATAACACGGCTAACAGCCTTGCCTCATGATATCCTGTTATCCATAGTTCAAGCGCCAGCTCATTTGACTTCTGAATCTTTTTGGCAAGGTCTCTGACCTCTGCCGTCGATACGCCAAGACTGTATTGCTCCGGAATCCCCATACGCACCACGTTCACCTTATATTTCTCAGACGCCCGTATCTTTAATTCTGCTATTACCTCTAAACAATTCATGTTTTCCTCCTAACCGCTTCCGTCATTCTCCAATTAAAAGCTTGAGTATCTCATTCATAAACCTCCTCCTGTGGATCGGCTTTGATATATACCTCTATATCCGGAGAATTTGCAAATGTAAAGCTGGACGTAGGGAGCCATTCTGCAATGACTCGCTTTTCCAATTGCTGCAGGGAATGGTTCGTGCCACGTCCCTCGAAAATCTCCCATTTACATGCCGGAATCCAATATTCTTCAAAAGTATCATCTTTCTTGTCAGAGCGAACTGCAATCAGATATTTCCAGTCCTCTGTATGATGAATACTGATACCCAATAATAACTGTGGTATACCTTCCTGCAAGGCGTTCAGTTTAGTAAGTGTTCCGTCGGCAAGAACTGTATCCCATACTGTTGGAATCACCTCAAAATTTTTATTAAGCTCCTTATCCAGCAGACAGGAAATCCCCACTACACGGAAAGCCGCTTTTCCTCCACTCTGAATTTCAATGGCTGCCCGCCATCCACAGATACATGAAACCGAATCAGCGGAAATGCCTGTATGAGACTGTTCTCTGTCTTCAGAGCAGAAGTCCCGATACCAGCAAAGCCTTTAAATGCCCTGGTAAAAGCTGTTGGGGATTCATAGCGGTACTTTATGGCAATATCAATGACTCTCTCACTATCCTTTCACAAGTTTCCTCGCATTCAGGCTATACAAATTGATAGCCTACGTGCACAAATATTCTTTCACAGGAACCACCTGAGAATGATTCAGAGGTTCCTTACGAAAATCTTTTCAATTCTCACATGCTTTGTTCTTTTTCATATGTAAGGTTCATATAGTACCTCACATCATGTGAGATGCTGGAAGAAATTACTTACTTTACATTGTATATTTCTTCTTTGAGACTGTCTCGACTTTTTTTGTCACTTAATCAATTTTGAGCAGCGGATGTAATTCTCCATGATGGTACATAGCAAGCAATTCCTCACGATTTACCAATTTGACAGCCACAATTTCGGTCTCCTTCATCATTATTTCCGATGTATTTCCACCGTTTAGCATAATCCATTTAATGGAAAAGATATCATCTCCTATTTACCTATATCAGTCTGACACCACCTTGACAATGCAGATTTGTGTTGCCTGCAAACCGTCTGCCGCAGAAGTTCCCCATATCTTCACCATTTGCCCGGTGGTCAAATCGGATGATGTTCCATTTTCAGTCTCAGATCTGGCTCCGCCGTCATAAATATTTTGAATCACAAACACTGTATTATCATCATATGTAACTGTAACCTTACGGAATTCGGAATCATCACTGCTTCCCGGTCCCACCATAATCTCTCCACCATTCTCGCTTTCTTCTGTAATCAACTCTACAACAGTAAGCTGTTTTTCCTGAATGTCCTTTATGATTCCTTCCAAGTTGGGAGCATCAGTATTAATTTCGCCTCCCTTTGCCTTAGCCTGACTTCCGTTAGTTTCATCGGTATTTTCCGTGTTTGATTCTTGATTTAAAGAATCATCCGCCGCATCATCTTCAGAATTTATTTCACTTGGATCTTCTTGTTCCTGATCTTCATTTGGGAAATCTTTTTCTTTAGAATCTGTTCCGCCTATCTCCTCTTGGTTCAAATTCTCATCCGAAACTTCTTTTGTCCCCTGACAGGCACAAAGCGTAATACCCATAACACATAAGATTCCTGTCAATATAAGAACTTTTTTTACTCTGTTTTTCATTTTGTTCTCCTTTCGATATAACGATTGAATCATTATTACAAGCCTATCGTATCAAATTCATCTCTAAGCACCCTCTAAATTATCTTAAGATTCCTTTATTTTCATTAAATTTCCATTCAGATGGTAAACTCTACTTATTAGTACATATAGCAAAAGGACACCCGCACACAGCGAACACTGTGTATTGATGTCCTTGTTACTAAGCCATCCGTTTGCGGATCCTTTGATAAAACAAAGCTGCTGCCATAGTTTCCCACAATTTCCAATTTGGTTTCTTTGTTTTCTCAGTCACGACAGATTCAGCTTCTTATCAATCAAATTTCCTTTCAAATAAGTGCTTTTTACCCTGTTCTATACGGTCCAACTGTTTCTATGCGCTGTCTGGTGATATTCCACAGCCTCTTGCATTCATTTCGTTTTTAGAGAAAACCATACATTACTAAGCGTTTAAATATTCCTCAAGGCAAATCCCTGTTTCATAGATTTCCTTAGCTGGCTCCTTACCCACATAGCGGTAATGCCAAGGCTCATAACTGATTTCCCGTTATATCACTCTTCTCTGTCGGATAGAGGAGAATAATTGTTTACCAGCTATGACAATGAAATTTTTGCCTGCATATATCGTAAACTCGTAAACACCTTCATCCGAAACGTCTGTGAATACAATACTGCTTTGCCAGACTGGATGGTGCGAGAGTAATGATATTTATTTTTCATCGTTAGTTTTTTCTATGACGATTGACGAACCTTTTGATTTATCGCCATTCAGCCACTGCCATTGTTCTGACAGTTCTATTCTACCATCACTTAAAATCTGTGGTACACTGTGACATTTCCCAATTCTTATCTGGTCGCTCAAATTAATATGCTGATAATAAAAATCTATTTCTCCATTCCAAGCAACCGTTCCAACTATACTTCCTTTTTTTATTTCTCCGCCATAGTAATCCGCCCATAAAATATTCTCATTTTGATGATATAAAAAAAGCGTTTGATTATCCACTTCACCATTTTCAGTATTCATCTTTGGTATAAAGCATTTTCCATCATAAAAAATATCTGTATTAGGAACTGTTATACGTTTCTCCATTACTTCATAAGCCAACCTAGCATTTCCATTGATAAATAATTCTTTATGCTTTAAAGTTTTATATCCCCTATGCTCATAAAAACAGGCTGCTGCAAGCGAAGCATCTAAGTAAATAATGGTGTTATTAAGAGATATTTCTTTTTCAAGACATTGCATAATATAACTGCCATATCCTTTTTTCTGAAAATCGGAAAAAACAAACAGTCTTGATATATGATTTTCCTTGCAACTGCCTGTTCCCACTAAACAATCACCTGATAACAAAACTCTAACAAAACCATGTTCTATATCTGTGGCAATGTTTTCCTTTGAATGAAGCCCGCGAAAAAATTCAACTACTCCTTGAGGGTAATATAAAGGATAAATAGCGTTAATCGTGTTCTGTACTAATTGATAAATTTGTTCAATGTTTTCTTTTTTTGCTATTTCGTATTGCACTAACACACCTCCATTAGCCAATCTTGTCCATGCATAGCTTAACTTGCAAATTCTTATAATTTATTAATCTTTCCCTTGTAGAAAGATATGGATAAACCTTTTTAGCTGTGGGACACCGTATTCCGATTTTTTCATCCTATCCCTCCTATAGCGCTGCCAAGAATAAATTCCGGAGAACTATCTTCTCCTCATTCCTGTATGTTCAGGAGGAAATACCCCGCCATTTTCTATTCCAAGGCACTCAAATTCAAAATAGTATTATTATCTCCCATTCTTATCTCCTCTCTTTATACATCAAAATCTTCTGACTTAAAGTTGAAGTAATAACTCCACGGAAAAAGCGTTTGTCATAAAAATAAACACTGGCATTTGAATTTTCCCGATATTGCGCTACTCTCATCGAAGATGTATGGGTTGTAAACCAGAATTCTTTTATTCCCACTCGTTTTCTTGGTGGCAGCATCGCTTTCATGTTTGGAAAAATTTCTACCCACGGATTAACCATAATGTTTCTCCTGTTATGTCTGTGCTCATCTTGTTATCGTGTTACTCCCCGTCAGAAAGTATCTATTTATCAAAATATCTTTCATAGCGGTATTGTTCAACAACTGTATCTCCCTATAATGTTATTGCTTGATAGGGACAGGAACTGATACATCGGCAGCACATAGTACAACGACTTCCTGCGGTCGCCTTACTGTTTTTTATGACGAGATTTTCCATAGGACATAGACTGACACAGAGTCCACACCCTGTACAGGCTTTGCTGATTTTCAGCTTATCAGAATAATCCTTTGTTTTTCCATAATACATGTTGTGCCAATAAATTTGTTCTCTGCATCATTCCACTGTTTGAATACGACTATTTCCGCATCAGCTCCAAAGCCGCTGTACTCAGACACCATGAGATATTTCGCATCAGCAATGATCCCATAGCACCTGTCGCTGTCCTTTTTATGCAGCTGATTTCCCAGATAAATCTTGTTGTCATCCCAAAACTTTACGATCTGTCCGTTAGGAAGAGCATATTCAATGTTGGTAAAGGAACCTTTCAGCGCATTCAGCTCCAAAGGGATACCCTCCTGTTGCCGCACATCCGTTACAAGCGCCGCTTAATTCACAGTTCGTACAGTCAATTCCGCAGATAGATTTCATTCTGTTTTCCTCCGCAAATTCTCTTTTTTACAACTTCCTTATCGGGAAAAACATTCTTGACTCCTGCTGCTCTTTTTTAGGGTCGAAATTTTCCGGCAGTCTTTTTTCCATATTTAAGATACCAAAAAGGGCTGTTTGGGCTTTGCTTTCATCAATGTCATACAATTCCTTCTCTCTTTCCAATAATCCCTATAACAGCCTTCGCATACCACGTTAATCCAGCCCATATTCTTTGACTTCGCCTTCCGCTCTTTCATGGGACATAGAAAACTTTTTGACAATCTTATCTACTGCATCCGCAAAAGACAGGCCAAATTCCTGACATATTTCCACTGTTGCCCCATAATTATCCACCAGTGAAGCAGGGTGGAATTATCAATGGAATAGTTAATAAAAAAATTGTTCCCAAAGCAACTAATTTCCTTTCAATACACTTAAACACTGCAACTATTATCCACAAGAAGTAACCGCCAAATAATGATGCGGTCAAATATAAAATTATCCCAGCCCTTTGCGAGTTGGAGTAATTCACATGCGATTTTTGAAAGATTGGAATTTTTCACTCCAGTGTGCACGCTCTGCGAGCTGGTCATCGGTCATCTCTTTCGTTGGTCGATGATCCATCAGAAATTTCAGATATCCGTAAATGTTCAGATCGTGCGCCTTTGCCATCTCAACCATTGTATAGACTACCGGACTGGCTTTTGCTGCTCAGGCTACAGCCAGAAAGCCTCCAGAACAGGTTTTTCCTTCTCGAGACGCAGCTGCTTACGCATTTCATAAGCACCGGGATATTTTTGTTAATGGAATCCTCTATGGCAAACAGGCGGTTACAATACTGAACTCCCTGCACTTCCGGCTGGCTGTAATCATACTGTTTCCCTTTGGGAACGGCGTCGATAAAGTACCGGCGGATGTGTGCCCGGCAGGAAGACCGTCTTCGTCGCTGCGGAACAGCCGCATGAAGGACTGCGCCTGGGTCCGGCGGTCTTCTTCCTTCAGTACCTGGATCCTGCTGTCCGGGAATGTCATCGGATCTTCTTTCACCAGAGGAACCGAAAAGCTTTTTGGTCAGATAGTCCACCTGTTCCTGAAGGGCTTTTTCATGACTGGATTTTTCATCAATAACAAGACGGAGAGATTTGATCAGCTCAGTCTGTTCAGAAATCATTGTTTTGAGTTGTGATATGGTGTCCTTCATCTCACGCAGTTGGATATCTTTTGCACTGTAAGCCATCGTTTCTCTCTTAGACCTATTTCTTTTATTATACCAGAAACAGGAACATTTCCAAAGGAAAACAAGGGTCGGAAAGTGCTGAATTTATAAGGAAATCCGCCATTTGATTTGCGCATATCTGTATAGCCGCATAAAATACTGTAAATCCAACGAATCAATATCTTTTGAAAAAATGATATTTTCACCAAGGGGTAAGTGCGCCCTTTTTTGTTTAAAAAATAATTTCAATTTTTCTCATCTTGCTATTGACATTTATTAGCTGGACTTCCTTACAGTTTTTTCACAAACAGGCAGCGGATCGCATTCAGCACCGCAAGAATCATAACACCTACATCCGCAAAAATAGCCAGATACATATTTGCGATTCCCACAGCCCCTAATGCAAGGCAGGCAAATTTCACTGCAAGCGCCATCGAAATATTCTGGTAAACAATCCGCAGACATTTCCTTGAAATCTTGATTGCCTTTGCTATCTTGATCGGATCATCATCCATCAGAACAATGTCAGCCGCTTCGATTGCCGCATCTGAACCCATTGCGCCCATAGCAATACCTATGTCCGCTCTGGAAAGCACCGGCGCATCATTGATACCATCGCCAACAAATGCCAGCTTTGCTTTGCCTAACTTCACCCGCAATAGTTCTTCTACCTTTTCTACCTTGTCAGCCGGAAGAAGCTCACTGTATACCTCATCAATTCCAAGTGAGACAGCAACCTGATTTGCCACTTTCTTTGCATCCCCAGTCAGCATGACGGTCTTATCTACTCCAGCTTTCTTTAACTCCGCAATTGCCGCCTTAGAATGCGGTTTTATAATATCGGAGATTACGATATGTCCCGCATATTTCCCATTGATTGCCATGTGAATAATCGTACCTGTCTGATGACAATCCTGATAAGGAATGTTTAAGTGCTTCATCAATTTGTCATTACCGGCAGCAACCTCCATACCGTCTACTTTTGCAGTCACGCCATTTCCGCTGATTTCCCGTATATCCGCCACACGGGTTCTGTCAATCTCTTTTCCATATGCCCGCTGTAAGCTCTTGCTGATCGGGTGGGAAGAAGCGCTCTCTGCAAGAGCCGCATATTCCAACAGTTTCTCATTGTCTATGGTGGAGTGGTGAATACCATTGACTTCAAAGACACCCTTTGTCATCGTTCCGGTTTTGTCAAAAACAACATACTTGGTCTGTGAAAGGATTTCCAGATAGTTGGAACCCTTTACCAGCACGCCCTCTTTGCTTGCGCCTCCTATTCCTGCAAAGAAACTCAAAGGAATACTGATCACAAGCGCACAGGGGCAGCTGATAACAAGGAATGTCAATGCCCGGTAAATCCAAACACCGGGGTCCGCAGGCAGTCCCATAAAAAGCATTCTGACAACTGGAGGAAGCAATGCCAACGCCAATGCTGAGTAGCAGACAGCCGGAGTATATACTTTCGCAAACTTCGAGATAAAATCTTCTGATTTTGATTTGCGGGAGCTTGCATTTTCCACCAAATCCAAAATCTTAGAAACCGTAGATTCTCCAAATTCCTTTGTTGTCTGTATTTTCAATACCCCTGTCATACTGATGCATCCACTGATTACCTCATCACCAACTTTTGCCTCTCTGGGCAGACTTTCCCCGGTCAATGCGCTGGTATTGAGGCTGGAAACTCCCTCAACTACATTGCCGTCAATCGGCACTTTCTCGCCCGGCTGTACAACGATCACGCTGCCAATCCCTACCTCATCCGGATCAACCTGCTCTAATTTCCCATTTCTCTCAACATTTGCATAATCAGGACGAATATCCATCAAGTTACTGATATTGCGGCGGCTCTTGCCCACAGCATAGCCCTGAAACCATTCTCCGATCTGGTAAAACAGCATAACGGCAATCGCTTCCAGATAATCACCGTTCTCATAAATAGCAAGCGCCATCGCCCCAATCGTAGCCACTGCCATCAGAAAACTTTCATCAAATACCTGACGGTTTCTGATGCCTTTTGCCGCTTTCCTCAAAATGTCATATCCGATGATAAAATAATTTATCAGATAGCACGCAAAACGAATCCACCTTCCTGCGGACGGAAATAAATAACTGTCAACCATATCAAACATCTCTGCTGAAACAAACTGGAGTGCCAGTAAGATTCCGGCGCTAATCAAAATACGGATCATCATAACCCTTTGTTTTTTTGTCATACCATCCTTGCGGCTGCCGACAAAAACAAGAAGTACAGCAGCCATTATAATAACAACTGTCAGCAATATGCTGATTACTAATTCCTGCATGGTAAAAACTCCTTTCAAAATATGCTTAACTGTTTAATCGTTTCTGATAAAAAGACACCCCAAAACTGCAGCCGGGCATTTTCAGGGTGTCACCTTTTCATGGGCAGCTTTGGCTTACAGGAAAATCTCGCAGTCCGGCTCCACTTTCTTGCAGGCATCCAGCACGTTCTTCATAACGTCTTTCGGCTCCTGCCCTTCGTCAAATTCCACGATCATCTTCTGTGTCATGAAATTGACCGTTGCGCTCTGTACTCCTGCTGTTTTACGGGCTGCATCCTCCATCAGATTTGCACAGTTGGCACAGTCTACCTCAATCTTGTAAGTCTTTTTCATTGTAAAGTCCTCCTATTTTAAATTCAGTAATTAATTACTTGTTTAATCATTATGGCCGTAGTATAATACAGAGAATGGCACACGTCAATATCCCTAAAGCATTCCTTCCTAAACGGGCGAAAAGTATTTCCGTTTGGGCGAAATGCAAACGAAAGGAAAGTAATATGGACAATATGAAATTACCACACCAACATGGAGAAGGACCGCAGACCGCACTAATCCAGAAACAACTAGACCATGTAGACCATTTCCAAACCGTAGCTGAAGTTTTCAAACAGCTTGGCGATACCACCAGAATCCGAATTTTCTGGCTCCTATGCCACCAGGAGGAATGTGTCCTCAATATTTCAGACATGCTCCATATGTCAAGCCCGGCAGTTTCACATCATCTCAGACCATTGAAAAACAGCGGTCTGATTATTTGCCGACGTGAAGGAAAAGAAGTATATTATCGAGCCGCAGATACAGAACAAGGACGTCTGCTGCATCAAATGATTGAGCAGGTTATGGAGATCACCTGCCCTGAATTGTGAGGACTGTCTTATGAATAGTGAGTTAGTAAAAATACAAAAAGAAATGGAAAGATTGCATCAAAAGGTGGCAAATGCTGTCATTCCGCTTTATCCCGGTATAGAGTTATGTTATCTTACTTTTTCAACCGATTCTTTTTCTGTACAGCATAAGGCTCTATCACACATCATTCAGATTAACTACTGCAAAGCCGGACAGATGATTTGGGAGATGAAAAACGGAAACCGAATTTATTTGAATCCGGGAGATTTCTCCCTGCATACCATGAAAGCCTGTACGGATTCCGTACTTACCTTTCCAAACGGTACGTATCAGGGACTTGGCATCTATATTGATCTGCAAGAAGCCTCTGACACTCCTCCCGAATTGTTAAAAAACTTTGGTATTTTTGAAACTATATTACCCGAAAAATTCTGCAAAGATGACCATCCTGCCTTTCTTGCCGGAAATGAACAGACAGAAAGTATTTTTTCTGCATTTTATAACCAGCCCGAAACATTTATGTTTCCATACCAAAAGATCAAGATTTTGGAATTGTTGCTTTACCTTGCCAAAATGGAGTTTACTCCCCAAAGCAAACTAGCTGAATATCAATTTGAGCTAACTGAAACGATTCGGAAAATCCATGACCAGCTTTTGCAGCACATGGAGCAGAGAATTACCATAGAGGAACTTTCAAGACAATATCTCATCAATCCAACAACTTTGAAAAATGCTTTTAAGTCAGTCTATGGAACTTCCATTGCGGCACATATCAAGGAACACCGAATGCGACAGGCTGCCCGTATGTTAATAGAATCTAACATGAATATAGCAGAGATTGCACAAACTGTCGGCTATGATAGCCAAAGTAAGTTTGCAACTGCATTTAAAGCATATTTTAAAGTTCTTCCTAGAGAATATCGAAAAAAATAATTTAAAGCTATATACTCCAAATCAACTGTAATAATAGCATGGCATTTTTACTATCCTGCTTTAGCCAAAAACACCCTTCTATTACCTCAAGGATGAAGGCGTCTTACGAAGTTGCAAAAGATTTATGATAAAACACTAATTTACCATAAAGCTCATTCTATAAGAATAGATGTAAAACACTCTGCGGCAAAGATAGTATTTTACCAAGCAGAATATCTAATATGTGTTCCATGCAGATTGCCTAAGCAATTGGAACACCGACACACCCTCCGGGAGTGTCGAAAGACAAGTATAGCAAGAATAGCAAGCACTGCCCATGCCCAAACATATGGGCGAAATTCCCCCTACTTCCCTACCGTCCGTATGATGAAATTGATAAAGGTTACGTCCATAACCATATCATTTTCTGTGCCGCCGACAACATGGAACACAATAAATACCATGACTGTAAGCAAAGCTATCACCGCATCCGGAAATTAAGTGACGAGCTTTGCAGCGAGCATAATCTTTCCGTCATTATCCCCGGTGGGGAACGTGGAAAAAAATACAACGAATGGCAGGCGGACAAGAACAGAGCCGCATGGAAAA
>OFFV01001068.1_pt1 | contig 17466 bp, 15 predicted proteins | sample 1521461 | NCBI WGS metagenome assembly OFFV01 (sample SAMEA3504120, study PRJEB24116) | mouse gut metagenome | biome: mouse gut; feature: mouse-associated habitat; material: faeces | place: Denmark | collected 2011 | reverse complement strand
ACGGTCTCCAGTTTTTTTGGCCCTCTGCCGTCCCCACACCCGCGCCGCCAAGCGCGGCAAAAAAGCCCTATTCATGCGCGAGACAGATTTTTTTCTTGAATCCATTTCAGGGTAAAGGTTTTAAAAATATCCGCCTGGGGGGAAAGCGCCGTATTGCCCTTATGCGCAATATAAGATGTACAGGTCATATCCGGGTCTGCAAAGTGCCGTATCACGGTATTCTCGGGCGCATGGCGGGCGGCAAGAAATTCAAATGACACCGCAATCCCCGCATTTTGTCCAGCTAACCTGTGGCAAAAATCAATCTCAAGCGGTTCTACGATGACATGCGGATGTATCCCCGCGTGCTTCAAGCGATTCATAATCATGTGGTAGGACGTGTAATCGCGGGAAGGAATAATCATGTTCTGACCGTCTAAATCTTTGTAAGAAATGGTATCTTTTTGGGCCAAAGGATGCTCTTCATGTACAACTAGACACAAAGAATAGGTGACAATCGGGGTGGAAATGAAGACCTTTGGATCAATTGGCCCGCCAAAAATACCGATCTCTGCTTCCCCACTGAGCAGGTTTTGCTGCACTGCTTTATCTGTGTTTTCGCGGACCATCGGCACGATACCAGGATATGTGTTTTGAAAATTTTGTATAAAATCAATGCCCAGCCACTCCAGAGCCCTGGCGGCAAAGCTAAGCTGCAATGTGTAGGATGAACGGGCCGTATGGATATCATCCAATAAATTGATAATCGTCTGTACTCGCCTATACAGAGAAAGTCCCTGTACGGTAGGTTCCAGTCCATAGTGTCTCCGCAAGAACAAAGGCACTCCCATCTCCATTTCTATCTTTCGAATAATTCTGCCGCACCCCTGAGGCGTTATAAATAGTTTTTGCGATGCCTTGTTGATACTCTTTGCCTCGAATACCGCCACAAAAACATGAAGATCTTTTGTATCCATAGGCGCCACCTCCCCACCTTGTGCTTTTTCTCAAGTCCCTGCATACGTTTTTGCCCATATGTTCATGGCTGTTACCTCCCTAAGACTAGGGCTTGTTTAAAACATGTCAACATGCCCCAACGCCGGCGCTTTTTCCGCCATGCTTTGCCAATTTTCCTTGAAATACATCCAGTATTCCTGCGTCAAATTGGCTTCCTCTGGCGAAAAAATTTCTCGCCGTTGGACACAGTTCCATCTTTCAAACAGATCCTATACGATTTCCTGGGAAAAAGCAAACGTGTACTCCATATTATCCCCCTTCCAAAATCCGGAAAAACTCTTGGAATCTGTGGAACGCTGAAATCCTTTCGTCAGGATCCTTCCTCTCACGGCACGCAAGCCCCTGTTGAATTTAATAAATATTATAAAACATTTTCTCCTCTTTTAGTTGATTACAAACAAATTGTTTGGGCCTGACATCGCTTTTGTTTATTCCCACTATTTCATCATTCCGCTATGATGAGAGCATCAAAGGTTCCTTTGTAGTGTTTCGGGCATGATATTTGAAAGGGGAGATTATGGTTATGGAAATGTCAGAAAAACAAAAGTCCAGTCCCTGGGGGTTGCTCATCATCGTATTGATACTGGCAACAGCCCCTCCTGCTGCGCTGTTTAAGATCGCCTCGGTACAAACCACCATGATGAATGCGCTGGGACTCACCGCCACCCAAGTGGGCCTTCTCTCATCGTCCTTTTCCCTGGCAAGTGTTGTAATGGCTATCCCCGGCGGCATCATTGCGGCAAAATTTGGCAACTGGAAGACCGGTCTCTTATCCTTTTTAGCGGTAATAGTCGGGGGCTCAATCGGTGTATTTTTCAGCGGCCTGTCCCTATTAATCCTGGCCCGTGTGATTGAAGGCGTCGGTCAAGTTCTGATCGGCCTGGTAGGCCCCAGCGTGATCAGCCAGGCGTTTGCGCCTGAAAAGCGCGGCAAAGCAATGGGCGTTTTTATGACATATATGTCGATCGCCTCCGTTATGGCCTACAACATCTTTCCGCGCATCGCGCAGAGCAGCGGGTGGAAGGGGACCTGGGTATTTACCACCCTTTTTGCACTGGCCTGCCTGTTGGTATGGGCACTCCTGAAAAAGCCGATCACCTCCACTGAAGTAACAGCCAGCAATGACGAGCCGCAGGTGCGTCTTACCGATGTGGTAAAGAATAAGTCCGTGTGGCTGATCTCTCTGCAAGTCACCTTCTGCACCATCGCTTTTCAGGGTGTCTTCCTATTCATGTCCAACTATCTTGTGACGGTACGGGGCATGGAAGAGGCGGCCGCGGGCTCGCTGTGCAGCATTTCCGGCACCATTGGTATCCTCGGCAGTATTTTAAGCGGCACAATTTCGGACAAGTTAAATACGCGCAAATGGATCATCCTCTTTTTGGCGCTGGTGTGCGGCGCGCACTACATACTGCCCCCCATGTGGCCTACACAGGTCTTTTTTGCCTACATTTTCATCTTTGGCCTGTTGGGCAACGGCATTACGCCCGTCGCATTCACCGGGGTCACAGAAGTTGTCTCCTCCCCAAGGCTGGCAGGGGTGGCCGTCGCAATGGTAACGCTGATGATGAATCTAGGTATCCTGTTGTCAACCCCTATTTTTGGTATGATTCTGGACAGTTCCAGCTGGCAGACCGCGTATATCTGCATGGGCGTCATCTCGATGCTTGGAGGTGCTTTGGTGCTGCTCTGTAAAAATCTGAAATAATTCTTCACAAATTCCTAGGGGTTTGTACCCTGTGGATACACAGACGACGGCTTTGGCACAATGTCAACCATTGCTTTCCGGAAAAACACCGATCAACCCACTATCACGATGAAAAGGAGAATCTATGCCATGTTAATGCAACCTGGATGCACAGTCTTTGCCCTAAAACAAACTTCAGGCCACTACCTGTTAGGTTCCAACAGCGATGATCCATGGGACAGCCGCACAAGGTTAGTCTGCGAAAAATTAGGAAAATACCGGTTCATCGCAACACAACTCATATGCAGCGGCGACCAAAGCGTACCTTGGGCAAACATGTATACCCGCGGTCTGAACGAGAGAGGTCTGGGCTTTAACTACGCCCATGTTGAACCCACCGACGGCAACTGGGCCTCAGAAGAGGGGATGAGTTTCCGTGATTTTTCCATCCAACTGCTAAGCGAATGCAGCGACACCTACCAGGCTGAAAAGCTGATTCGCTCCCATCCCCGCGCGTATCACGGGAATTTTGTCATGAACGACCGGGAGAACAACGCGGTCCTGTTTGAAATTACCACAAAGAAGCTGCGCGTCGTTCGGGCGGACGGCCTGACCGGATTGTATCTGCGCTGTAACCACTATCTCTGCAAGAGTATGCTAAAAGTGGACAGCACGGAGGGGGACGCCAGGGAAAATTCACTTGCCCGCGTGGACAGCGCCCGCCAGGCCTATTTGCAGTCCAGCTGTAAAGACTTTGAACAGGCGCGCGCGATCCTTTCCAACCACGTAAATCGTCGGGAAGACGAGCCCGCTTGGGGGTTTTCCAACTGTAACCACGGCGCGACAGGCGGCACCGTCAGTTCCGAAATAATTGATACGGAAAATGGTATATTTTATTACTGCTTGGGATGGCCATGCGGAGGGGCTCCCAAGTACCCCGGGCAGCTGTATCAGGAGCTGTCTTGGGGGGGCTATAAGGCATATTCCTTCAGCGACATTCCCGAATCCGGGGTCTTAGTTGACGTGCTGAACGCAATCGCGGTGGAGAAATAATACTATATCGACTTTCACGACAGAGCCGATATCCCCATACATATCTGGGCTCCACCCCAGGTCAATCAGAGAAAATTCCATTTCAGGACGACCCGTTTTTCTTTGCCTGAATAGGGGACAGTCCCCTATTCAGGCAAAGTATTGGGTTCCACCTTATAACTCCCAATGCCGGATGTTGCAGCCCACGAAAACAGGCCTCCCCCCCTCTCTCAAGGAGTCTTTGGAGGCGGCCCGTTGGATTTTCAGCCTGCAGCAGACGGCAGAGATACGACACAGCGGCCCTATCAATACACCGGTTATTTAGGAGGAATTTTGGTTGTACAATATCGACTTAAACAGCGATCTGGGAGAAAGCTTCGGCAATTACCACCTGGGTATGGACGAAGACGTACTCCAATACGTCACCTCCGCCAATATTGCCTGCGGGTGGCATTCCGGCGACCCAATGGTAATGGATAAAACCGTGAAACTCGCAAAGGAAAACGGAGTTGGAGTGGGCGCCCATCCCGGTTTTCCTGACTTGCTCGGTTTTGGCCGGCGGAACCTTAGCCTCTCTCTCCTGGAGGCAAAAAACTATATGATCTATCAGATCGGGGCCCTGGCGGTCTTTGCCGCCGCCCACGGAGTAAAACTGCAGCATGTGAAAGCTCATGGTGCACTATATAACATGGCCGCCAAGGATTACAAGCTGGCCCTGTCTCTCTGTGAAGGGATTGCCTGCGTGGACCCCGGACTGATTGTGTTGGGGTTAGCCAACAGCGAATGGATCCGTGCGGGACGGGACGTAGGGCTTGTCGTTTGCAGCGAAATTTTTGCCGACCGCGCCTACCAGGATGACGGCTCGCTGGTACCTCACAGCCAGCCAGGAGCGGTCCTCCACGACAAAGAGTTCGTCATCTCAAGGGCAATTCGAATGATTCAGGAACACAAAGTGACCACAATCACAGGAAAAGAAATTTCTATTACTCCTGACAGCTTGTGTGTCCACGGCGACAGCCCCATGGCCGTGGAGTTTGTGAAAAATATTCGAGCCGCTTTTGAAAAAAATGGAATTACAATCCAAAAAATGGGCGATCAGAGGGGCTAAAAATTGCCGTGGCAGGTCAGCAGACAAATGCCCTGCCGCAGAAAGAGGCGGAACATGTCAGAGGTAAAGTTTCTTTTGACCGGAGATACTTCGATGTCGGTAGAATTTGGAGACGAGATTAGGGAAGAAATTAATCACAAGATCCGGGCCTTTCACTTCACGCTGACGGAATCACCAATTCCTGGCGTTGTCGAAATCGTCCCCACCTACCGCTCCCTTATGATCCATTATGACCCTGGTATTGTTTTATACAACGATTTGCTCTGGCAGCTGAAACATTTACTGGGAAAATTGGACCAAGTCAGCATTCCGCCTCGCCATGTGATCGAGATTCCAGTGCTGTACGGCGGGGAGGAAGGGCCGGATCTGGAATTCGTCGCGGAGCGCTGTAACCTATCCCCGGTTGAGGTAGTTCAGATTCACACTTCTACGGATTATTTAATTTATATGCTGGGTTTTACCCCCGGTTTTCCCTATTTGGGCGGCATGGACAAGAGAATTGCCGCTCCCCGGTTAAAACAGCCCAGGGTGAAAATACCGGCTGGTTCGGTAGGAATCGCTGGATCGCAAACCGGCGTATATCCCATCGACTCTCCAGGCGGGTGGCAGTTAATTGGCAAAACACCCTTGCGGCTATATGATCCAAACCGGGCAGCCCCTGTTCTGTGTCAGGCGGGAGACTACATCCGATTTCGTTCCATTGATCGAAGAGAATTTGATTCCATCACTGTGCAGGAAGCGGCGGGGAACTATGTATGCAAACGTTATTCCAGAGAGAGGGGAGCATAAATGAGCATCACTGTATTAGATCCCGGGCTGTTGACCACCGTACAGGATATGGGCCGGGTCGGATACCAGCAGTTTGGCATTCCCGTCTCTGGCGCGATAGATCCCCGCTCCGCCGCTATCGCCAACATTTTGGCAGGCAACGCGCAAGAAGAGGCCGTTTTGGAGTGTACCCTCATGGGGCCGCGCCTAGCGTTTGACTGCGGCAATACGATTGCCATCACTGGCGGGGACCTGACCCCTGTGCTGGACGGAAAATCAGTCCCCATGTATCAGGCTATCTATGTGCAGAAAGGCCAGATACTTCATTTCTTGGCCCCTAAAACCGGATGTCGGGCATACATAGCCTTTATGGGAGGGCTGAATATCCCAGAGGTAATGGGGAGCCGTTCCACCTATCTGAGGGGAAAACTTGGCGGTTTGGAGGGACGAAAGCTCCAAAAAGGAGACGTGATCGGTTTTCAGAAAGCCAGTATCCTCCAGGATATGGAAGTCCGCGTCCTGACTCCGGAATTTGTTCCCCAGCAGGTCTACACGCTTCGGGTAATCCCCGGCCCTCAGGACAGCGATTTTCTTCCAGAGGGAATTCAGACATTTTTTACACAAACGTATTCCGTGACCCACGACTTCGACCGGATGGGGTGCCGACTGGACGGACCCGCTATTCGCCACATCAAAGATGGCAATATCATCTCCGACGGAATCGCCTTTGGCGCCGTTCAGGTCCCTTCTGAAGGAAAGCCCATCATCATGCTGGCAGATCGGCAGACAGTGGGGGGATACACCAAAATCGCAACGGTCATCACGGCGGACTTTCGTATTTTGGCCCAGCTGAAGGCGGGAGATAAGGTTCGCTTCCAGCCCGTGTCTGTCCAAAACGCACAGTCTATCCTGCTGGCCCAGCGAACCGCTCTGCGCGCACTGTCGTCCATCAACACCTGCTGAACTGCAATTGTATCATTATCATCCTAGGGCTTGTTTGAAACATGGTAACATGCCCAAACGCCGGCTCTTTTTCCGCCATGCTTTGCCAATTTTCCTTGAAATACATCCAGTATTCCTGCGTCAAATTGGCTTCGTCTGGCGAAAAAATTTCTCGCCGTTGGGCATAGTTCCATTTTTCTAACAGCGCCTAGGATAACTGCAACACTATTATCTTTCAAGTGAGGAGGATACCTTATGACCTTCGGTATCACACCATATGTTCATATGCGGCCTGTTCAAGTGCGTCAACTGATTCGGGAAGAGGCGATTACCTTTCCTACCGCCGGCATATGTCAAGGTTATGCCCAGGCAAATCTGGTCATTCTGCCCCCGGAGTATGCCGACGATTTCGAGATGTATGCCCAAAAAAATCCTTTCCCCTGCCCCGTCTTAGAGGTTGTCAAAGGGACACCTCAAACCCGCGTCATGGGAGAAGGCGGGGATATTTGTACAGACATCCCCAAATACCGCATCTACCGAGAGGGGGTATTTACCGAGGAGCTGTCCAATGTTTCCCCATACTGGAAGGAGGGATATGTGGGGTTTTTGATTGGCTGTTCCTTTTCTTTCGAAGAGGCATTGATGGCCGCCGGTATTCCCGTGCGGCACATCGAGCAGGGCTGCAACGTGCCTATGTATAAAACAAATATACAAACAATAAAAGCCGGCCCCTTTCAAGGCCCTATGGTGTGCTCCATGCGCCCCATGACGCCATGTCAAGCGGAAGCAGCCCATCAGATCACAGCCAAGATGCCCAACGTCCACGGCGCTCCGGTTCAAATCGGAGATCCCGAAAAAATAGGAATCCATGATCTAATGAAGCCGGACTATGGGGACCCTGTCGAAATCCGACCAGATGAAATTCCCGTGTTTTGGCCCTGCGGTGTCACGCCCCAAGCGGCAATAGAACAGGCAAAACTTCCAATTGTGATTACCCATGCCCCTGGACACATGTTCATCACAGACATTCTCAACAGTGAATTGAATGAATTTTTAGAATCCAGAAAAACAAATCCTGCGTCTATTTGATTGCAGTCAAACTTGCTGACAGTCTATGCGATTGCGGCCTCTGAACAGTTCATAAAAACCAGGCGGGAGCACTCCCGCCTGGTTTTTATCTGTCAATCGCTCTTGACAAACTCGTCAAATTGTCAGACTCACACTGTAAGTTTTTGAACTCGTTTGTCCCGCTGCCTGCCCGCGCAGAGTACAGGATTGGATAATTTTTATCCCATTCCCAACAAGGGGTCACATCGCCTCCTGCTTTTTCCGCAAAACAGATGATATTTTCCCACGAAGTTTTAAAATGAAACTCTCATTATGAAACATTTTCGAAACATTCAGGCCATTTTACCCCGCCATAGAGGTCTGATTGAGAAAAGGGCCTGGAATTCGCCTGTACTCTTCCACGATTAAAAGTTGGCACGCAGCTTGCTCATTATGACAGACAGAACCCAACACGAAAAGCAGTTATATACAGGAGGTAACATGTATGGCAAATTTCGAAACCCCGAAAATACTCGTTGTGGCCGGACATATCGGCGATTTTGTCTGGCGCAGCGGCGGCTCCATCGCAAAGTATGCCAAGGCGGGCAGTTCAATCAAACTGGTCATTATTTCAGACGGCCTGCGCGGCGAGGCAAACGACTACTGGAAGACTGAAGGCGCCAACGAGGCGGAGGGCCACATTCGCCGGAAGGCAGAGGGTTCTCAGGCGGCCCAGACGTTGGGGGTGGAGACGGTAGACTTCTGGGAACTGAGGGACTACCCCATGGAGACCACCGCCGCTCACGTAGAAAAACTGGCCCACATCATTCGGGAGTTCCGGCCAGACCTCATTTTGACCCATTCCGCATACGACGCCTTTAATCCCGATCACAACATGGTGCATCAACTGGTGGCAAAAGCATATGCCTGCGCCTCAGGCGCTGGATTTCAGGATGGCTTCCCTGTATCTCCGCGGCAGACCCCCATCTTTGGCTTTGAGCCCCACTGCACTGAGATCAGCAGCTTCACCCCCACTGTATATGTGGATATCACAGACGTGATTGATATCAAGCAGGAAGCGATGCGGATTTTCTCCACTCAGCCGGGGATGTACGCCAGCTACATGCGGAAGGCGGAGGTCAGAGGGGGAGAGGCCGCAGGACGGGGCAGCCGGCCCGGCTGCAAATATGCGGAGGCCTTTTCCATTTATCAACCAATTGCCGCTTCCGGCGGCTTCATCTGGTGAGGTGTGTCATGATAACTTATGTGGATCACATTGATTTAAAAGTCTCCGATTTTGCCGGAACAGTCCGCCTCTTCCAGACATTAGGGATGCGTGTGCTGCGGGAAATGCCGGAGCGCGGGTCTGTAGAGATGGCGCTGCCTGGGGAGCATCAGGTCACCTTTGAAATTCACTCGTCCGCCCCTGGCGGTTTTGAGGGAATCCACCATATTGCGTTTAAGAGTGTGGGGACGGACGACATTTCCGCCATCAAAGAGCATTGCCAAGTAGAATTTTTAACGGAGGGCGCGCTCATTCAGCATACCGGCCGGACGGTGAGCACATTTAGAGACCGGAACGGTCTGAATTGGCAGCTGACAGATTAAGGAGGGGTTAGTTTGAAACGGAATGTGGGCCGCAGAGTATTTCTCGGGATTGATCGTCCAAATCCGGCGTTGGTAGAGAAGTTCAGAGGGATTCCTTCCAGCAACCTCGGAGATATGATGCAGCGGCTGTATTGTACCAACGGAAGCATAAGGCCCCTGAACAACGTCCCTCTGCTGGGCGTTGCGTTTACCGTGAAGTGTCCGGCGGGGGACAACATGATGTTCCACCGCGCCATGGACCTGGCGCAGCCAGGCGATGTGATCGTGGTGGACGGCCAGGGCAGCATGGAACGTTCCCTAGCGGGTGAAATTATGATGCTCTATTGCAAATCGCGAAAAATTGCCGGCGTAGTTGTGGAGGGCTGTATGCGGGACAGCGATTCCATCGCAAAGATGGATTTTCCCGTTTATTGCAAAGGAATCACGCCCCAGGGCCCCTACAAATTTGGTCCGGGAGAAATCAACGTCCCTGTTTGCGTGGGTGGACAGGTCATCAATCCCGGTGATATTTTGGTTGGCGATGGGGACGGCATCGCGGTCATTCGCCCCGAAGATGCCGAAGATGTGCTCCAAGCTGTGCTGGATAAGGTGTCTCTTGAGGAAACTACCATCAGAAACTACTCGTCAGGCAACGTAAACTATGAAAAGCACCAAAAGCTCTACGGCGGACAGATGGAAAACGAAGGTTATAGTTATTTTGAAAAAGGAGCACAAGATTAGATGAAAACGATTGTTATTGCGGGAAACTATAACGAAAAAGCGATCCAAATGTTTCAGCAGCTGTGTCCTGCCGGCTTTCGGTGTGAAATTGTAGGGGTACCCGGGGACGACGAACTGATTTCCATAACGGAAAACGCGGATTATCTGTTTCTTCGTGGGCGGGTCAATATCCCGGATCGGCTGCTGGAAAACGCCAAAAAGCTGCGCCTGATGCAAAAGTGGGGCGCCGGCTTTGATCAGTACAACATGGAGCAAATTGGCCGCTATAACATTCCCTTTATGAATTGCGCCGGCGTGAACTCCATCCAGGTCTCGGAAATGACAGTGGCCTTGATTCTCGCGCTGTACCGGCGCATCCTTCCGGTGTCCCAAGATATGAAACAGGGGATCTGGTCAAAAGAGCGGTATCTCCCGGACTGCCGTACCATCCACGGAAAGCTGGTGGGCATTGTGGGGATCGGTAATATTGGCCGACGGGTAGCCAAACTGGTGCAGGCCTTTGGCGCCAGGGTCCAGTACCACGACGCCTTCCGCCTCAGCCCGGAACAGGAACAGGATCTCGGCGTCACCTATATCGACTTTGATACTTTGATGCAGACTTCTGATATTGTAACCCTCCACGTCCCCCTTCTGCCCTCCACAGAGCATTTGATCAACCGAGCAACTCTAGCCGCCATGAAGCCTTCCGCCGTCCTGATCAATGCGGCCCGGGGCGAGATTGTCAGCGAAACGGACCTGTACGAGGCGCTGGTGAATCAAACCATCGCGGGCGCGGCGCTGGACGTGCTGGAGGACGAGGAGCACCAGTCCCAGGCTACCAATCCCCTGTTCACGCTGTCCAATGTGGTGATTACCCCCCATATGGGGGCAAGCACAGACGAGGTGCTTCAGGCCATGGTGGAGCGGTGCTACGAAAATATGCTTGGGGTGGAACACGGAACCATCAAGCCGGAGCTGTATCAAAATTACCGCTTCTTTACCCAGGTGAGCTGAGATTGTATTTCTTCATTTTGCGCCACAGGGTCGTTCTGCTCATCCCCAGCAGCTCAGCGGCCTTGGCCTGGCAGTGACCGCTGTATTCCAGCGCCTGAACAATGCGGTCTCGCTCAGCAAAGGAGGGCCTCAGCTCCACGGCTGGCGGGGTGCGCGCCTCCGGCTGTTCTGACAGCGCGCTCTGGATGTCGGCATCAGAGAGTTCGGAATTTTGGCTCAGAATCACCAGCCGTTCCATGATATTCGACAGCTCGCGGATGTTTCCATAATACTGATGGGCAGTCAGCATATCGGCTGCGGCAGGGGAAAGCCCGGTTATACTGCGCCCATACTTGTCGTTATACTCCTTAATAAAGTGATTAGCCAACAGAATAATATCCTCTTTGCGCTCCTGGAGCGAGGGCAGCTTTAAGGTTAAAACATTTAGCCGGTAATAGAGGTCCTTCCGAAAGTTTCCCGCCTTTACCTCGGCAAAAAGGTCCCGGTTGGTCGCAGTAATAATTCGGATGTCCACAGGGATGACGGACTGACTGCCTATGCGGGTCACCTCCCGCTCTTGAATCACACGCAGCAGCCGGGACTGAAGGGACAGCGGCATCTCGCCAATTTCGTCAAGAAAAATGGTGCCCTTGTGGGCCTGCTCAAAAATTCCCGCCTTACCCTCTGGATTCGCGCCGGTAAAGGACCCCTTTACATACCCGAACAATTCACTCTCCAACAGGCTCTCCGGAAAGGCGGCGCAGTTGACCGCCACAAAGGGGGCGCGCCTTCTGGGGCTGGAGTTGTGAATGCTTTGGGCAAACAGCTCCTTTCCGGTACCTGAGTCGCCGCAGATCAACACGGTGCTGTCCACTCCGGCATAGGTCATAGCCCAACGTTTGGCTTGGTTCATCCGTTCGCTGGTGCCAATAATATCTTGAAACCCATATTTGGCTACCCGGCCGGTCCCAGAGGCCCGCTTGCGCAGCTTATTTTCCAACGTCTGCACATCCTCGCCGCCCTGGATATTCATAACGATGCCCTGAGGTTTTCCCTCCAACAGGATGGGAAGGCTGTTGAGTACGAGATAAGAATCGCGATATTCAAACAGGTAGTTGTTATAACGTGAGCCGGCAAGCGTTTTTACTACGATCTCAGGAAAGGGAACACAGTTCTGATAGGACTGCCCAACCGCCTCCTTGGGAAGGCCCAGCAGCTTGCGGGCGGCGTAGTTGATATTGGATATGATCCCATTGCGGTCTATCGTCATCATCCCGTGGGAGGCGCTCTCCACAACACGCAGGATGGTTTGATACTGAAGTTCCTGCTCCTCCAGTACCTGAAGAGACTGAAGCGCCTCCTCAATCGCATCAAAAATCGTGTATTCGTTGGCCCCAATCAAAACCACTGGGATGTCAAATTCCTTCGCCACCTCTTGGGTGCTCCCACCGCCGATAATCACGTCAATGCCTTCCTGAATCAGTTTTTTGATTTCCACCCGGGCGGCATCCATATCTCGGACGTGGACCAGTGTCGTCTGCATATGCCAGAAATAATTTTCCCGCTTGACTACCTCAAACAGGTCTTGGGTAAACACAACCATGGCGATTCGCTCACCGTACTGCCGGGCGGCATCAATTGCGGTGGCAAAATCGGAGAAGCTGTACCGTACCGATACCACCGGGATAGATACCTTTTCCCGGATCTTTCGTCTGGCGCCCTCGCCCCGGGACACAATAATCTTTGCACCGTTTGCCGCGCGAATGGCCGCCGCCTCGCCGATATTTTGCAGCGTGGTCAGTTCGCAGTGGCAGTGGAGGTGGTGCCGCTTAATCAACATATTCGCGATTTCATATGCGTAGAGGTTGCTCCACAGAAGAGATATTTTTGCACTCTCCGCCTGAAGCGTCCGTCTCTCTTGTAAATTCATCCTGCATACTCCCTCTCTGTTGGGTGGTATGGCCTGTATTGTAGCATATAAAATCGGCCGCTGCAATCTTTAACGAGACGCTGCAAATTTAAACAGATTTGAAACACACACTCCAGAGCGAGCCCCACTTCGTCATTTCTATTCTCAGCAAAATTATAAAAATTGGAGGAATATCGTATGAAAAAACTATTGGCGCTGGTTGCGAGTTTTGCAATGATCACATGTCTGCTGGCTGGCTGCAACAAAGGGACGCAGGGCAATAACAGCTCTAACAGCGGAGCGGTTACGCCCCCCTCTGGCAGCGGCAGCACGTCCCTGTCCGGAGAAAACAGCGGCGCCTACGCAAATTTCCCCACCGGCAACATCACCTATATCTGTTCCGGTTCCGCTGGCGGCGGTCTTGATCTGTGCGCCCGCTTTATCGCCCCCTATATCGCAAATTATCTGCCCGGCAACGGTACCATCACGGTGGAAAATGTGACTGGCGGTTCCAACTGGAATGCCTACAACCGGCTGATCACATCCAAGCCGGACGGTCTGACCATCTGCACGCTGGCAACCCCCCAGTTCAGCAACTACCTGAATCAATCCATGCAGATTCCATACACCATGGACAGCTACACCCCGCTGGCCAACTGCGTGACAGATTACTGCTGCATCTCTGTCCGCACTGACGACGCCCGCTTTACAGACGTCAACTCCCTGACCGATCTGGCCGAATTCCTAAAGGCCAACCCTGACACCGACTATCTAGTAAGCCTGACCTCTGGAGGCGGCGCGGACGAGCTGGTTATGTATGAATTTGAGGCCAAAGCCGGCGTGGAAAATCTGGAAGGCATCAACTATGCCGAGGGGATCAACGCCTCCCGAGCGGGATTCCTGGGCGGCGAAACCGACATCTACTCCGGGAAAGTCGGCGATACGCTGAACATGTTCAACGAGGGCACCGTAAAAGTACTCGGTGTTTTTGCCGCCGAGCGTTCCTCTCTGATGCCCGATGTCCCCACCGGGGCCGAGCAGGGCTTTGACATCGTCCTCGGTTCTGACCGCGGCATCATCGTCCCCAATGACATGGACCCTGAACTGTACGATCTGCTCTTGTCCGCAGTAGAGGCCGCATCGAAAGATCCCGCCTATTTGGAGCAGATGGCTGCCGGCGGCTACGAGGTCAACTTCATCGGCGGCGAGGAGTACGTCGCCTACCTGAGAGAAATCGAGACCATGGTCAAGGGCTACGCCGACATTCTGGGGTACAACAACTAAATCGCGCTCCAAATCAAAACCTGGAAATCCTTCCGTGCGGAGCCGGGACTGCTGTCAAGTCTCGGCTCCCACATGGGTGAAAAAAGGAGAAATGTATGAAAAAACTGATAACCCTGGATGCGTGGATTGGAATTGCTCTGATGATTTTTAGTGTCTTCTTCTGGGTGCTCTCCGGTAAATTCCCAGAGGAGGCACAGCTGTTCCCAAGATTTTTTCTGATTGCCAACTTTGCGCTCTCCGCCCTTCTGGTCATCAACACCGTCCGCCACAACAGCAAGCAGGAGACTGAAGCCCACAGTTCCATCAACTGGCAAGAACTCGCACTGATTATAGAAGCCTATCTTGGCATAATGGCATATATCATCTGCATCAATTTTGTCGGCTTCTATGCGTCTACCACGGTATTCCTACTGGCCTTTATGCTGTTCCTAAATGTCCGCAAGCCCCTGGTCCTGGTGGGTGTTACCGCCGGAATGGACGCTTTTTTATATCTGTTGTTTACCATAGGGCTTAAACTCAGCCTGCCCGCTGGGATGCTGTTTTAAGGAGGGGGAATATGTTCAGTACTTTGTTCAACTCCCTGCCCGCCATTGCGTCCAACCTCTTCAATCTGGAGACCATTCTGTGTATCGTATTCGGCGTTGTGGGCGGCATGATCATCGGTGCCCTGCCGGGGCTGAGCGCCAACATGGGAATGGCACTGATGCTGCCCTTCACATACAGCCTCTCTCCAATCTCCGCAATCGCTATGCTGATGACCATATATACGTCGGCTATCTGCGGCGGCTCCATCTCTGCCATACTGATCCACACCCCCGGCACCCCCTCCTCCGCGGCCACCGCCCTGGACGGCTATCCCTTGACCAAACAGGGCAGAGGATTGGAGACCTTGGGCGTGTCCATGACCAGTTCCATGATCGGAGGAACGATCAGCGCCATTGCTATGCTGTTTCTGTCCCCGCCTCTGGCGGCCTTGTCCCTGAAATTCGGCTCGTTGGAATACTTCTTCCTGTCCTGCTTCGGCCTGTCCATCATCGCCAGCCTGGCCTCCAAGTCTGTGATTAAAGGGCTGATTGCCGGTGTGCTCGGGCTGATCGTGGGTACCATCGGTATCGACGCCAGCACCGGCTTTCCGCGCTTCACCTTTGGGACAATCTCCCTGCTGGGCGGCATCCCCACAGTCCCCGCCCTGATCGGACTGTTTTCCCTTCCACAGGTCATCGACCAGCTGCAAGACGCCAGGCGCGGCAAAAAGACGGTCAATCTCAGCGACAAAGAGCATATCGGCAAGCGTCTGCTCCTCCCCTGGAAAGAGTATCGGCCGCTGATTCCAACCATCTTAATCTCCTCTGTCATCGGCACCTTTGCGGGTATCCTTCCCGGAGCTGGCGGAGAAGTTGGCTCCTGGATGGCCTACAACACGGCCAAAAACCGCTCCAAAAACAAGGAGTTGTTTGGAAAAGGCAGTTTTGAGGGCGTCGCTGCCTCTGAAGCGGGCAACAACGCGGTGACCGGGGGCGCCGCCATCCCTATGATGACCCTCGGCATTCCCGGTTCCAGCGGCGCCGCCATTCTGATGGGCGGCCTCATGATCCACGGCATGCAGCCCGGCGGCGATCTGTTTCACGCCAAGGCCGAGATTACCTATGCGATTATTTTCGGCTTTCTTCTGGCCAACCTTTTTATGGGGGCAATCGGCCTTCTTATGGCGCGGTATGTGGTGCTGATTACACGGGTCCCAGCCAATGTGCTGTGTCCCATTGTGGTTGTACTTGCCTCCATCGGTTCCTACGCGATTTCCAACGATATGTTCAACGTGTATACCATGTTTGTCTTTGGCGTGATCGGGTATTTTCTCAGAAAGGCTCAGTTCCCGCCGGCCGCCATGGTTTTGGGCCTTCTGTTGGGCAAGATGGCCGAGCGCGGCCTGCGCCAGGCCATCAAGCTGTCCCGCGGAAATCTCTTGCAATACTTCCTGGGCCGCCCCTTCAGCATCGCCCTGGTGGTGCTGATCTTTGTCATGGTGGTGCTGCCTGTCATCATGGAAAAACGGAAAGAGAGACGGGCAAGTTGATATGTGAACCGCCCTGTTGGCATCTCATTTTCTCTGTCCTCTGCGTGCGCCAACCTTGCCGCCTGAAACGAGAGGCATAGGCCAGCAAAGACAACAGAGGAAAGCCCCCTGATGTAGAATTACACCTACATCAGGGGGCAAATGTATTATGGGAAAGAACGGGGGTTGGCCCTTCGTATAGGAGGCAGGCCAAGGCACAAACGGATATACGGCGCTGTGAGCAGCATAGCGGCTCCCACCCTGCACCGAGATGGATCCATCAAATACAAAGCAGCAGTCCCGGCAGCCTTTTCCCCATCAACCATAATATTTGGCCCAAGGTGCGCCAGGGTACAGCCTTCCCTGTTTGATAAAGTATTCCACGCACACGGCGGCCAACTCCAGGTCCTGGATGGCGTGCATCATGGGGATGGGGGACTGTCCCCCTCCCAGGGGCGGGGCATCCTCCTCCACCCCCGCGTACTCCGGGTTGTAGATCGCGTACCACACCCCCGTGTCTGTGTCCTCATAGCTCAGCGCGGCCCATCCTTCGGCGACATCTACCTCCATGGAGTCCTCCTCCCCAAATGGGTTGAGGGAGAGATACAGCTCCTCCACATCCCCCTCTCGGACTTGCTTCACTAATTTTTTCACATAGTCTGGTGTGATCTCCACCCCCTCCCGGGCACTGCCGTCCTTGCTGATATGCAGCACTCTGTAAGGCGGTTTTTTATCCTGCCAGCCCTCCTCCACCACGCCGAGTTCCATCAGTTCAAAAGGGCTGACCCCCGCTCCCCGGACCCGGTTCTCTACCGTTTTAGCCTGGAGATACAGGCTGTCCAGCGCCTCCATGTGGAGAAGCTGACGCCTTGCGGGGAGGGTAACCAACTTCAGATTGGGCATTTGGGTCAGCAGCGTGCAGTCCCGGAAGTCCGTTCGGCTCAGATCCAGGACTTCCAGCTCGGGGCTGCTCAGAAGGAAGGAGAAGTCCTGGAACTCCGCCTCCGGCAGAGACAGGTAGGTCAGCTTGGGCAGGTTCTTCAGTACGGAACCATCCCGCAGGTTGGTCTGGTCCAGCCCCAAACGGGCCAAATTGGGACACTGGAGGAGAAAGGAATAATCCTCCAAACGCAGTTGGGGCATAAACAGACTCTCCAGATTGGGCAGGGACCCGAGCAGCGACCAGTCCCCTGGTTCCGGGGTCAGCCAATCGGGAAATACAGGGTAGCCCAAGGCGTACAGCGCACCGTTCAGTCCCCGGACCTGCGCTAACTCTTCAGGCCGCTGGGGGATGTGGCCCAGACTCGCCCCAATCCAGTACAGCAGGCTGGGGTCCACAC
>OFFV01001066.1_pt1 | contig 17498 bp, 16 predicted proteins | sample 1521461 | NCBI WGS metagenome assembly OFFV01 (sample SAMEA3504120, study PRJEB24116) | mouse gut metagenome | biome: mouse gut; feature: mouse-associated habitat; material: faeces | place: Denmark | collected 2011 | reverse complement strand
CTTCACCCAGATCGGCTTCCTGGAAGAGAACGCTTTGACAAAGGCGGGTGCTGGCGGACTGGTAACCTTCGTCCTAATGATCACTGTGTTCGACTCTTTAAAGAACGCGACACCGGAACTGCTGGTGGAGTGCATTGGCCCGGTGATTCTGATCATTGTGATCGGTGTCATTGGCATGGCCATTCTCTCTATTGCGGCCGGCAAAGTCCTCCATGTAAGCTGGGAAATGGCCTTTGTCACCTCGCTAACCGCACTGTACGGCTTCCCGTCCAACATGATCTTGACCAGAGAGGCCACCAGAGCCATCGCTCAGAACGAGGAGGAACAGGAGTACCTGATGGATGTGATCTTCCCACAGATGCTGGTCGGCGGCTTCGTCACCACAACCATCACTTCTGTCATCATTGCGGGTATTTTCGTAAACTTTTTATAAGTGTCACAGGCCGGCAGAAAATCAACCTTCAAACGCTGTGCCCGGCTGTGGCAGTAAAAATTATTGATGAAAGACAGGGGAAAATAAGTTATGGAGAATTATGCGGAATTTAAAGTGACAGTCAAAGGCGCCAGTTCTCACGGCTCTGCGCCCCACCTGGGAAAGGACGCCGTGATGGCGGCATCCTCTATCGTTCTGAACTTACAGACATATGCAAGTCGTGTCAATAACCCGCTCAGTCCGTTTACCCTGTGTGTCGGAAAGGTGCGCGGCGGCCTTCGTTTTAATATTGTAGCAGGCGACGCAACACTTGAGGGTTTTATGTGCAGTTTTTCGCACGAACTCCCAGAGGACGCCGAGGAAGAATTCAAACAGATCGTGTGCAGTACCGCAGCCGCGCTTGGCTGCTCCACTGAAATCGAAATCACGCGCTCCTATCGCCAGGACGCCGCTGCACAGAAGGGAGAGCAGGCATAATGGGAAATATGTTAGAGCTTGGAAAAAAGCATGAAAACTACATCGTAGAGCTGCGCCGCGAGTTCCATCGCTTCCCGGAACTCAGCCTGGAGGAAGTAGAAACGACAAAGAGAATTGTCCGTGAGCTGACAGCCATGGGGCTGGAGGTCGAAACCTTTACGGACTTCCCTGGCTGTGTCGGCATTTTAAAGGGCGGAAAACCGGGGAAAACCGTCCTGATTCGCTCCGATATCGACGGGCTGCCGGTACCGGAGAAGACTGGTCTGCCTTTCACCTCTGAGATTGAGGGGCGTTCCCACGCCTGCGGCCATGACTCCCATATCGCGATGACATTGGGCGCTGCAAAGATTTTGTGCGAGAAAAAGGAGGAACTTCCCGGAACCGTCAAGTTCTACTTCCAGACCGCCGAGGAATTGGCCTGCGGCTGCCGCATGGGGGTTGAGCACGGCGTTGCCAAGGGGGTTGACGCCTGCATCGGCGGACATGTGTGGGGCTGGTTCCACGCACCGAAAATCAACCTGCAGGCAGGCCCAAGAATGGCCTCCTGTGACAACTTTACCCTCACTGTCCGCGGAAAAGCTGCCAACGGATTGACTCCTCAGGAGGGAAAGGACGCTATTGTCGCCGCTGCCGCAGTGATCATGAATGCACAGCAGATTGTAAGCCGTTGGAATGATCCGCAAAATCCGCTTGTTGTGACCATCGGCACTTATGACGGCGGTGAAAGTCCTGACACCGTTGCGGACGAGGTGAAGATGGTTGGCACTGTCAGGACCTACAGCCGGGAAGTGCGTGCGGAGGTCGAGGGCAAGCTGCGGCAGATTGCAGAGGACACCGCCAAAACCTATGACTGTGCCGCCGAATTGGAGTACAATTATCTCTGCGGGCCCATCATAAACGACAATGAAAAACTGCTGGCAATTGCCCGGAATTCTGGTGTAAAACTGTTTGGCGAAGATGTGTTTGTGGAGATGGAAAAGGTCACCGGCTCTGAAGACTTCTCCTATCTGATGGAGGAGGCCCCCAGCCTCTACTGCTATCTGGGCGGCTGGAGCGACGATGTTCCAGGCTCTGAGAAGCCGAACCACCACGAGTGCTATACGGTAGATGAAAATATCCTCCATCGTGGCGCCGCGTTCTACGCCCAGTTTGCCGAGGATTTTCTGAACAGCGATTTTGAGAAGTAAAGAGGATATAAACATGGAATACAAGTTAAGAAATATGTCCTGGTCGGAAGTTGCCGAGAGAATGAAAACCGCCAAGACCGTTATTCTTCCTGCGGGCGCATGTGAAACCTATGGGCCTCACAACCCTCTGGGAGCAGACATTCTGGTGGCAAAAAAATTATCAGAGCTGCTGGCTGAGCGTGTAAACGGCATTGTAGGCCCCTGTGTAGAGGTCGGCCAATCGAAGTATTTCGGCGGCTTCCCGGGGACAATCGCGATTTCTGCTGAGGCTCTGAAGGCTGTATATAAAGATATCATCGCTTCCTTTGTCAAGATGGGCTTTGATCGTTTCTTTATGATAAATAACCACCTCCACAATACTCAGCCGCTGAACGAGGTCCTTGAAGACGCCAGAATCCAATATGGGATCAAATACTTGCAAGTAGGCGTGTGGCAGTATCTCCCCGCGGTCTCCGATCACACCGGCATGTGGGAGACCCCCGCCCCTCACGCACACGCCAGCGAGGCACACCTCTGTCCTGCTCTATTTATATCCAGAACTTGTTGATATGTCTAAGGCGCCCAACTCCCCCTCCCTAGTGGAAGATCGGTGGCCAGCTATCATGAAAAGCACCCCCTGGAACGAGATTACCGACAGCGGCACCCTTGGAAACGCACAGGTTGCAACCGCAGAAAAGGGCAAAAAAGCCGTTGAGCTCATGCTCAACGAGATGGAGGACTGTGTCAAAAACTTTCTGGAAACATGAAGGCAGCAGAGGACTCTTATAACTGAAAGGAGATCACTGAAATGAAAGTGCTGGTCACTGGTTTCGAGCCCTTTAACCACGAAAAAATCAACCCATCCTGGGAGGCAGTAAAGCTCCTCCCAGATACAATCGCAGGTGCGGAGATCATCAAACTGGAAATCCCAGTCGTCGCATATAAGTCCATTCAGGCAGTACATGATAAGATGGTTGAGACCCAGCCGGATATTATCATCAGTACCGGCCTTGCAGATGGTCGTGTCAACGTGACGCCGGAGCGCGTTGCAATCAACGTGACTGACGCCCGCATCCCGGACAATGAGGGAAATCAGCCCATCGACGTGCCCATTTTTGAGGACGGCGAGACCGCTTACTTCTCCAACCTCCCGGTGAAAAAAATGGTACAGGCCATGAGAGACGCCGGCTATCCCGCAGTTCTTTCCAATACCGCAGGAACTTATATCTGCAACCATACCATGTACGGAATCCTCTACTATATTCAAAAGGAGTTCCCCAACGCAAGAGGCGGATTTATTCACGTTCCCCTCGCTCCATCCATGACAGTGGACAAACCGCCTATCGCCTCTATGGCCATTACTGATATCGCCGGTGCGCTGGAAGCCGGAATTAAAGCGGCAGTCCAAAATTTAGAAGACGATAAACTTGCTGGCGGAACAGAGAACTAAGGCAAAATTTTACGTCTCAACATAGATTTGCTCTATTGAAATGTGTAATTTACTTTTTTCATCCAGCGGGCTCTGCCCGCTGGATGTTCGTTCTGTTGGCCTCGTCTATTTCCTTGACATGGCTGGAATGTATCCTAAAACCTCGCCGATTGTTGGCCGCGACACTGCCATACTGTCAGTATTTCCCTTGATAAATTCATCTGCTGGAGTTATGATAAGCTGGCAATAATAGATAGACGAAATATATATCTGTTCTTTACAGCTACCTCAAGCGGCAGAGAAGGATAAACGACTGTCTATTTTTAACTCCCTATAAACTGAAGTCTTCACAGCATGTAGGCTGACAAGGAGGTAGAAAATGGCCGACCGGATATATCAATATAAGGCTGTCATCCACACCATCCCCCAAAAAGGCGGGGCATATATCGAATTTCCATATGACATTCGCAAAGAGTTCGGAAAAGGCAAAGTTAAAGTTCATGTGACATTTGATGGAATTGCATATGATGGAAGCATTGTCAACATGGGAGTCAAAAATACTGACGGCAGTATTTGCTATATCATCGGAATGCTGAAAGCAATTCGTGAGCAACTTGGCAAATCCGAAGGCGACGAGGTTGAAATAACGGTCTGCGAAAGATAAACTCCCATGATTGAAATCACACAGCCCACCGGAATCACCATCCTGAAAACTTTCCATCTCTTCAAAAGACGCTCTTTCCTGGGAGAATGGACAGTTGTAATATAGGAAAAGAGCGATTATGCTAAAGTGTAAATGAAAGGAGCTCTTGCTATGCTCATCATCCGAAATGAACAGGAAACTGACCGCAAAATTGTAGAAGATATCACCCGAAAAGCCTTTTACAACCTCTACATCCCCGGGTGTGTCGAACACTATTTGGTTCACCACATGCGGGGGCACGAGGACTTTATCCCAGAGTTGGACTTTGTGGCTGAACTGGACGGCCAAGTGATCGGAAACATTATGTTTACCAGGGCGAAACTGACCGATGAACAGAGAATGGAAAAGGATATTCTTACCTTTGGGCCTCTGTGTATTGTGCCGGAACATCAGCGCAAAGGGTTGGGAAAAAAGCTGCTAGAACATTCTTTCCAGCAGGCGGTTAAGCTGGGCTATGATGTGATCGTTATTTTTGGCAGCCCGGCCAACTATGTAAGCAGTGGATTTAAGAGCTGCAAAAAGTATAATATATGCCTGGATAACGGGAAATATCCCGCCGCAATGTTGGTAAAAGAATTAAAAGATGGCACTTTAGATGGAAGAAAATGGTTCTACCACCACAGTCCTGTTATGGCCATTGACGAGCAAGCAGCCCAGGAGTATGACAGCAGCCTATCTCCAATGGAAAAGAAATATCTGCCCAGTCAGGATGAATTTTATATCATGAGCCATTCTTTTGTAGAAGACGAGGGATAGCGGGGAAATAGGCCGCCTGTCGTCCCACAAAACGGTATAGATATGGCAAAACTGGACTTTCCCTCAGCTCCTTTATTCTGTTGATGCTGCCGTATATACTCATCTCTTTTTCTCCTGGAGGCAATCATAAATACCTACCTCCCCTATTCCACATCTTTCAACATTGTTTTTAGCTATTTTGTCACTACTTTCCTTCATTTTCAACTAGGGCTTGTCTGGCAGAAAAATCCCTCGCCACTGTGCACAGTTCCATTTTTCAAACAGCACCTAGACAGCAAAAGCACTTCCATACAAAATGCTGGTCAATTCACTTGACCGGCATTTTTTCTTTTCCTCAACATATTCATGAATTGGGGTGATGCAACATGGACAGCGCACAGCGAGAGCTGGTCAGCGTTTTACTGGGCCATATCCATTCAATTGGTCTTATCTCAAATTTCACTTACTCCAGGGCGGTGGATCTGGTCCATTCTGTGACAGACTTCCCAGAGCTTTTTCAGTATCCTGTGTGCTTCAGCAGAGAGGGTGAAGGGGCATGAACATACTCAGAATACGCAATGAAATGCGCAGCGGAAAGAGTATCTTTGACTTACCTCTAAGAGTCACCTTTTACGCCAGGGTTTCCACCGACAAGTACGAACAGATCAACAGCCTGGAGAATCAGGTGCAGTACTACACCGAACTGATCCAGTCGAAACCAAACTGGACTTATATCAAGGGGTACATTGACGAAGGCATTTCCGGCACCAGTACCAAAAAGCGGGATAGCTTCAATCGGATGATAAGGGACGCCAAAGCGGGGCAATTTGACTTTATTATCACGAAGGAGATATCCCGCTTTTCCCGCTCTACTCTGGACAGCATTAAGTACACCCAGGAACTGTTGGAATACAACGTAGGGGTGTTGTTTCAAAACGACAACATCAATACCCTGGACAGCGACAGCGAATTCCGGCTGATTGTTATGGCCGGGGTGGCTCAGGATGAAGTACGAAAGCTGTCTGAACGGCTGAAGTTCGGCTTCCGGCAGGCCATCAAAAACGGCCATGTTTTGGGCAACGACACGCTATGGGGATACGATAAAAAGGACTGCGTCCTAACCATCAATGAGACAGAGGCCCAAGTGGTGCGACGCATTTTTGACCTCTATGCCAATCAGCACATGGGAATACGACGCATCTCCCAAACCCTATTGAACGAAGGTTTCACCAGTCGGAAAGGAAACGCCTTCAATGTTCTGACCATTCGTCACATCCTCTGCAACCCCAAGTACAAGGGCTGGTACTGCGCCAACAAATCCCAGACGGTGGACTACCGCAGCAAGCGGAAGATTTTTCTGGACGAGAGTGAGTGGGTGATGTATCCAGACCCGTCCATCCCGGCCATCGTCTCAGAGGAACTTTGGGACAGGGCCAACGCCATGTACAAGCGGCGCAGTCAGCAAATGATGTCTCACCAGAGCGCAGCTGAGTTCCATAACCGCTATCCCTACAGCGGAAAAATCATCTGCGAGGAGCACAAAACCAGTTTCCACCGGCAGGTGTTGAAAAGCACCAAGGGAGAAAAAGAGGTCTGGCAGTGCCGGATCTACCGGAATAGGGGCCGTGCGGCCTGCCCCGCTCCCCACTTGAGGACCACGGAACTGAATCAGATTATGGCTCAAATCTTCGACCAGTTGGCCCAGAATAAGCAAACCATCATTGATACAGTAGTAGCTGTCCTCCAGTCCGTCCCTGATGAGCACAGCTATGCCCAGGACATCCGCCGCATTGAGGCGGAGCTATCCTCCCTCCAGGCAAAAAAAGACCGCCTGCTGGAGATGAACCTTGAGGGCGTCATCTCTATGGCGGAGTTCAAGCAGCGTAACGACGGTTTTAACGAACAGATCAAAGTTTTGGAGGAAAAGCGGGCAGCACTACAGGCGGAGACGGAGAAGGGCTGGCGGACAGCGGCCCAGCTGGAAGAAATCCGGGCCGCTCTGAAACGGGAATTAACCTTTCAAAACGGTATCCACTCCGCCCTTGTCACCACCATTTTAGACCACATTGTGGTCAAAAAGGGTAGCACCAAGGAGGTGCTACATCTGGATATCCACCTGAAATTTGGCGGTCCTTGGAGGGCCGTTTTTGACAGAGAACATTCCTCCTTCCGCTTCTGTCCTTCTTTACAATGTGCGCCACCAGGCGCAAGTTGTGTTCCACCAGCACATTTCGTGCCTCCAAATCTCCCTGAGCACATCGCTCCAAATACTCCTTTTCCTCTGCGGCCTTCAGCGGCCGAGGAAACGACCCCCCACCCCCCGATAGACGCAACGTAAGAAATAGGCCGTTCATCATGAGGTAAATCACTGGCGACAGCATTGTTACAACACCTCCGCCACACCCTATTCCTTTGCAGCACGTCCCTATACCATCGATTGACAAAGACTAGCAAGTCTTTTCGGCGCAATTACAGAAGTATCTTCCCACATATATTCAAGACGAGACATAATGCTCCATCACTGTTTTCATATCCAGAAATTGCTCAATAATATCGCCCACGCGCCCTAAGCCAATTGAAAATTCTGTTTTTAGTTTTAAATGATACTGACCGCAGCACTTTCCCGGCAGCAACAGAGCGTTATAAGTTTTCTTTGACGGGTTGCCAAGTATGGCGCCATAGGAAAACTGCTTATAATTTAGTTCCGACACTCTGTCATAATATTTCGAGTCAAAGATAAATTGTGCTCGATCATCCTCAGCATAATGGTCGAGAACCAGCTTGAACCCATGAACAGAATCATCAATATAAATGGTCCTGTCGGTAAAAGAAACAGGACTTCTATGAAGCGCGGGGTCAAAAATTAAAGTGCCACTTACCTCATCCACACCGAAAAAAAATGAATTCAAATAAACATCTATCATTTCCTGCCATATGAAGTCAAAATAGTGAATCTTAATATGCTGCGGCCCACCGGAGGAGTCAGCTCCATATTGCTCAAAAAATGTTATCAATGAGTTGAGCAGCTTTTTTTGAGCGTCTTTAAATATGCCCGCCTTACATTGTCGAAGCATTCTGAGCACATAATCTCTGTTGGCCAACAAATCCATTTTGGGCATCTCAGAACGTACAGGCGGCAGATGTATCAATGATGAAAATTCGCTGATTGTGTGGTTAATCACATAAGTCATACACTCCCCGATAAAGGCAGCTTTGGGGCTTCTTCTCTGTGAATAAAGAGACGTAAAAATTAAGTTTTCATGTGAAACTACCACATTTGATTTTTGTATAGTCGTTCGCCAGGACACCTTTCCTCGCTGGCCCTTCGTAATGGACAATTCTTCTTCTCGGTATAAGCCATATTTTTTATAATAGTCATACACCTCAAAAAAGGCCATAAAAGGGTAGTCCGATTCAAAATTATCTTGATATCCCATATATTTTTCTGCACTTGGTCTGTGACTGTCTGTAGAGATGTATTTTGTGATCACATCAAACAGCAGGCAGATATCCTCTTCTGAGCCTTGTTCACACTCAGAAAAATAATGCTTGGGAAATACAGCAAGCATGTTGTCCTTGTCCACCAGAAAGCCAACAAAGTCGTAAACTTCCTGTTTGAACCGTTTAGAAAATCTCGTGTCACCAGGCCGAAGGGCAAAACCGCTTGCCGTGTCGCTGATATCACACCCATCTTGCGCATAGGTTATGTGCATAAAGTACCTCCTGCCCCCATCAGAGAATTCCCTTCTCCCAATCTGAAATACATTGGAAAAACCTGTCGCTAAACACTTTCCCACGATTTTCAAAACCGTCGTAGAGATCAGTAAAACTGGAGATGCTGTCATCAAATATTTTGACTCCAGACTTAAAAACAGACTGTTGTACATCAAACCACAAGTAATGTAATAGCTTATTTTTTATCTGCCTCATGTGCACGTCTTTACTTGCAGACATATCAAATTCAATAAAAAACTGTCCCACCTGCTTGTCTTCCCCAAGTCCCAACCATCTGTCGGAGGCAACAAAAATATTAAGAACCCCATAGAAGTCAGTCCACTTTATCACTTTTGTATTTGTGCCATCAAATAAATCAATATCTACATTATTCAACTTATTCCTAGAGGCATCTGTTACAGGCTTCGTGCTGATATACTCCCAATCAAACCTTCTTTTAAACGCGGTATCCATGACAAATACATTCTGGTCTGATGTATTCACCGTCCCAATGATGGAAAAATTAGCAGGAAGTTTCACTCTGTTCCCAGTCAACGCAATAATATCTCGCGCAATCACATCGTTATTGACAAAATATCTGCTATATCCTTTGTCCACTCCTGATGTCTGCCTATCTAAAAGCTGAAAAATATCCCCAAATATTGCCGCACAATTTCCTCGGGACATTTCCTCAATGATCAGATAGACCTCTTTTGAAGTGTCCTGATATGCTTTTTCAAGTGCTTGTGTGAATATGCCTTTTTGAAACTCATAGGTAATGTCGCCTTTATGGGGCCCTGATCTTACCACAGTCGGCAACAATTGGCCTGTAAAATCGCTGTATGTATATTCAGGATGAAATGTCACTCTGAATATATAGTCATCAGTGACGCCTTTCCCCCTTAAAAGTTTAGATACTTCATAACTTTTTCCCGTTCCAGGCGCTCCGTAATAGATAATCTGCATAGTCCTCTCCCTCACCCAAATCGTTTTATATAATCTCTAAATGAATCTAACGTTTTGTTCCCTCTTGCCAGCGTATTGAACTGAGCCATATCAATCCGATAGCTTTCTCTCAAGGCTAAATAAACTGCGGCATATGCTTTTAAAACAAACCAGTATGGTTCATTGTTGACTCGTATACCATCTTTAAGTCGTACTATCAAAAATTCAATCGTCTTGCATTGCTCATTAAGTCGAAAGAAATCATTTTCTTTGGTTTTATTCAGGTCAGTCAGGAGCTCGTCCAACTGTTTTATAGTAGTAATGTTGCCATTGAACCCTCTATTGCTCAAAACGCTATGTAAATCCCTGTTAAAAATATCTATATACCGAAAATCTAAGATTTGACCACATATGATATTCACAGCCATCGCAGCAGTCTGATTTACTTCATTGGCATTTACGATATAAATGGGACGATTCGAAAGTTTATAGTCATTTGAATTCTGAAAAAACGGCATCATCCCGGAGAGGACGGGAAAAACCTGCTGCGCCAGCACCCCTGACCTTGTCTCATATTTGGGTGGTATCATAAATACATACGCCTCAATTTCTCCTTCGTCTCCCCCCTCTTCCATTACTTCCAGCACCCCAAAATATGTGCTGGATTCGCCATAGACAGCAAGATTTTGGCGGAATACAAACTCTGCAATATTCAGTTTTGGATATTCATCATTAAGCAGACCGATAATTTTCTCCATCAGCCCATTGGTGTCTGAGATGCCACACTGCCTCCACACTTCTTTCGTACTCGAACCAACGCAATCCAACCTGCCCTTTAAGGCATTTGAAAACACCAGTCGTCTCTCCATACCAGTCCCTCCGTTAATAATTCTTAATCAGCACTTCTTTCTTCGCATATCTCCATCCAGAAGTTCCGACATCTATAATGGGGAACCTATTTTTTTTCGCCCAACTTATCAGCAGCTTATGTTCTTTTCCGTTATGGTTGATTACATTCGAAAGCAAAAATTTATATCCCAGCCCATTCAACTCAGACAGAGTATTTAATAGTTCCTCCTCTTCCTTAAGGCCCCATCCTTTACCGCCCCGTTTTCCGTCGTTATATGCGGCACTCGTTATAAAATAGGGTGGGTCGAAATAGAACAAGGTATCCGCAGGGAACTTGTCCCACTCCAGATGAGTATAGTCTTGATTAAGCATACATAAATTTGGCGCCTTGATGCCAAACCCTTCCATCCGTTTTTTCATATCTTCGCTGTACCCAGCAACTCCCACCGGAGTATTAAACTGATGTGTCCCGTTAAATCGAACCATGTTCTGAAAGGAGTACATATGCAGTACAAACAACTTCGCAGATTCTCTGTCTCGATTATAGTCGTCTTTTAGCATCTCAAAGGGTTCCTTGGCGCCTTTCACTAATTCATAATGGGCAATGATATCTTCAGCCCTTCTCACTAAGCTCTTCTTGTCAGACGACAAAAGCCATTTCATAACTTCATACACTTCTGTATTGATCTCATTGTAGAAAACAGCATCTGTCGCCACTATATTAGCCCCCACGTTGAAAGCGCCCCCCATTGCATCAACAAACGTTCCAACGTGATATGGCAGCTCTTTTACAATGCTTGACATCATCGTATTTTTACTGCCTGAGTAGTTTAGCGGTGATTTGTTAATCGTCATATCCTTTTGGAAATAAAGGATTATCTCGTTAAGGGCCTTACCATTTCGTTTATTGCTGGAACGGTGGTTTTGATACTCTCTATAGTCGAAGGTCTCTACATGAACCACATGATCCACTGCAAACAGTTTTGCCAGCTCTATCAGCTCATCTACAGGGACTAAGCCTTGATTACTGTAGCTAATGATGACATGTTTGAAATTAATCTGTCTGAACAAATCCTCAAACTGCGTTTTTGCCTCGAGCCGTCTCGCATAGAGCGAGTTTTTATCTCCTCTGTCACGTTTCCCGCCAATGCCTTTGATCTTAGGTGCATCATACCTCGCCAACGTTTCTAAAAAATGATAGGCCGAAACATACTGGGTAACAGTATATGGAGTGTCAATATAAACGATATCTCCAGATATCTCTCGCGCCAAAAGATTCGCATCTCTTGACACGGCAAAGCAAGGCTTCAATGAATCAGTTTTTTTCATGTCGAGCTCTTCTATGACAAACTCTTTGAGCGCCCTGGAATCCCAAAACTTGAAAAACGCCTCATAGGTTCCAGACGTATTGGAATAATGCGTGACACTTTCAATCAATGAAGCCAACAGGTAGTAATACTCATTTTCCGTAATACAGCCATTCGAATATAGCTGTTCTATGTCTTGGCGAATCCCGTCTATTTTAATCCCGTTTTCATCCGTAAAAAACATTCTTCCACCATGAGGGGTATAGTTATGATAAACAAAAAAAGAGGAATCAGGGGTATACGTCCGCGCATTTAGCCATTCAAAAATGTCACTCTGATATTCGTCTTGAAAACTACGAAACTCCGGCCTGCCCCCATACGACAGTTTTGCTCTGTTCAATACGTAGGAATAGTATAAAAAATCATTTGCAGTTACTTCAAACCTGTCTTTAAAAAAGTCTCCAACACAACCTGTCCCCGCAAACAAATCGACAAAGGAGCTCCCTCCCATCTTATATTTATCAATAACCGCCTCTATAGCGGATAACATTTTTACCTTACTTCCCAAATATCTCATATTGTTAACGGCATTCACCGTACTCCTTTACATTTACTAGGCGCTGTTTGAAAAATGGAAATGTGTCCAACGGCGAGAAATTTTTTCGCCAGACGAAGCCAATTTGACGCAGGAATACTGGATGTATTTCAAGGAAAATTGGCAATGCATGGCGGAAAAAGAGCCGGCGTTGGGGCATGTTGACATGTTTCAAACAAGCCCTAAACGCAAGTTGATTCTGCCACAGCACAGTTGACTGATCTCCCACAAGATCAAAGGCCACAGTCGTTACCGCTGTCAATCAGGCAGACTTCCTGCCCCTCCAGCCGCACCAATCCAATTTTCGCCTGGCTTTGAATGTAGTAGCTACGTTTTGAAACTTGTATCAATTCGTACATGGTTGTCCCCCTACTGCTGTATCAGTGGTTGGTCTCTCTATGATATAATAGACCAAAGGTCCTCGGTTGTCCAGTCACACCGTCAAATCGTCCAGTTGCGCCGAGGGCTTTCCCCTGACAGATATTGGAACAAATAACTTTAAACATTTTCTTAACAAAAGCACAAGGATGTCAAGCTCACCAAAACCTTGTATCATGCGATTCTCATCTTACACCATATCGCCCGAGAAACTCCCCCTGGCGTCTGTATCATCTCAACAAAATCTTTCTGATATACCCTCTATCAGATATATTCATCCAATCTAAGTTTGCATTTTTAAACGCTCTCTGCTATAATATCGTCCTAGAAGCGCGTTGGGCCCTTCCGGCTTATTCCATAGGCACAGCCCCAGCGTTGGAAGGAGGCTATTCTAACATGATCGATCAATGGAATGTCACCATCCCAGAACTTACCGGTGAGGAGCAGCGCCGGGCCTATGTCTATCTGCCTGACTGGTGGGATGAGAACGATAAAAATCAACGTTTTCCTGTGCTCTACATGTTTGATGGACATAACGTATTTTTTGATGAAGATGCCACCTATGGAAAATCCTGGGGAATGCTCGAATATCTGGAATATACAGACGCCCCCCTTATTGTGGCAGCAGTGGAGTGCAACCACCACCCGGACAATGGGAGGCTGTCAGAGTATTCCCCCTTTACATTTCGCTACAAACAGTCCAAAAAGATACCAGGTCGCGGAAAAATCACCATGGACTGGTTTGTTCACACCTTTAAACCGAGCATTGACGACGCCTTTCCTACACTCCCCGACCGGGAGCACACCTTTATTGCCGGCAGCTCAATGGGCGGTTTGATGAGCCTATATGCTCTGCTGGAGTACAATCATATCTTCTCTCGGGCGGCAGCCCTATCCCCCTCTGTGTGGGTAGCGCCAAGCAAACTGGAAGCTCTGATCCGCTCTGCCCCCGTGACCTCTGATACAGTTCTATATATGGACTATGGATCTCAAGAATTGGCCAACCACACAAACATGCTTCGCAAACTGGGGAAGACAGCTCAGCTAATCTTGGAACGAGGCATTTTCTTGAACTTCCGTATTGTCCCTGATGGCGACCACAGCGAAGCCAGCTGGGAACGACAGATTCCATTCTTTATTAACACCCTTCTCTACGGTCAGGAACCATGAAGCGCCCCATTTAGCTGCCAACAAATTTGAAATACTTGTCGATAGTGAGACAACTTTTAGGAGGAACGGCTTGATGGAAACACAGTATTTTAAGACTTATAGTCCGGCCTTAGGGCGGGATATGGAGTGTAAAGTCTACGGCCACGCCGGACGGCCAGTGCTGTTCATTCCCTGTCAGGACGGACGTTTTTTTGACTTTGAGGGTTTCCACCTCACTGACTCATGGTCCCATTGGATTGAATCAGGTAAGGCCATGGTTTTCAGTATCGACACTCTGGACAAAGAGACCTGGTCCGACCTGGAAAGTGATCCCTATCGGAGGATACGGCGACATGAGCAGTGGATGTGTTATATTACAGATGAAATGGTTCCCTTTATGCGCTCTGTGGTCAATCAGCACAACGGCTGGACGGGTGAGCCCGGCATTATGACGTTTGGCTGCAGTCTGGGTGCCACCCACGCTGCCAACCTGTTCTTCCGCCGGCCAGATTTGTTTGATCGAGTGCTGGCACTCAGCGGACTATACACCGGCTCCTACGGCTTTGGAAACTACATGGACGAACTGGTCTATCTCAACTCCTTGGTGGACTGCATGGCCAATATGCCCGCTGACCACCCCTATATTAATCTGTACAATCAGAAAAAAGGGGTCATCTGTGTAGGTCAAGGGGATTGGGAACGGCCCGAGACCACCCGCCGGTTGAAGGAGATCTTTGAGGCAAAGGGCATCCATATCTGGGTAGATCTTTGGGGCTGGGACGTATGTCACGACTGGCCCTGGTGGTATAAGCAGACAGAGTATTTCCTCCCCTACCTGCTGGACTAACATCAAGCAAGCGGGAAGCGCGGGCTGTCCGCAGCGGCAGCCCAGCAATTTTTACCTCCGGCACATCAGCAAGTTAAAGCGACATAGTAAAAGAAAGCAGGCGAAGACAATGAAAAATTGTGTATTTATTTCCCCCAATTTTCCCACTAATTACTGGAAATTCTGCCGCGAACTGAAAAACAACGGGCTCAATGTCTTGGGGATAGGCGATCAACCCTACGACGAGCTGAGTCAAGATTTGAAAAATAGCCTTACCGAATACTACAAAGTAGGCAGTTTGGAAAACTACGATGAGGTCTACCGGGCAGTGGCCTTTTTTGCTTTCAAATATGGAAAAATCCATTGGCTGGAATCTAATAACGAGTATTGGCTGGAACAGGATGCCCAGCTGCGTACCGACTTCCACATTACCAGTGGTTTCCAGGCAGAGGATATGCCCCAGGTAAAGTATAAGTCCAAGATGAAGGCATTCTACGAAAAAGCCGGCATTCCTGTGGCTCGTTATCACCTTGTGGATGACGAGCAGGGGTGCATGAAGTTTATCAAAAAAGTAGGTTGGCCTGTTATCGTCAAACCAGATAACGGCGTGGGCGCCTCCCACACCTATCAGCTGAACAATGAAGATGAACTGCGCGCCTTCCTAGCGGGACGTGACCCCCAGGTCCCCTTTATTATGGAAGAATTCATCCATGCCACAGTCAACTCCTACGACGCCATTATTGATTCCAAGGGAGAACCTCTCTTTGAAACAGGCAACATCACTCCCATGTCCATTATGAACATCGTCAATGACATGGACAACTCCATCTATTATATCCTCAAAACCCTTCCCGCTGACACCCGCAAAGCCGGAAGGGCAGCGGTAAAAAGCTTCGGTGTCAAAAGCCGCTTTATCCACTTTGAATTCTTTCGCCTGGACCAGGACCACCCCGGTATGGGCAAGCAGGGCGATATCGTGGCCCTTGAGGTCAATATGCGTCCCTGCGGCGGCTTTACGCCGGATATGATTAATTTTGCCCACTCCACAGATGTCTATAAAATTTGGGCAGACATGATTGCCTTTGACCAGTCCACAGTGCCCATTGGAGAGCACGCTTTCTGCGCTTTTGCTGGCCGCCGAGACGGAAAAAACTTTGTCCTGGACCATGAAGCTCTTATGAAAAAGTACGGCAAAAGTATGCGCATGGTAGAGCGTATTCCAGACGCGCTCTCTGACGCGATGGGGAATCAGATGTATGTCGCCACCTTCCCCACCCAAAAGAAACTAGACACCTTCTATGAAGATGTGCTGCGCTGTGTCGAACCAACCCCTGAAATATAACATAAATTTCCGGAAGGGACAGGCAGATCGCCTGTCCCTTTTTGCGCTGAAAAACACAATTTTCTGCATATTTTAAGCAGACGAGAAAAAAATATACCGTGAAACAATTGAGAGGAGGAAAAAACATGATGATCAATCATCGAAAGGCGGCCATTGTGGGCTGTGGCATGGTGGGCGCCTCCATTGCCTTTCGCTTTTTACAGCAAGGTTTGTTTTCCCACCTGGTTCTGCTGGATGTCAATCGGGATCGGGCAGAAGGGGAAGCCATGGATCTGCGAGATGGTCTTCCTTACGGGGCGGCCATGGAAATTACCGCCGGGAACTACGATGACATTGCCGACTGTGCTCTTATTGTCATCACTGCCGGCGCCAACCAAAAGCCAGGGGAAAGCAGACTGGATCTGATTGGAAGAAACGCCCAGATTCTCCGGGGGGTGATGGCAGAAATTACGGCCCGGGATTTTAGAGGAATCCTGCTTGTGGTCTCCAATCCTGTGGACGTATTGACTTATACGGCTTGGAAATTATCTGGTTATCCCAGACAACGGGTTCTCGGCTCTGGAACTGTACTGGACACCGGGCGGTTCAAACAGCTGTTGGGAGCAGAACTAGGTGTCGACAGTCGAAATATCCACGCCTTTATTATTGGCGAACATGGTGACAGCGAGTTAGCAGTTTGGAGTGAGGCCAACGTGTCCGGTTTAGATTTGGAAGATTTCTGCCGCATCCGTGGCAAAGAACTAGATCGAAAAAATATGGATCGACTCTATCAGGATGTCAGGGACAGCGCCTACCAGATTATCCAGCGTAAGGGGGCTACCTACTACGGTATTGCCATGGCTGTTGGGCGCATCGCCCAATGTATTGTGAAGGACGAGCACTCGGTCCTTCCAGTCTCAGTGGTACCAGATGGACAATATGGCTTAACTGGTCTGGCTCTCAGTATTCCCTCTATTGTAGGCAGAAACGGTCTGGAAGATATTCTGGAAATACCTTTAAGTTCCTCAGAAACACACGCCCTGAATCAATCTGCCCAACAAATGCGAGAGGTCATCTCTTCTCTTAAACTGTAGCCGACACATTTTTTCAATGAATCCATGGCACAAATACCGACTGGACCTTCTTAAACAGGCAATCAGACAAGAGACAAATACCCCCCTGACACGGAAATATAATGTCTCAAAGGGAGGGGCGACCTTTACATGTCGCCCCTCCCTTTGAAACGTCAACACGTTCATGGCGTGTAGAGATGGATGGGGTTTCTTCACTCATAAATCTGATATCAAAAAATGATTGAAAAAAACCAAAAAAATATTCATTTGGGCGTTGACAAACCTCGTCATTTCTGGTAAGATATCACTTGCGCTGAACAAGGATATCTGTTCGGTGTAAGAAATATGGGGGTATAGCTCAGCTGGGAGAGCGCTTGAATGGCATTCAAGAGGTCAGC
>OFFV01001064.1_pt1 | contig 17514 bp, 17 predicted proteins | sample 1521461 | NCBI WGS metagenome assembly OFFV01 (sample SAMEA3504120, study PRJEB24116) | mouse gut metagenome | biome: mouse gut; feature: mouse-associated habitat; material: faeces | place: Denmark | collected 2011 | reverse complement strand
GGGGCTGGGCGTGATATGGCTGCGCCTGCGACAGGGCAGGCGCAGCTATGTGGTCAACGCTGTGGCTGCGGTGCAGAAGTACCGTTTTCTGATTCGTCAGCTGGTATCCAGAGACTTTAAGACCAAGTACAAACGCTCTGTCCTGGGAATGTTCTGGAGTTTTCTTAACCCGCTGCTGACCATGTTTGTACAGTATTTTGTCTTCTCCACCATTTTCAAAAGCGACATTCCCAATTATCCGGCGTATCTGCTGATCGGCATTGTAACCTTTAACTTCTTCACGGAAGCCAGCGGTATGGCGCTGAGCTCTATCGTGGGAAATGCCGGCCTAATTACCAAGGTCTATATGCCTAAATATATTTATCCGCTTACACGTGTCATGTCCTCCGTCGTGAATCTGGGGATCTCCCTGATTCCTCTGGTGCTTGTTTCTCTGGCAACAGGAATTGAATTCAGGAAATCTGCGGTTTTGTCGCTTTTTTTCTTCTGCTGTGTAATTATTTTCAGCCTGGGCGTGGGACTGCTCCTGTCGGCGGCAATGGTATTTTTCCGGGATACCCAATTCCTGTGGGGCGTACTAAGTATGATATGGATGTATGTGACGCCGATCTTTTATCCGGAGAGCATCCTGCCGGAGGACTTTAGGTTTATTCTGCGGGTTAATCCTATGTATCATTTTCTGCAAAACATCCGGCTTTGCATTCTGAACGGCATTTCGCCGGAGCCATCGGTATATGTCCAGTGCACGCTGATGGCATTAGGCTCCCTGCTGATTGGCGCGCTGGTTTTCCAGAAAAGTCAGGACAGGTTTGTCCTGTATCTGTGAGGGTATGTAATGAGCAGAACTGTGATTGAAGTATCGGACGTATCCATGCGGTTCCGGATGAACAGCGATAAAATTATGTCGTTGAAGGAATTTGTGACCACCGCGATGCGGGGAAAGCTGCAATATCAGGAGTTTACGGCACTGGACCATGTGTCGTTCACAGTGAAACGGGGCGAGACTCTGGGGTTAATCGGGCGAAACGGCGCGGGAAAGAGCACGATGCTGAAAATCATCTCCGGGATCTTGAAGCCTACGGAGGGAAATGTAGTATGCTGCGGGAATGTGGTGCCTATGCTGGAGCTGGGATCGGGATTTGATTTTGACCTGACCGGACGGGAGAACATTTTTCTCAACGGCGCGATCCTGGGATACAGCGAGGACTTTCTGAACGCCAAATATGACGAAATTGTGGAGTTTTCTGAACTGGGGAACTTCATTGAGACACCCATTCGGAATTACTCCTCTGGAATGCTGGCAAGGCTGGCGTTTTCGGTAGCTACGATGGTGCAGCCGGAGGTTCTGATTGTGGACGAGATTTTGGCAGTAGGGGACGCAGCGTTTCAGGAGAAAAGCAAAAGAAGGATGCTGGAGCTCATGGGCGGGGGAACGACGGTGCTCTTTGTATCCCACAGCCTGAACCAGGTGCGGGAAATGTGCGGGCGTGTGGTCTGGCTGGAGTATGGACGGGTCAAGATGGGAGGAAACGCACAGGAAGTGTGCGACGCCTATGAGGGAGGATAAAAAGCCGCTCGTTTCTGTTTTGATGAGTGTCTACAATGCGGAGCCAACCCTGCCCAAGGCGATTGAATCTATCTTAAATCAGACTGAAGAGGACTTTGAGTTTGTCATTTGTGACGATGGGTCCAGTGACCGCAGTTGGGATATTATTTCCGGCTATAATGCCAGTAGTGAAAAAATTCAAGCGTTCAGAAATGAAACAAATATGGGGCTTGCGGCCTCTCTGAATCATTGCCTCAGGCACGCGTCAGGAGAGTATATTGCACGGCAGGATGCCGACGACATATCATCACCGGACAGGCTGGAGAAGACGTTGGCGTATCTGAGGGAAAATGACTGCCCTTATGCTGGTTGTGGAGTCTACATATTTGATGATCAATCCGTTTGGAGCAAAAGGATGTTTCCGGAGGTCATTACAAAGCACATCATTGCGCAGTACAATCCCTTTTTTCATCCTACCATGATCTTCAAAAGATCAATTATCACTTCGGCTGATGGATATCGGGTTGCCAAAGAAACCCGGCGTACAGAGGATTATGATCTTGTAATGCGTTTGGCGGCAGAGGGAATGATTGGGAAGAATTTACAGGAGTGCCTGTACTATGTCTATGAACCGGCGGATGCCTATCGGAAACATACTTTTCAAACCAGATGGTATGAGATTTGTGTGCGGATATATGGCTTGCGAAAAATGAAGGCCCCCCTGCGCGACTACATCTATTTAATGAAACCGATGATTTTATGCGCAATCCCTCGATGCTTTATGAGGATTCTGAAACAGTGGCAGTGGGAAATCAAGGCAAAGATATGCAGTCTGCACAAATTGTGGTGAGATTCTATGATACCCAAAAAAATTCATTGCTGCTGGTTTGGCAGCCGCCCCCTGGGAAAACTGGAGCAAAGCTGCGCTGCAAGCTGGTCTCGCGCTTGTCCCGACTATGAGATTGTATTTTGGAATGAGACGAACTCTCCGGTTAATGATAATGACTATGTTAAAGAGGCTTACCGCATGAAAAAGTGGGCGTTTGTCTCAGATTATGTACGCCTGCGGATTCTGTCAGAATACGGCGGCGTTTACTTGGATACAGATGTGGAGCTGCTGAAGCCGCTGGACAAATTTATCAATCAGGCTGGATTTATAGGCTTTGAAAGCCGGCAGAATGTTGCGACGTGCGTGATGGGGTGTGTTCCCGGACACCCTTTTTTCAGTTGGGCCGCCAGAGAGTACGATAAGAGAGTTTTTTGTACGGCTGATGGCAATTGTGACTGTACAACGAACACCACCTGGCTGACGGATATACTGTGCCGCAGAGGACTTCGCCAAAACGGATTAACGCAGTGTGTTTCGAATATTACCATTTATCCTCCGGATGTATTTTGCCCGTTGGATTTGCAGACCGGAAAGCTGCGCCTGTCAGAACAATCTGCGGCAATCCACCACTTTGCAGGGTCCTGGATGACGCCCAGGCAGAGATTCCATACAAAAATTGCCCAATATATTGGCGTGGAAAACACGCGAAAGCTAAAAAAGTTGTTGAGGCGATGCGAGTGATAGAGCCGTTGGTCAGCATAATTGTTCCGGTTTATCAGGCGGAACCATTTCTCCGTAAATGCCTGGACAGCATTCTTGCGCAGAGCTACACGCGGATGGAGATCATCCTCATTGATGACGGCTCGCAGGACATGAGCGGCTCCATCTGTGAGGAATATGTCCAAAGAGACTTTCGAATGCGGGTGATCCATCAGGAAAACAGAGGAGTCTCCCCTGCGCGAAACGCGGGGATAGAGAGTGCGACCGGGCAGTTGGTTACGTTTATCGATTCAGACGACTGGGTAGCGCCTGAGCACATAGAAATCTTAGTGCGTGGAATCGAAAGCTGCGATTGCAGCATCTGCGGGTATTGGGTTGAGGAGCAGAAATCGGCTATAGAACGAAAAGCAGAAAAAAATGAGGAATTTTCTGCGGATGCGGCGATAGAACGGCTGCTCGCCCCATGTGGGATCTTGGGCTCTGTATGGAATAAAATGTTCCGGCTTTCCACGATCCGGGGAGCAAAAATCCAGTTCAGAGAAGATGTAACCTATATGGAGGATATGCTGTTTTGCGCAAGCTATTTCAACCTGTGTAAGACACTTTTTTGCATCAATCAGGCAACCTACCACTACCGGCAGCACGCCGCAAGCACCGTGGGGAGCCTGTCTGTTTCCATGGAATGGCTCCAAAGAAGAATGACAGCGTTTGAGGCGCTGAAGGGGGTACGCACGGTGTGTCATTCCACTGCGGCTGTCAGACTCTGCGGCGCGAGAGAGCAAACGGAATGTATGGAAATTCTGCTTCGTTTGCTGAAGGCGGGATCCATGCGGGATGAGAGCAAAAGACTGATATGCAGAATGCGCTTCGGTATGTGGAAAGTCCTGCGTTCCCCGCTGCCTGTCAAAATAAAGCTGAAGTACTCTTTTGTGGCGCTGTGGCCCAAATTGTACTGCGGATTAAGAAAATGGTCCGGAATAAAGGGAGGAACATAATGTTTGACTATTTGATTGTCGGAGCGGGGCTCTATGGCGCGGTGTTTGCACATGAGATGGTGAAGGCCGGGAAAACGTGCCTTGTGCTGGAGAGGCGGAATCATATCGGCGGCAACTGCTATACCCGGGACTGGAGCGGAATCCAGGTACATCAATACGGTGCGCACATTTTTCGAACCTCAAGCAAAGAGATATGGGAATATGTCCGGCAGTTTACCGAATTCAATCATTTTATCAACAGTCCGATTGCAAACTATCATGGGCAGATCTACAACATGCCCTTCAATATGAATACTTTCAGCAAAATGTGGAATATATCCACGCCGGCGCAGGCCAGAGAGATAATATCCCGCCAGCGGGCGGAGATTATCGGAGCGCCCCAAAATCTGGAGGAGCAGGCAATCAGTCTGGTTGGCCAGGACGTCTACAATATTCTGGTGAAGGGATACACAGAAAAGCAGTGGGGCAGGCCCTGTTCGGAGCTTCCAGCCTCCATTATTCGCCGGCTCCCGGTCCGTTTTACTTATGATAATAATTATTTCAATGATCCATACCAGGGGATTCCGATTGAGGGTTATACGCAGATGATCGAGAAGATGCTCAGCGGCTGTGAAATCCGTTTGAATACGGATTTCACGCGTTCTCCGGAGCAATACCGTAAGCTCGCAGGGAAACTCCTGTATACAGGAACAATCGACAGCTATTTTCATTACTGTTATGGCCCTTTGGAGTACAGAAGCTTGCGGTTTGAACACGAGGAGTTGGATACGGATAATTACCAAGGCGTGGCTGTTGTCAACTATACTGACCGGGAAACACCCTATACCAGGGTTATTGAACACAAGCACTTCGCTTTTGGTACACAGCCAACAACAGTAATTTCCAGAGAGTATCCATTGGAGTGGAACCGGGACATCGAGCCGTATTATCCCATCAATGATGAAAAAAATCAGGCAAGATATGAGCAGTATGCACAGTTAGCAGTGCGGGAGAAGCATGTCCTGTTTGGCGGGCGGCTGGGTGAATACCGATACTATGATATGCAGGATACGATACGTTCGGCGCTGTCCCTTGCGCGTGAGGAATCTGCACGTTAACAGGGGGCATGATGTGTAAGATTTCTGTCATAGTTCCAACTTATAATGTTGAAAGATATCTCCGGGAATGCATGAATAGCATTATACACCAGAGCCTGACCGATATCGAGGTGGTTTGCGTCAATGATGGCTCGACGGACCGCTCCGGGGACATCCTGCGGGAATATGCGGCGAGGGATAGGCGGATACGGATAATCGATCAGAAAAATGCAGGGTATGGCCGGGCGGTCAATGTGGGGATCCAAGAAGCCAGGGGCGAGTATGTCGCCATAGTGGAGCCGGATGACTACATTGAAAACCAAATGTTTGAAAAATTGTATGCAGCGGCAAGCAGGCACTCGCTGGACTTTGTCAAGGCTGACTGCGCGTTTTTCAGGGGAGACGCAGAGAAACGCATTTTTGAAAGAGTGATGATTTGTCCCAGGCTCAGTTGGTATGGGCGCATTCTCCATCCCTGCAAAATGCCCTGGCTGCTTGATGCAGAAATGATGAATGTGACGGGCATTTACCGGCGGAAGTTTCTTCTGGACAAAAGGATTGTATTGAGAGAAACTCCCGGGGCGCTTTATCAGGATACGGGCATGTGGTTTCAGATATTTATCAACGCGGAGAACTGCATGTTTATTCCGCGTAAATTCTATAATATCCGCAGGGACAACCCGGGTTCATCCATGATGCAGACAGAAAAACTTTCCGCAATATGTGAGGAGTATGCGGACAATTATGCCAGATTACAGCAGGACCGGGAGTTGTGTGTCCGATTTGCACCCTACCTGTTTAAGCGGAAAGTCTGCATCTACATGTTTATTCTATCCAAGGTAGATGCTGCGGGGCAGATTGAAATGACCAGGAGATTTTCAGAGGAGCTCCGGGTGGCAATAGAAAAACAGGAGTATAGGCCGCATATGTTTACGCAGTCAATCCAGAGATTCCTGCGGGATGTGTCCGAGTGGACGGGGAAACAACCACTTCCCGTTTACAAAAAGAGCACGCATTGGTGGGGGCGTCTGATGGAATGTTTGTATGAGCATGGAAGTGTTTATACAGTTGGCAGAATATTGGTCAAAATCCGATTTAAGCGCGAGTTTGTTTAGTGGATCATATATTTTTGATTTTGAATAAGAGTATCTCTATAGAGAAAAGAGGTTGTGTTGTGAATATCTTTGTTGCAAGTTGGTTTTTTCCGCCGGCAACATCTTCGGAGGGAATTGTCACCTATAAACTATTACGAAATTCCAGATACCAGTACGATGTATTTAGCTCCACCAGTAGGCAGTGGGGCTACAAAGCAACGATGGAATTTGGGGATGAAAAAAATATCCATTGTTATACGATCGCTACGGATGACATTGACGAGTGGGTAAAGGCCAGTGTGGAGCAATTTGAACGCCTTTATCCAAAGCAAAAGTATACCTGCATAATGACAAGGAGTATGCCGCCGGAAAGCGTTCTGGTTGGTATGCAGATCAAAAAGAAATATCCACAAGTTAAATGGATTGCCAGCCTGGGTGATCCTATTGCCAACAATCCTTACGAGATCAAAGCGTACATAAATGATTGCCAGACCTTAACTGAGGCGGAAAAAACAGGCCTAAAGGCTGCTTTATGGAGCACGGATGAGGAACTACTTCGCCTATGGGAAAAACGTCCCGAGGAAGGGATCCGGCTGATGTGCAAATTAAAGCGTTGGGAAAATACTGTCATCCAGCAGGCAGATATGATTATTGCACCTACTGGCCGACAGCTGAGATATATGTCCGGACCGCGAGGATGGCAGCTTAAATATCTGGTGGTTCCCCATAGCTTCGATCCAAGTTTCTATAAAAAAGAACACGATAGCGTAAAAGATAAACTCGTGTTTTCCTTTATAGGATATTCAGATACTTTTTTGCGATCCTTGGAGCCATTTGTCCGGGCCGTCAGATACCTGAAAGAAAATCAGAGCCCCTTCCTTAAGCGTTTGGATATGCGGTTTATTGGTAATAATCCTCGGGCCATTCAGGATATGGTGCTGAACTACTATTTGGACGATGTCATACATTTTCAAGAGGGAGTGGATTATTATCAAAGTCTTGCATTGATGCAGGAATCTGACTGGCTGCTCCATGTAGATGCCTTTTTCCCGGAGCTTACTCCGGGCGGCTCCATCTTCTTTGCCGGTAAACTGGCAGATTATATGGGAGCTGGCAAGCCGATTTTTGCATTAACTGGGGCTGGCTCTCCGGCAGACGAGATTGTTAAAAAAGCCGGTGGCGTCAGTGTTATCCCGTGGGAGATTGCAGGGATTGCGAACAGACTTGAGGAAATTCTGAGTTCAGCAGAAGAAAAACCGGAGATAAATGAGCGATATGTAACGCAGTATTCTGCGGACCATGCAGCAGCATTGTTTGACAAAAAGGTCGAAGAATTATGCGGTTTGTCCTGTTGGGAACCCCGTGTTAGAAAGTGGCCTCAATGCAGGCGGTCCAACCCGGAGAAGTTAATGAGTATTTGTGTTCCGTCATATAATGTGGAACGATATTTGGAACGCTGTCTTAGAACGCTGATCAATCACGAATATGCAGCGGATATCGAGGTCCTGGTCATTGATGATGGGTCGAAAGATCGTACAGCCCAGATTGCGAAGGCATTTGAAAACAGATATCCGGGAATTGTCCGGTTAATCCAAAAAGAAAATGGTGGACATGGTTCTACAATCAACCGCGCAATTCAGGAGGGGCGTGGTAGATACTTCAAAGTTGTAGATGGTGATGACTGGGTAGATAGCAATCAATTAGGCAAATTGATTTCAGGAATCAAAAGCAAAAAAATTGATACGGACATTATTTCCGCAAACTACCAGCAAATTAACATGGAATCAGGTTATTTGACTCCGTGGGTTCAGTCAGTGGAAGTAGAGTATTTCAAACCGTATCGGTTCGAAGAAATAGACTTAAGAAATACTTATTTCACTTTGCACAGCTCGTTTTTTAAGACATCTATCCTAAAAAAGATGAACATGCCATTACAAGAGCATACATTCTATGTAGATGTAGAATTAATCTTGTTTCCAGTTCCATACTTGGAAAGTGTAATGTATGTAGACTATTATATTTACAAATACTGTGTCGGGAATTTGGAGCAAAGCGTGCACATCCCAACGATGGTAAAGCGATATGACCAGCACGAACGGGTCATGATGAGAGTTATAAAATATAAAAAAGACCGAAGTATGCAGAAAACGCAGCAGAAATATTATGACGCAATTCTCAAACGGCACTTATACACACACTACGCTTTATTTATGGTATATGACGAAGATAAAAAGCACGGATACGAAACAGGAAAACAGTTTGATTCGTTTTTGAGGGAGACTGATCCGGAATTAGCCAGATGGGTTGCTAAGAATATCCCCATGGTTCGTATTGCCAGAAGATATGGATTTGATTATGATCGGGTAAAGTGGTCATTGAGCGTCAAACTGCTCCATCTTAAGGACCGAATGAAAAATAAGTTCAAATCCAGCATGAAGATTCGGCGGCTGGTATATAACCATTTTACTGTTCGGATTGGGAAGATGCAATTCTTTACGGAGGGGCGTGGAAAAGCAATTAAGGCCAAACTACGGAAATTTTGCGGATTCAAAACAGTATAAACACTTTATTTCCAGCTGATAGGAGGTACACGCGTGGCGTTTTTATCGAGATGGAGACAAGATGAAAATCGATTGGAAGTAAATACATTAATATTTGTATATTTAGTTTACATTGTTTTCATTTGGGTCCATGACATTCTTTGCTTTGTGATAAATACAAATGGCAATAATATTACATATATAGTTTCAATTTTGATTGTGTCAGCGATTTCTATCAGTTCTTTGAAAAAAATTCGGCTTAAACCGCCTCTTTTCCACGCGATAGATATCATATTCATCCTTGCTATCTTTTCCATATGTGCTCTTAGAATTGCTATACCTGATACTTCATATGATACTATGAATTATCACATCTATATGCAGGAGAGGCCGTTTGCGAATAATGTATCAGAGAATTTTTTCCCAAGTAGTTGGGTCTGTAGTTATAGTCTCCCGCTAGCTGACAGAATGTTTTTTCCCTTTCGAAGAATTTTCGGATATCGTTTGGGTCCAAGTTTCAATGCGCTGGTGTTGGTACTAACTTTTTATCAATGTAAACACTTGATAACAAGGCTAAAGCCAACTATATCGGAACCCGTGCTATCACAAATTGCGGGTATTTCGATTTTAACAGAACAAATACTTACTCAACTCTGCATCTACTACGTGGATTTGCTCGCAATCCCCCTGTTTTTGGAAATCCTAATAAAAATACAGGAAAAATTTCGCGCCAATAAGCAATGTCTATATTTGTGTGCGCTTGGAGGGTTTGCAGTCGCACTTAAATTATCAAACTTAGTCTTAGTTTCTTTTTTTGCAATCATTTTTCTTGCCAAAAATCTAAAATCAATCAAGTTCAAAACTATTCTGTGTGGTCTAGTCTTTGTCATAGCCCCTACAATATTGCCCTATGCAATTAATACGTATATCCAAACAGGAAATCCTATATTTCCATTCTATAATACGATATTTGGATCGCCATATTTGGATAGCATAGATGGAATTAATAAAAATTTTGGCCCCAAATCATTGATTGAAGTGCTATTTTGGCCTGTCATAGTATTTTTCGAACCATTGCGGGCCTATGATACGTCTGTTTATTGGGGAAGACTTTCTCTCTCGTATATATGCGCTATTCTATGGACATGTCGTGGTTTCTATCAAATACGTAGGAAAAATGGTAACGGAGATATTCTATTCCAGAATTCTTTACTTTATATCATATGTTGTCTGATTTGGGGCCCCTTTATGAGCGGGATGATACGGTATGCACTGATTTTGGAGGTGTGGGGAGGTATTACCACGCTCCTCGTAATTCGAGAACTGTATCAAATGAAGCAGTCTCTCTATTTATGTATAGCTACTATTTTATGCCTAATGCTCACCGTTCAGTGTTCAGAATCCCTTCATATCAGTTTGTTTACACCGCAAGAGCCGGGCTGGCGGAATAGTGCTCTTGTTGATGGAGCCTACTGGAAAATCAATTTTGAACATGTGTTTACAGAGTATGATTATAACGATTTCCTGGAAGGTGTAGACTGCATCGGAGTCATCCGTAATAACGCTAGTATGGGGGCGCTTTTGAGCGATGATATACCCGTTGTGTCTTTAAACGGTTGGTATACCAACAGACATGGAGAGATCCAGTTTCACGACATACTTTCCCGATATCAAAATATTTATATCGTCACAACACAGAGCGGCATGCAATATACGTTGGATGCGGCCGCAGAGGCTGGGATCACGTTAACAGAAGAGATACGATGTTTTCCGGCAGATTTTATTTCATGTACAGATACTCTGTGCCTAATAAAAGTAGAAGGAGGCAGCGCGGGGTGGACACAGTAGCAGTATTAATTCCCTGTTACAATGAAGCGTTAACGATTGGTAAGGTGGTATGTGATTTCAAAGCCATACTCCCGTCAGACAGCACTATTTATGTATATGACAACAACTCCACAGATAGCACAGCGGAATTTGCTGAGGCAGCTGGGGCTGTTGTACGGCATGAGTACCAGCAGGGAAAGGGAAATGTAATCCGCAGGATGTTCCGGGAAATTGACGCGGAATGCTACATAATGGTAGACGGCGATGACACCTATCCGGCTGAATATGCTCCTGAGATGATCGAGAAAGTGCTGAATCAAAAAGTTGACATGGTGGTTGGAGACAGGCTATCCTCCACATATTTTGAGGAAAACAAGCGGCCTTTTCACAACGTTGGCAACAGCCTTGTCAGAAAAAGCATCAATGTTTTGTTTAAAAGCGACATCAAGGACATTATGACCGGATATCGGGCATTTAGCTATCAATTTGTTAAAAGCTTTCCGGTCTTGTCAAAAGGCTTTGAAATTGAGACGGAGATGAGCATACATGCAGTAGACAAAAATATGCAGATGGCGAATGTAATTATTGACTATCGTGACCGGCCCGAAGGCAGTGAGTCGAAGCTGAACACACTTTCTGATGGGCTTAAGGTATTGAAAACGATTGGGAAATTATTCCGGAACTACAAGCCACTATTGTTTTTTGGAGTTCTGGCGCTGCTGCTGACAATCCTGGCGGTCGCTTTCTTTGTTCCGATTTTTATCAAATATTTGAATACAGGAGAAGTCCCCGGTTTGCCAACTCTAATTGTATGCGGGTTTACGGTGATAGCTGCAATACAGTCGTTTTTCTCCGGCATGATTTTGGAAACGATCAACCAGAAGAATCGACAGGATTTTGAGATGGAATTAGTTCATATCAGAGAGCGGCGCGTAACATTAGTTGAGGAAAAATAGGTTCGCTTATGTGAGAGGGCGTCTCTTTCTAGTTTGCCTATTTCTTGTTGCCGGCCATACAACTCAGAGGGGGGCCATACATGAAACCGCTGTCATTTTTTGTTTTCACGAGGAGTGATTGGCGAATATACAGGGAGAATATTTTAGAGGCAAAAAAACGGCCGCGTTTTATGTCATAGGAAATACTAAATAATTAAAAAATTTTTATTAAAATTATATGATTTCCTTTTCTAAAATGGCTTTGTTGGAACATGGTAATAATCGCAAGGAAAGAACCATCATGTTAATATTCTAAAAGGGAAATGGCTTAAAGCAGGAAGGATATAGACGATGAAAGAGCAGAAGGGTGGCATATTGGGGATTTTCTTGATGTTGATGTGTGCCATGTGCCTTTGTATAGGACAGTTTATATGGAAATATTATGATGGAATTTTTTCACTGGCTGTTGGATTTGGGATATATGGACTAGGCGCGTTAGCAATGCTGTGTGCTTACCAGTTTGGTAGTGTATCTGTATTGCAGCCGATTAACAGTGTCAGTTATGTTGCCGCAGCTGTGCTGGGAAACATTTTCTTTGATGAGGTAATCTCTGCGGGGAAGGTGATAGGCATTCTGGCGATTATAGCAGGAGTTGTGCTTCTGGCTCAGGAAGAGAGTGTATCATGATTGTTATATTGGCTATTATTATGATGGGACTGCTCGCCTCCGTGGCCAGCCTCTTTTTGAAAAAATCCACTGTTGGAGGCATCAACATCAGGAATCTGCTCTGGTCACCATATTTTTATTTAGGTGGATTATTGTACGTATTTTCTGCGTTGATGAATTTGTATTTACTAAAAAAGCTGCCCTACTCAATTATCGTTCCGATAGGCTCTCTTACATATATCTGGACGATGATAATTGCCCATAAATTTTTGGGAGAACCCATTACACAGCGCAAGATCATGGGGCTATTTTTGATTATTGTAGGTGTTGGGCTGGTCGTGGGACCATGGTAACAGCGTTTGCGGGCTCGTGGTTGTACGCCTTGATATTGTATGGATGGAGATTTTGGCTTTCCATCAGCCAATCAGGGACCGGAATGATAGGGGCATGCAGGAGCCGGTGGCGAGCGTGCGAGAATACAACCTATTCCCTTGAAATTGTTGATGCACAGCAGCACGTGTCAACACCAAAGCACAATGCAAGAAAAGGCCCAATCTGGCATGACTGTCTGGCGGGCGGTACTCTATGCGATCTAGCAGCAGGTTTATCTTGTTGTGGACTACTCGAAAACGATAGAGTGGATTAACTGAGCACCACTTGTAAAGAGCCAGACAAAAAAGCTGACAGATGCGATATAGCAAAAGGAACGTGAGCTTGCCCAAACCGTCCGATACAAGCAGGCCATCTATCAGGACTGGAAAGACGGCGAGATTTCCCCCTCTGATTATCGCTAAGGATTATGAGCGTCAGACCGAGGCTCTGGAAGAAGCTATTGAGTGGCTCCAGGCCGAGAAGCAAGAAGTTGGGAATGGCGTTAATGTGGAAAATCCACTCCTTTGTGACCGGGAACCACGAAAACTACGACGCCCTGCGGAAATATCCGCTGGCGGAGTGGCGAGGCGGAAGCATCCGGCGAATCCGTCCCTCGGTGATCCTGCTGGAACGGGGCCAAATATTTGACCTGGGCGGAAAACGATTCTTCACCATGGGCGGAGCCAGCAGCCATGACATTCAGGACGGCATCCTGGAGCCGAACAATCCTCTGTTTAAGAAGAAATGCAGGGAGTTGGACGCCAGGGGCGCGATGTACCGGGTGAACCACCTGTCCTGGTGGAAGGAGGAGTTGCCCAGCGAGGATGAGTACCAGACCGCCAGAGCCAGTCTGGACAGAGCAGGCTGGGAGGTGGACTACATCCTCACCCACTGCTGCCCCTCCAGTGTGCAGGACATATTCAGCAACGGGCTTTATCAGAGGGACGCCCTAACAGAGTTCTTTGATGAGGTACACCAACGGTGCCAATTCAAATACTGGTTTTTCGGACACTACCACGAGGATATGGTCATAGAAAAGAAATATGTGATGCTCTACGAGCAGATCATCCGACTGAAGCTGTGAAAAGAGTCCGGCAGGGCAGGAACGCACTTGTTTCCGCCTTGCCGGACTCTTTTCCGTTAAAGCCACAATTCACCGCAGACTGGGTGGTATGTACCTGAATCCCTTGCGCTGCAATGCTTACCCAGGTGCATCTTTTTTATCTACAGAAGGAAATCCACGCTGTATCCCCTCCGTTCCCGCCAGGGGACAGCCAATGTACCAAACGCGTGAATAGCCACACTCATAAAGTGGATTTATTGAAATATCCCTTGCTTCTCTATAGTATACCATCTCGTCTCCTCTTCAGTTACATTTTGTTAATACTTTCTTTACTCATTCAATACCGTGAAATTAGCCACACCGGGTATTGCAATGAAGCGGGAGATGTGGTACGATATATACGCATTCCAGCGATTCCCAGAACGATCTCAGTATGGGGGGCACGGCTGCCTGCGCCCCCGGAAAGGGGGCGGCAAGAGATGGCGGAATATACGGCGGTTCGCGTCAGAGAGAGCCGGTTTGCGTGGATCCAGCCTCTGCTGCCCCTGACGCCTTTTTTTGCGGGGCTGGTCATTGTCATCCTCATCTGGGGATGGGAGCCCGCCCAGCCTGCCGAGGAGTCCCTGCCGAGAGCGGAGGAGCCGGTCAGAATCGAATATCTGGTGACGGCGGAGCAGCTCTCCAGGATGAGCTATACCGACAGTGTCCTGGGGGAGATGAGCTGGCTTATCACGGACTCCTCTCTGGAGGAGCTGGACCGGGTGCTGCGGACCTACGGCATCCTCTCCGCAGAGGAGCGCAGCCAGTTTCTGGCCCAGGCCATGGTGGAGACCGCCGGGGGCAAGTGGCTCACCGAGCTGGGGGATGAGGACTACTTCAACCGCTATGGCTATACCACCGGCACCCGGGGCGCCGGGTACCTCCACCTCACCTTTGCCTACGGCCAGATGGCCTTTGCCACCTGGATGATGAAGCGCTCTGTCCCGCAGCTGGCGGATATCACCTATCAGAACCCCACCTGCCACGGCAGGGAGGAGATCGAGGCGGCCTACTACGCCGCCCTGCGTCTGGCCGCGAACCTGGGCCTGGACGTGTCCGCCTACTCCCGGATTGTCTACGACAGCCAGAGCCCTGTCACCACCGGGGCGGACTACATAGGCGAGGCCTTCCCATGGGAGAGCGCGGGATACTTCTGGCACATCACTGGCATCGGCGAGGCCCTCTCCCAGGAGCCGGGCTCCCACAACACGGACACCGCCTCCCAGCTGGTGGGCGGCAGCAACTGGCAGTCCCGCCGGGAGGCCTATGAGGCCATCCGCCCGGTGTTAGAGGATGGCGACACAAACGAAGTAAAGGAGAAATGACTTATGGGCTTGTTTGGCAGACCGACGAGAACGGATGAGGAGATCACCACGGTGTCGATGGACCCGCCGGAGCAGCTGGAGGAGGTCCCCGGCCTGCCCACTCCGCTGAGCACAACGGTGATCGCCTCCGGTGTGACCCTCACCGGCAATCTCCGGGGCGAGGGCGTGGTCCAGGTGGAGGGCGTCGTGGAGGGCGAGATTGAGCTGAAGGGCGCCATGATCGTCGCCGCTACCGGCCGGGTGAAGGGTCCGGTTACCGCGGACGTGGTCCAGGTAGCGGGGCACATTGAGGGCGGCGTTCTGGCCAGAGACCACATGCGCCTGGAGAAGACCGGCAGTCTGGAGGGGGATGTGACCACCGTGTCCCTGGTGGTGGAGGACGGCGGGCGGCTCAACGGCCGCAGCAGTATGCTCAAGCCCGGCTCCGAAAACCCCAAATATGAGGCCCCCGCAAAGTCTGCGCCCAAGGAGGAGAAGAACTGAGCCAGCATCCTCCGAAACCTGCATATCAGCCCTCCGACGGAGATCCGGCGGAGGGCTTTGCTATTTTTCATAAATTTCTTTCCCAGAGGTCTTTATTTGTTCATATTTTATCGGTATACTGGAGATAACTTAATGAAGGAATCGAGGTCCTCTCCATGCGGAACGTCTTTTACCGGGTCAGCTGCGCCCTGGCGCGGTTCATGTACGGAAGGAACGGCTCTGACCAGCTCAATGTGGCCCTGCTGGTGGTCTATCTGTTCATCTGCCTGCTGCGGGCCCTCTTTATTCACAGCGCTGCTGCTGCGGCGTTCTTCAATATCCTGACCCTGCTGACAGCGGCGGCGCTGCTGCTGCGCATGTTCTCCCGCAATCTGGACCGGCGCAGGGCGGAGAACGCCCGGTTCCTCTCCTGGTGGTCCCCTGTCCGGCGGCGGCTCAACGGCCTGCGCCAGCGGAGCCGGGACAGGGACCACAAGTACTTCACCTGCAAAAACTGCAAGACCGTCTGCCGGGTGCCCGCCGGGAAGGGGAAGATTGAGATCACCTGTCCCAAGTGCGGGGGGAAGATCATCGGCAGGAGCTGAGGCGGCGGCCCTGCCCCTGAAACAATGCAGATATCCAGGGTGGGAGGCGTTCCGGAAGGGACGCCCTCTTGTCTTCCGGGGGCTGACTGGAGATTTTGCCGGTTTTTGCCGGAAACATGTCCCGGTATCCATTGACAGCCCGGTCCCGGTCCTTTATAATACGGGGGAAGTATGACCGCCCCTCCCGGCGGCGCAAATCAAGAAAGGAAATCACTCCCATGATTGAGCTGCATGTGTCTGACGCCATCCGCTATGTGGGCGTGGACGACACCACCATTGATCTCTTTGAGAGCCAGTACCCGGTCCCCAACGGCGTATCCTACAACTCCTACCTGATCCTGGACGACAAGGTGGCCATCATGGACACCGTGGACCGCCGCGCCGCCCCCCAGTGGCTGGAGAACCTGGAGGCGGAGCTGAAGGGCCGGACCCCCGACTATCTGGTCATCCAGCATCTGGAGCCCGATCACGCCGGCAGCATCGGCCTGCTGGCGGAGAAGTACCCGGATATGGTCCTGGTGGGCAACGCCAAGACCTTCTCCATGCTGCCCAAGTTCTTCCCCGCCCTGCTCTCCTCCCCCACCCTCACGGTGAAGGAGGGGGACGCCCTCCCCCTGGGCAGCCACACCCTCACCTTTGTCATGGCCCCCATGGTCCACTGGCCGGAGGTGATGGTGAGCTATGAGAGCGGGGAGAAGGTCCTCTTCTCCGCCGACGGCTTCGGGACCTTTGGCGCACTCGCCTCCGGCCAGAGCTGGGAGAAGGAGGCCGCCCGCTACTATTTCAATATTGTGGGCAAGTACGGCGCTCAGGTTCAGGCACTGCTGAAGAAGGCCGCCGGTCTGGATATCGCCGCCATCTGCCCCCTCCACGGCCCGGTGCTCCGGGAAAACCTGGGCTTCTATTTGGACAAGTATGACCGCTGGAGCCGGTATGAGCCGGATGAGAAGGACGCTGTGCTGGTGGCCTATGCCACCATCCACGGCAACACCGCCCAGGCCGCCGAGCGGATGAAGAAGATTCTGGAGAGCAAGGGCTGCCGCCGGGTGGCGATGGTGGACCTGTGCCGGGAGGATCAGGCCCTGGCGGTGGAGGAGGCCTTCCGCTGCGGGCGGATGGTGGCCATGAGCCCCACCTACGACGGCGGCCTCTTCCCGGCCATGGACCACTTCATGGCCCACCTGCGGGACAAGACCTACCGGGGCCGCACGGTGGCCCTCATCGAGAACGGGTCCTGGGCCCCCTCCGCTGCCAAGCATATGCGCACCTACCTGGAGGCCATGAAGGACATCGCCATCTGCCCCACCGTCCATACCATTCAGGGCGCGGTGAAGGATGCCGACATCGCCGCCATGGAGCAGATCGCCGGCGAGGTGCTGGCGTAACTGAATATAATAAGGAACATCCTCTCCGTCCGGCG
>OFFV01001060.1_pt1 | contig 17550 bp, 19 predicted proteins | sample 1521461 | NCBI WGS metagenome assembly OFFV01 (sample SAMEA3504120, study PRJEB24116) | mouse gut metagenome | biome: mouse gut; feature: mouse-associated habitat; material: faeces | place: Denmark | collected 2011 | reverse complement strand
GGTTCTCTTATTGATTACTCTCCGGCAGCAGCTTGCACAGCACCGGATCGTTCTTGATTCGTGCCAGTTCCTCGGCGACAATCTGGCTCGTCTCGGCTTTGATTCGTTCGTAGTTCTCCTGCACGACCTCTTTCATGCGGTCGATTCCGTCCTCGTCCGTGAAGTCGGTGATAAGAGGTATCTTTCGGTAGTTGGCCGTTTCGGCCTTGACTTTGGCGCTGTCTACGACGATCTCGGCATGGAAAATCTTCTGGTCGATGCGTTCGTCGAAGTTGTCTGCCACGGCTCCGACGAACATGCCCTGCGTGAGCGTCGAGATTTTCGACTGTGGTATGAGGCTGTCCATCTGCGTCGATATGGAGGTGGAGGTGTCGTTGCGGTTGATGGTCATCGACTGCCGCTTCTGCAAGACCTTTCCGAAGCGTTCGGAGAGCGTCTTGGCCGTTTCGCCTACCACCTGCCCGGAGAATATGTTACCCACGGTGTTCATCACCACGGCAGCCTCCTTGTCGCCGTAGTCGCGCTTGAGCTGCGAGAAGTCCTGAAATCCGAGCAGCGTGGCGACCTTGTTCGAGCGTGCCGTGGCAATGAGGTTGTCCAGCCCCTTGAAATAGATCGTCGGCAGCTCGTCGATGATGATGGCCGATTTGAGTTGTCCTTTCTTGTTGACGAGTTTCACGATGCGGCTATTGTAGAGGCCGAGCGCCGCACCGTAGATGTTCTGACGGTCGGGATTGTTGCCCACGACCAGTACTTTCGGATCGTCGGGATTGTTTATGTCGAGGGTGAACTCGTCGCCCGACATGACCCAATAAAGTTGCGGCGAAATCATGCGCGAAAGCGGAATCTTGGCCGAGGCGATCTGTCCCTGCAACTGGTCTTGTGCTCCGCCGAGCCATGCGTCCATAAATGGAGAGAGGTAGTTTTCGAGTTCGGGGTATGACGTCAGAATCGGGAAAATATCCTCGTAGCGTTTGTTCAGGAACTCGACGGCGTGCGGGAACGTGCAGTATCGGCCGCCCTTGTAAATCCGCAAGTACCATATGATCGCCGCGAAGAGAATGATGGGCGATTCGACGAAGAAGTCGCCTTGTTTCTGTACCCACGTGCGGTTGAGATTCAGCATAATCGTATAGGCCGATTCATAGGCATCCGAAATGTCGGTCATGAAGTCGGGATTGATCGGGTTGCACCGATGCGAACGCCGCGGGTCGTCGAAGTTGATGACGTAGAACGTCGGCACTTTCTCATATCCGCCTTGGTTGTTCAATAGATGGTTGTAGGCTATCTCCGACAGGTCTGGGAATTTGAAGTCGTAGAGGTACATGGCGAACCCTTTCTCGATCTGCTGCTTGATGTATTGGTTGACGACGGCATAGCTCTTTCCGCTGCCCGGCGTTCCGAGTACGATCGCCGCACGGAACGGGTTCACGACGTTGATCCACCCCTCGTTCCACTGCTTGCGGTAGTAGAAGCGCGTGGGCAGGTTCACCGAGTATTCGTTGGTCAAGAGGCGCGTCTCCTGCTGGAACGATTCGTTCTCGGTGTTGAATACGTCGTCCATCAGATTGTTTTTCAGCAAACGCGACATCCATACTCCGCCCATGAGCAGGCAGATATATCCGACCGATACGGTCAGTATGTAGAACGCCGTGTCGGCCACCGTCGGAAGCGGCAGCTCCAACAGCCACCAGTTGAAGAAAAACAGCACGCCGCCTACGGACAGCGACGCGATGATTTTCCGCCACGTGATCTTTTCCTCTTTCACGCCCGTCGTTCCCAAACACGAAAGGGCGAGAAATACGACGGCGAACAGTTTAGTCCCAGTAGATGTGGATTACCACGAATAAAATGCTCAATGCCCGCATGAAGTCCATGACTTTCGCCAGACCCCGAAGGTCGTCTTCCTGTTGCATAATGAAAATGTTTATGTGATGATTATTCGAGTTTACAGTTTGCGTCTTCGGTCGGCTTCTCGCTTCGGGCTTTCGATCGGCATGTCGGAGGGCCGCGTCGGCCGGTTCGTTTCGCCCCGATTGCCGAACCGCATCTCGAGAGCGTTTGCCGAATAGGCTTTGCCTAATCGAGACCCGTTCACGACCGTGCGGGTCGAGTGGTCGATGAACGTTACGCCCACGATGCGCCCCGTATCGTTGCGGCGCAGGTAGAGGTCGATACGCTCTTTGCGCAAGCTATCGCGCAGGGCATGTTCGGTTGCCGCCGTTCGCAAGGCTTCATCGACAAGTCTGCACAATCTCTTGCGAGTATCGTCCCGCTTGATCCGCTCGCGGCTGCGTTCCATGTGGCGCTCCAGTTCATCGAATCCGACCGCTTTCCCGAACAGAGAGGATTTGAGCGGCGCGGCAGTCGCCTTGTCCCCGTTTTCGTCCAAGACCGTATAGAGCAGACCGCGATACGGCTTGCCGGCCCGCTCACCGCGCACCTCCTCGATACCGATATTATAGAACGATAGCAAGGCTCGGAACTCGCCGAGCGTCTGGAATCGATACATGGCGGCGGCCGGTTTTACGACTGCCCCGATTTGACGTTTCAGGTCGCCTTTCGTGCAATCGACAGCTGTCAGCCGCCAATCCTCCGTCCGCTTGCGCTCTTTGGCAGGATGTAATCCGTATTCACGTTCCAGCTCTTCGGTAACGGCGACGCTCCGTTCGTTGCGCTTGCCGTCTTTGACTTTACGGCCATCCTGCCCGACCTGCACCGACACGATATGAATATGCCGGCGGTCGATGTCGGTATGCTCGAACACGATGTACGGTTGTTCGCCCCAGCCCATGCGCTCCATATATTTCTCGGCGATTTCGGTAAGCTGTTCGGCCGTCAGACGGTCTTCGGGGTCGGGGTTGAGCGAAATGTGTACGACGGGTTTCTCGGTGCGGTAGTGCGAGGGCATCCAGCGCAGCAGGTCTTCGGCCGTCGTCGTGACGTCGAACTGCCCGTCGGACGGTTCCCGCAGAATATGCGTCAGGAGCACCTTGCCCTTTCCCCGATCGACCTTCTGCTGGTTGTAGGCAAGTGCCCCGTAGACGTCTTTCCCTGTGGTGATTTTGGCTACCATCGCTCCTTGAACTCTTCCGAAAGAGCAATGATTTGTTGCCCGACAGCCGCCAATTCTTTGGTCGCATTCTCCAATTTGTAGAGCATGGCGAGTGCTTTCCGTTCCGAGAAATGGGTGTGCAACAGCTTCACGACTTGGTTGTAATTCGTACCCACGGTTCGGAATTGAGCGTGCAGTTGCGTCAGTTTGGCTACGTATTCCAGCGTTCCGCGGTCGGTTTTTATCACTCGGAATACATCTCCGAAGACCCGTGCTTTGATAAAAGCCGCCTTCGACAGCAGCCCCGACTGCTCGTACATCGTCAGAAATCGAGCGTGTTCTTCGGCCGAGAAGTTTACCGAGAAACGGTAAATCGCCGGATTATCTTTCGCGGGGCGTCCCCCTCGACCCTTGCGGGCCGGTCTGTTTTGCTCCATAATCGAAATTTTTGAGGTGAGGCTATTGCCTCGTCGGTTGCTGAAAATTGCGATTCGTTCGTGGCGGAGCCGCCTGTCTAAAAGCGCCGACTTCGGAGGTGCTTTCATCCCCCTTGCGGGCAAGCTGTTTTCCGATGCAAAAAACTTTTTGTGCAGCAGAAAACACAGCTTGCTATTTGCCCTTTGCAAATATGTTCCGTCCGCTCGTCGGACGGACTATTGAACCGGCCGCCGTAAAAACAGGCAAGGCGGCTCCTATCTACGTCGGAATCGTTACGGCGACAAAGATACCGACCGATTCAATTCGTTGCATAATAGTCGATTGTGCCACATAGAGCCATTTCGAAGCCACAAACGACCATAAATTTATTAATGTAAGGATAGAGGTCGAGATAGCTCGGCTGATTCGTCGACCGTATTTCCGTTCAGATGATTGTAATATCAACCGATCGTATGTCTGACTGCGTAAATACATAATCGGCTGTACGAATAACCGACTGCCTGCTCATACGTATAGTCAGCCCAATGGTTATACGTATGGCTGTATGACCAGTTAGCCGGATGAATGGCCGTATGTTTGTTCATGTAACAGCATGTGTATATGCCGGCGTGCTGACATAACGATATTTCTGCTCCGTTTTTATGCCAAGTGGAAAGATGGAAAATCTTGCTTGTGTTTTAAATACAGAAATTTATTTCTGGCATATATACACATCCGCCATTACAAAATGTGGCGTATTTGCAACTATGGCAATTATGATTCTTTATTTGAGATCTGTGGCGTATAAAATATTGATTATTTTTCCAGATGGAACCTATTGATTCTGTCCTTAAATCTCCATAATAAACAGTATTTGTCATAAACGAACAAGGATACATTTTCATATTTTCAGAAATGAATGCAGAAAATCTAGCAGCCTCACAAGATTCTATAAAAACTTTATCGACCTTCATATTATGAACGATGCTTGCTACACTACAACTATCGAATCCTATCTTTAAAGATTTGCAATTCTGGACGTTCTGAAAAAATGCAACTATTTTGTTTTTATCCTTGATCCGTAAATCTGTAATAGGCTTTATTGGCTTATAATTAAGAAATATAATAGCATTGATATCCTCTAAAAAATCAGGAGGATTAGTTAGCCACTGATTGGCAATATCAATGGTATCTGATTTTAAAATAAAATGAAGATTTGTTTTTATATAACGGGCCACTGTTTTAATCTTTGCGGCAAAGGAATCATCAAATGGAGGATATGCACTAATTGCAATAGCTCCACAATAACGTCTTGTCGCGTCTAAAATATCATCTGTCAAATAATCTCCATTCGTAGTGAATGAAGGGATGATGTTATAGCCCCTAATCAACTTTAAAATCGAAGTAAAATGCGGATGTTGGTTGGGATTCCCACCACCAAGCGCAATTTGTAGTACTCCAAGTTGCGCAGCCTCTTTAACAACTTTTTCCATATCATTCATTCTCATATGTTGCCCCATGTGAGATGAATCTCTATAACAGAATTCGCATCTTCGTTCACAATAGTTCGTGATTGACACATCCAAAAGTTCTGGACCGGTTTCACACCAAAAAGGTTCTTCATATCCCCGATTTTCCATTCGAACAAAAAAACCTGTTTTTTGATTGAAAACAGTTTTATAATGTTGTTGAGGATATTCCCGCACAACTATATTCTTTTTACCAGCCATCGTTTGTCGCATCGATATATAAGCCCTCAGATTCGATAATAAACGAATCGGTACAGAAGAATCCTTCAATTTCATCATTATCGCTTGCAAGTCTTCCCATATACACTTCATGGCCCTCTCGCTCAGCGGTAAGTATGCGATTTAGTGTATCTTCCGAAAAAACTTCAGTTATATAATGTTCAAATGCTTCTCCATCTTGATGCCATTTATCTGAGGATACAAACTCTCTTGCCGGTATTAAATTATGTTTGAATAACTCGAATAGCTGTTGATAAATATCCAAAAAGACGGAATTATCTTTCACCCCGACTGCGGCTATGAAATTTGGTAAAGAAAACTCGTTTTTGGAAATAATCACGAAACAGGTAGATGAACTATTAGTCACAAAATCAGTTTTTATTTTCATAAACTTATCGCATTAAGAGTATATTATTAATTCGCTCATACATATCCGTTGAAAACGCAAATGTGACGGCACTAGAATCTCCATAATTTAATTCTTCAAAATCATACAGTATATAGTCTTCATTTGAATTAACAAGTTGCATGATTTTATTGACATCTTCTCGATTGATGCAATATTTGGAATATAAAAAGTCTTCCATTTTTTCATATTCTTCGTAATAATACTTATTCAAAATATCGTCGACACATTCAGCTTCCGAAAAGATACTGTCGTAGATACGGCTAAACATATCTTTCGCATATCCGTGGAGAGCCCCAGCACGAGAGAGGAAATAATCTTTTGATATGTTTCTATTTACAACAATCAAAGATTTATATGAATCGTAGGAGTATTTCATAATTTATTCAGTAGGTTACCAATTGTCTGTTTCAATCTACCGCTATGGCAAACATCCTTTACTTTAAGCAACCGCTCCTTGTTGCCGTATGTTTTCTGGTATGCTTCATAAATCTCTAACGCATCATAGGAGAACGGCGTCAGATATAATAAAAATTCGAAAATATTGTGAGACTCGGGATTTTGAAAAAATATATGGTCCGATAACAGCTCTTTATGCAATGATAGAAAATCTATCCATGTTTTGTCATCTGCTTTGTACAAATAATCAGTCTCAGATCGCCAAATCGAATATACTTTTTCGTGTAAATCGGAGTCTGGTAAAGATGCTGAATATTTTAATATGATCTGAATATTCAATTTCGGGAAACGGGTCGTGTCCCAACGACCAATAAATAACAATCTCGGAATAAGACATTTATTATGCTTTGGTAATAATTCTTCTATCAACGCTATATCATCATCATTGATATACTTGTCATCAATATCCCAAATATGGTTAATAAATGCGGTTTTGTACCAATCCAGATTTTTTAACCAAGTATGTATTTTTTTATCCGAATGTTTCTTTGATAATAAAAACAAGAAAGACCGCAGCCCTTCTGCCAACTGTTGACTGCTTTGGGTATATTTCGCAACAAAAGATTCGAAGCAGCCAGGTGATTTTGGATAAATAGTATCGATTAAATAGCAACTTATCAAGTAATCTCTAAATTCATCATATGTAAAGTTGACAACTTCTATTTTTCCAAAGACCCCTGAAGACATGACCAAATCTCGTCGAAGTAATATATTCTCATCAAGGAATCTGCAATACAAATCTATTTGTGTTTGCTCCAGTCCATCTAAAATGGGAATATTGGAAAATTGCTTGTGATCTACCATATAGGTAATGATCTGGCCAATAAACCTTTGTATAAAGTAGGCATTTACGGACGAATAGCCATCTGCTGATAATTTGTGAGAAATATCATTACATAGTTTCTGATAATATGTTTCAAAGAGTTCGTCTTTGTGTAAGTCCTCAACGAAAGATAAGGTTTGGCCACTGTATGTCTCTGAAAAGATTCTTAATAGCAACAGATTATTTGTTAATTCCGTTTGAATTTCTTTCGACAAATCTGTTTGAATCTTAAAATAGCTTAAATAATTATTAAGTAAACGTTCTTTTTGTGCTTCATTTAAATGGGCATGGATATGATCGATCTTGATCGTTTGTTCGGGGAAAAGCTTATCTATATCGGCAAATCGCTCTGCGTAATATTCCGTTCTACAAGTTAATATAATCTTAATAAACTTATGGTTAATTAATTCCCGAATAAGATTACACAGATTGGTGGACAGCAACTGCGGTGAATTATTTTCATTTAATCCATCAATAATAAGAATAAAAGGTTTCTTTGAGTTTATACAATAACTCTTTATGCCATTTATTATTTCTGCAAACGAATAAGTATTTACTGGATATACTGTATGAGCCAACGACTGTTCAATAGATGATGCATCAATTTCATATCCGTTTATATATAGAGTGGGGATGTTGCGCCTGACGAGCACATTGTTTGCAAAATCGCATAAGAAGTTCGTTTTTCCTTGACCTGCATTGGCTGTTATAATACATAATCGTTTGCTGATGTACTCTATATCGGTTGCTTGTCTATCGATCTTGTGAGAATGTGCCCATCCTTTATTTCTATTATGGGATAGTTCATCATGTTTGCTTTTTAAATATATGAAGAGGTCATTCGTCTGCTTGTAAAACGATTCAAGTTCGATATCTTTTGCAATAGAAAAAGAACTGACATCAAATTCAAATAATTCTTTTTTCTCATTGCTTATTTGACGATTTAAGTATTCAAAATTAAAACTAGCCACCTTTTTATAAATCCGGTCGTAGAATAAGACTGGATCCGAGAAATAACGGATATGGTCTTTTAGTTCACTAATTTCCATAAAAGTATCAGGGATGTATTTCCCGGATGCTATATTTTTTTTGATCTGAAAATTGGCTTGCTCTATTAATTTATTTTTCAATTCAATAGGAACTATTCTAAGCGCAGCGATATCCTGCTGAATAGACAAAACGGCATGTTTAACATCCAGTAATGATGTTTTCAGGAATTCATTCTCCAAATAATGCCACGTCTCTGCGTCGGTTAATAATTCAGATCTGAATAGTCTCAACAGATCTAATGTATTTTTGTCCACATCGAACTCTTTCGTCGGATCGGTCATTAGCAGAACAAGCTCATCCAATCTTTTTTGTGTCCAAATTTGTTCTCTATTTATTATACCTGAATTATTACTCCACTTCTTTAATGCTTTAGAATACGCTGCTTCAATTTTTCTATATATAGAATTCCCTGTATTCCGACTGATGAGTTCAGCCCCTACTGATGTTGCTATATTGGCAACAAGGCTTATAATAAAAGATTCAAACATAATTATTAATTTAAATCATTTTTATTTCCGTACAGCCGATTCATCCACATAGCAAAAAGTCTGTCCGTAACGGAGAATACCTTATTGATTTCGGTAATGATGTCCTTTTCGAGCAGTTTCTTCATTGCCGACTGCACGGAACTCGCCGACGCCAGACTATGCCGTTTAATGAATGCTGCCGAGGTAATCCGTTCCGCTTCGCCCTCTTTGGCGATGGCATAGAGCAATTCTTTCTGCTTTTCGGGGATGTTCGACAGAATCTCGCGGAAAATCGTGTCGTTCGAGGCGATCATGTTGTCGATCGCTGCTCGGAGGGTTTCGAGCGTACACTCCTCACCCTCAGGAGTGTCGGCAAACGCCTCGTTGAACGTCTTTTGAACGTAGTAAGTATGTCCCTTGAACAGGTTGTAAACCCGCTCTACATCATCGGGGGCAATGTGTCGGGTCCGTTTCTCGAAATGGCTGACGATGAACGGAATGTAGATTTCCGGCACGATCGCTTTCAGCTCCAGCATATCCGCGCTGTGGTAGAACGGACGTGCCGCCGACGTAAACATCTCCTGCATCATGTGGCGCTCACTGCCGGCGAAGATAAAGTTGCAGTTGCGCAGCTTCTGAATATGGGTTCGCAGCTGCGCCTCGATATTCTTCTCCGGGTATTTGGCGATCTGCTGAAACTCGTCGATGGCCACGATACACGGCTTGTCCGCACGGGCAAGGTACTGGAAAATTTCATCCAGCGTATATTCCGGCCTGTCGATATCGCCCAACTCCACATTAAAGGTCGGCATGCCCGTAATGGGGTCGAAGCCGAATTTGCCGCTGATGGACTTGATGGTCTGAATAAACAGCGAGGTCATCTTTCGGCTGCGGGGCAAAAGGGTTTCGTATATCTCGCGTCCTAACAAATAGGTAAATTCCCGCAGGCTCGACGTGTGCAGGATGTCGATGAAGAACGTATAGTATTCGTCGGCTATTTCGGGTTTGTCGTAGCAGAATTGAATCAGCCCCGTTTTGCCCATTCGTCGCGGAGAGATGATTACCATGTTATTTCCGTTCGTAACGGATTTGACGAGCCGTGCCGATTCCGTCACACGATCGCAGAAATATTCCGGTTCTATCTTTCCCGTTACGATGAACGGATTCGTTGCTTTTGCCATACAATCGTCGTTTTTGCAAAGATAATTATTCAACATAAATTATGCAAGTAGAATAATTAAAAATTATTAGGCCGATATAGCTGCTTGTTTATCTGAAACTCAGCTTAGTCTGGCATTATTTCTCGTCAGCATCTTCCAGACGATTGCGGGTGTCGTCGCTCGTTCTACGATCCATCGTCTGAATACCTCGGCGTTTTCCGATTTGAGCCGGAATGCCAATGCCGCAACCATTTCGAGGCTGTATCGGCTCGACGATGTTTCCGTCTCGACAGCGGATGCGGCGGCAAACATGCTCTTCGTGCAGCACGCCGCTTTTGAATATCGCTCGGATATTCGCATTTACGGCGGCAGTGAATACTCCGAACAAGTCGGCGATCTGGCTTTGCGCGAGCCATACTCCATTTGTGGTGGGACGGATAGTTACCCGTCCGTTCTCGATCGTTATGGGTTGTATCGTCATAATTTCATTCGTTTAGTAAAGTCATTATATCAGTCGTTCGCCTGCTCGGCTTGCAGTTCTTCATAGAGTTCGATTTTTCGGCTTTCTGACAGTTTTCGTAGTTGCTTCGTATCCTCGTCCACCTTCCTGTCCGTTACATGGGCATAGATTTGGGTCGTCATCAGCCGCCGGTGTCCCATCATGCGGCTGACGGTCTCTATCGGCGCGCCCAGCGAGAGGGTAATATGCGTTCCGAAGTTGTGCCGCGCCTTGTGGAATGTCAGATTTTCGATTCCGTAGACTTCGCCCAGTTGGGACATGAGCTTTTGCAGCTTCTGGTAGGAGCAGATCGGCAGCAGTCGGTCGTCGGTGCGTTCGTCCCGGTACTTCTCGATAATCCGCAGAGGAACATCCAGCAGCCGCACGACCGATTCCGTGCCGGTCTTCTGTCGTCGGATATGTATCCATCGCACACCCTCCGTGTCCTGCGTAATGTGCTTTCCCGATAGTTGTTTCAGATCGGCATACGCCAGTCCCGTAAAGGTCGAGAAGATGAACCAGTCCCGCACCCGTTGCAGTTCGGGGTCGGCGACTTGCTCGGCAAGCAGCCGTTTCAACTCGTCGAGTTTCAGGTGGCGGCTCCTGCGCTTGGGCAGTTCGGGATGCAAATTGCAATATGGATCGCGTCGCAACGTCCCCTGATCGACTGCTCGCACGGTCATCTTCTTCAAACGGTAGAGGTGTTCGTGTACCGACTTCTGTTGCAGCCGGTGTTCCGTCCGCAGAAACAGGTCGAGCGCATCGTAGAACTCCCGGTCGAGGCTGCGTAAGGTTATATCATCCTGCCCGCATTTTCGCTGCACGAACTCCTGCAGGTGGTTGTAAGAGCGTACATAGCATTTGTAGGTCTCTTTCGTGCGGTCGATGCCGATGCGTTTCTTGAACTCCTCGTTGTGCTCCCGAAACAATGCCAGCAGCGTCAGCGGCTTTTGGACGATGCCTTTCACGGCGTTTTTCACCAGCTCGGCCGTTACGAAGCCGAGCGACAGATTGATTCGCTTGTAGTGCGCCTTGATTTCATCTATCAAGGTGTCGATCGCTCGGTTGACTTCATTGGCATTGCGGCTGCGGCCGTCGGCACGCCCTGTCGTGGGATTCCAGATTGCAGGATCGACCGCGACTTTCGTCCCGATTTGCGCTGCCTCGGCGTCGATACTCACCTTGCACAAGAGTTGGCACAAGCCGTCCTTACGGACTTTCGTGCGGTTGATATAGAACAGCACGGCGAACGTGCTGCGGCGCACTTTATTTTCAGTATTCGTAGTTTTCATTATTGTCGTAATTAATAAATAGCGACCGTAAATCGTTCTGCGATTCGTTCGTCGAGCGACTGTGTATCGGTGTCGATTTTGTTGTCGGTTACTTGGGCATAGATCTGCGTCGTATCGATGCGGCTGTGCCCCAACATGCGGCTCACCGTCTCCATCGGCACACCGTGTGAGAGTGTGATTTCCGTAGCGTAGGTATGGCGGGCCATGTGAAAGGTCAGTTTGCGGTCGATACCGCAGACCGTAGCAAGGCTTTTCAATCCCTTGTTCAACTCCGAGTTCCCGTACATGGGTAGCAATTTGCCGTCCGATGTCGTATCGCGGTATTTGTCGATGATATGTAGCGGCAGGTCGAGCAGCGGTATCTCGAACTCTACGTTCGTCTTTTCTCGTGCAGCCTTGATCCAAACCGTTCCGTCTTCGGCCGTTTCGAGGTTCGCAGCGGTCAAGCGGCACATATCGCCGTAACTGATGCCCGTATAGCAGGAGAACAAAAACAGATCGCGAACGAGGTAGAGCCTCGGCACAGAAAGCGGCGTACTCATCAGCCGCTGCAACTCCTCACCGGTAAGGTAACGTCGTCTGCGCTCGGGACGCGGAGGTTCATATCCTGCAAACGGATCGGCAGTGATGATGCCTGCGGCGATGGCTTTATTGATTACCGTATGCAGGCGCGACATGTAGAGAACGATGGTATTCGGAGCCAGTTTCCGCTCCGTGCGCAAATACAGGTCGAACTTGTCGACGAATGACCGATCCAAAGCCGAGAAAGGAACATCCGACAGCCGCAGTCGCTCCGACAGGAACCGCTTGATATGTTCGCAGGCGTAACGATAGGTGCATGCCGATTTGGCCGTGCGATTCACACCTACCCGTTTCTCGAACTGCTCAATGAACGAACGGAAATAGTCGAGCAGCGTTTCCTGTCCGTAAGCCATACCCAACAGCAAGCATTTAACTTCCTCTGCCGTTACTCGGTCGCGAACGGCCGACTGCTCACGGTAGATAGCCAGCGCCGAAGCCCGCAACTCGTCTAATCGGCGGTTGATTTCGACCGCTTCGGCACTTTTGCCTTTTATGCGTCCCGACATCCATAACGAACGCGGCGCGAGCATCTTCGCACTGAACACACACTCCGACCCTCCGACGGTCAGTCGCCCCATGACGGGACAACGACCCTCGGCATTCGTTTCGTTCACTTTGAGGTAGAACGAGACCTTTACATCCACTTGATTCATAACTCTATTAACCGTTTACAAAATTAACTGATATAGAGTTATTTGAAGCCATGAAAAACGAAGCAGAACAGAGAATAAGATACTATGGTTTCGTATCTTATCCCGTCTTTTCTGAAAACTCCGCGAAAAACGACTAACTTTGTCGTGAAGTTTTCCGAGAAAAGCTCAGGCTCCTTGAAGTCGGAAACGTTTCCGCGGTCGGGCGAAGACCTTTCCGTACCCTTATTTCGGTCTTATTTCCGCCCCGAAAAAGGCAACGGATAAGTAACCCTGCGCCCGTGCAACTCCTCAATATCCCGGTTTTTGCCTATTCGGCAACCTATTGAAGACCTCCGCCTTAACTTTTCTGCTTCTCAACGACTTACATTATTCCATTCCCTCTCTCCGATTTCTCCGAAATTCTTCGTATCTTTGTCCCGGGGGAAAAGCTTTGCCCCGCATGCAGTCATGAAGAAGGAGTGGAACGACGTTCGTGAATTTCACGAAAAATTCGGACATCCGGTAGCCGGAGTACCGAAAATGGTTGACAAAAAACGTGCATTGTCGCGCGGCAAGTGGATGAACGAGGAGGTGGCCGAGTTTCTCGTCGCAGAGGATATCTACGAGCAGGCCGACGCGATGATCGATCTTATCTATTTCGCATTGGGTACGCTCGTGGAGATGGGGCTCGAAGCCGACGAACTGTTCGACATCGTGCAGCAGGCCAACATGTCGAAGCTGTGGCCGGACGGCAAACCACACTACAACCCCAAGGACGGCAAGGTCATCAAGCCCGCCGACTGGCAGGATCCCGCCCCGAAGATCAAGGCTTATATCGACTCTGTCATCGCGAGCAAGAACGGAGTGCAGGGCGGGCGATAGCCGACTCTGCAACTCGTATAATATGATTTTTCGACGCCCCTGCCGGATAAGGACCCGGCATGGGCTGTTTTCGTTTTTCCTGCATCGATGCAGACGCCCCGGGCAAGCAGCAAAAAACTGCTGTTGGCTGTAAATCTCCGGATAGTCCGCATGGGAGCATGATCGGCTGCCGCTATATATCGGAGCCGTTCCATTCGATTGTCAGCGAGTCCTCGAATATATCTCCGTCGGTGGTGGTCATAGTGACTGTAAACGTATAGGCTCCCGGCACCGCAGGCGGATCGATATCGATATATGCCAAAACGAATTTGTCGTACTCCGGCCATCCTGCTTTGAAATTATAGAATACCGAAGATGACATTACCGCAAGGTCGTATTCGGTCAATTCGTCCAATGGCTTTGCAAATGGCAGCTCTTCTACGATAATGTTCCGTATTTCGGATTGCATGAACTCTTTTTGCCCGCCGCGCATTTTATCGAATAGGGGCATGGCCGACTTCGAATGCAGCTGCGATATGTCGGCGAGCGATGTTCCTGCGGGATGCTGCTCGTCGAAATCTTTGTCGCACACCAAATCCACCGATCGGAACGATATCCCCGAGAATATGCGTTCCGGTCGACTGTCGATGTATATCGTACTCGGCATATCCATGATCTCTTTATAATCGAAATCATCGTATTTGCGGCACAGATCGAGATATAGCTCGCGTTTTTTTCTTACCGATGCGAACCATACGTAATATGCCGATTCGGGAATCCCTATTGCCAGAGCCCCTTTATCGCCGGCAGGTTTCAAGCATATCGCATCGTAGATCCAGTAGCTGTGCACGAAGTGCCCGCAATCTACGATTGTAAATAGATAGCTTTCCGGCGGTAGATCTCTTCCTACTCGGCATCCGGCCGTCATTATCGCCGCTATTATGCAAATGCAGGTAAACAGTTTTTTCATGGCAGATTAAATATCGTATGTTATCATTCTGAAACCCCAGTCGAAGCGGTACGACGTCTTTCCGTAATCCTGCCCCGCCTCGGGTTTGGAATCCCAGTTATTGTATCTGTGATTTGTCCGGATATCGTCGCTCAGCTTGAAATAGCCGTTACGGTTGACGCCGTTTTTTTTCGGTATATTCTTGTTTCCCCAACCCCAAACTATATGAATCATCTTTTCGGGCGTACTCGTCGTTCTGTACTTTTAGCTTGTTCCATCGGGGAAATATATTTTGCCTACGCGCTCATAGTAGCGTTCGACATATCCGTCGAGTACGAACGCATGCCCGGCGGCTGTCCATTGCTTTGTTTTAGCGGAAAATTCTTTACCCTGTGCGCCGAGATATACCGGTTTGCCGGCAAGTATCGAATTTGCGGCTCGGTTTTGGTTTTTGCTGCCGAAGCCGGTGCGCTTGGTCACATTTCTGAACCCGTAGTTTTGCAGTGTCCTTTTGGCTCCGGTAGCCAATGCACTGCTGCCATTGGAAGAATAGTCGACGTTGCAATTATTCGATCGGCCGAGTTCGTAACACATTGCGGCGAGCTGTGGAAATTGTTTTTCCGTTTCAGGTGTTTTGATTATATTTCCATTTTCATCTACATTGGGTTCGGTTTTCATCAATTCCCAGTCGCACTTCATTCCGCCGAATGCAGGTTGCGCCGGAATTTGATTGTAAGCCATTATATGCGCCGTGGCTATTACGACGCATCCGGCAGGGCAGCCTTCCAGGCAGCGGTCGTTGAAAGGAGACCGCTGATGCCACCAGTCGTTTTCAAGCAGCGGTTCGACTAAATCGGTATATTTCCACTCGAATGATATTACGGTCGAATAACTTGCCGCCGGTCTGTTTTGGTCGAGCCGTATGTTTTGTATCATATGATAGTTGCGCTCAAATATAAGCATATCGTCCGCTACGGAGTGCGCTGTAAGTCTTATCGGCATATCTTCGTCCTCTTCGAATATAATATCGTCTTCATCGTCCCCGATACATTCGTGTTCGCCGTCGCCCGTATAGCCGCAATCGCAAATATCATCGTCTTCGACATAATCGTTTTTGATGTATATATCGTGCAGACTTTCGTATTCGCTTTCGAGCAATGATTGAAACTTCTCGACATCCATGCTGCCCGATTCGGTAAGAGCGTATACGGGCTACAAACCCTGTTGCGCACCCAATACGGCGAATCCTTCGGAGTTGTCGAAATTGACCACGTATGCCAGCGTATCGGGCATGCCGGCCGTTGATTCCGATCTGGTGGCACAGCCGCCGCATACGACGAGATTTTGTCGCGAATAGGTTTTGCGGGAATGACCGCGGGTCTGCGGATACATGGCATCGAGTGCCGCACCGAGCTCGGCCAGAGCCCTCTCGGGCGAGATTGTGGTACTTGCCGATATGACCGGCTCGGGCAGTTCGCCGCCTCCTTGGCCGATGTCGGAGTCCGCCCTGCATGCGGCGGCCGATATCCATATCGACATGAATGCGATAATTCGGAAAAGCGATCTCATGTCGGTGGTTGTTTAGGATTTTGAAATGTTGTCGTGTGCTCTCTGTAAGTTGTATGGTTGGTGTTTGTTTACAAATATACGGATAATTTTCTCATCTCCAAACTGTCTCGGCGTAATTATCTTAGGCCGGACGATGTACGGGTTTTGTAGAGGCAGCAAAAAAAAAACGGCCGTCGGGGTTGCCGACGGCCGGTAAGATCTTTCCGGAAAAGATTATTTGTTCAGGGCGCTCAGATCGCCGAAGAGTCCTTCGAAACTTGCGACCATATCGCGGCGCATTGCAGCATAGTACTTGCGCACGAGCGATGCGTTCTTCGGCTCGTCGGGATTGTTGGCCTTGACGTAGAGTGCGTTGCGCAACTCGACAGCCTTCTCCATGAGCTTGACTACTTCGTCCTCCTTGTTGGGCTGGAAATAGATCGCCATTTCGCAATCGAACACGAACTCCTCCAAGCGGTAGTCGATCTCCTTTTTCAGATTTCTTAAATTTGCCATACTATTATCGTTTTAGAATCTTCCTTGCTTAGTGCAAAGATACGAAAACGATTCGGTATTTCCAAATATTTGTCCCGTTATCGACTCGCGCGCCCCGGCTGTCAGTCTATCAGGGCGGCGTCCATTACGACTATCACGCCGAACGACTCGTCCATCGACTCCTCGCAGCAGCAGGGACGCGTTACCGTCTCGATGATCTCTACTTCGGGCTCAGGCTGCGGACGGGGTATCAGCTCGCGACGCTCGTCGATGCGGTCCTCGGTGTAGTTGAAGCGGACGACGGTGCGTCTGAGCGACGGCAGTACCTCGGTGCGAAGCCAGCTCCATGCCGTGGGGTGGGCTTTGAGGCGACGCTCGACGGTGGGTGCGGGGTCGGCCGAATCTATTATATCGAGTATCGTGCTCTTGTTCTGCAACGACGATCCGCGCACATTGTCTGCGCATGCGCTCCACGGCTCGACAACGCCCTCGGCGCTTACCGAATAGCTGTTCGACAGACCGTAGCGCGTATTGAGCCACGTCCTGAGATCTTCGGCGCGGCTGCGTGCCAGACGCTGGTTGTATGCCGCCGTGCCGTCGGGCGACGAGTAGCCGATGATCGCGATGTTCCTTACGTCGATCATCGAGTCGCGGCGCATGCGTTCGATGAAGTCGCCTATGGCGCGCAGCTCGGCCGAGTTCTCGTCGAACTGTCCCGATACCTGCGCCTTGCTTACGGCGTACTGCACCGTGAAGTCGGCCTGTCGGGGCTGGGTGCCCTTTATCAGATAGCGGCGCACGATGTAATCGCCCTCGGTACGTTCCGAGAGCAGACGCTCTCCGTAGGCGCCCTGCGAAGAGTACATGCCTGTGTTCTGCGCCTGCGCCGTAGCGGCGAGCGAGAGTGCGCAGACCGAAATCAAAGAGTAAAAGAGAGTTTTCACAATGATAATTTTTATTCGGTTAATGTTGAATTTCTTTCGACATTTTCTCCGCCTCGGCAATTCGAGCGAGCTCGATTGCGCTCGGCTTAACGAAAACGTTGAAACATATCACTGTCTCGAATCGTTTCAACAATCGCACCAAATCGCATCTGCGTACTGTCCG
>OFFV01001055.1_pt1 | contig 17614 bp, 14 predicted proteins | sample 1521461 | NCBI WGS metagenome assembly OFFV01 (sample SAMEA3504120, study PRJEB24116) | mouse gut metagenome | biome: mouse gut; feature: mouse-associated habitat; material: faeces | place: Denmark | collected 2011 | reverse complement strand
CGGGGCAAACGGGGCCTCACCCTGAACCTGAAAACCGAGGAGGGGAAGCAGGTGTTCCGGCGCCTGGCGGAAAAGGCGGATGTGGTCATTGAGAACTACCGCCCGGGGGTGATGGACCGGTTCGGCCTGGGGTACGAGGCGCTCAAGCAGATCAACCCCCGCCTCATTTACGGGGCCATCACCGGGTTTGGCTCCACGGGACCCTTCTCCCAGAGACCGGGCTACGATATCATCTCCCAGGCCATGGGGGGAATGATGAGCGTGACGGGCCAGGAGGGGGACCCCCCCACCCGTTCCGGCAACGCCCTGGGGGATATCCTGGGAGGGATGAATCTGGCCATCGGGGTGCTGGTGGCGCTGCAGGCCCGGAATGTGACCGGGGAGGGGCAGTACGTGGACGTGGCCCTGGTGGACTCGGTGGCCGCCTCCCTGGAGCAGGCATGGCAGCGGTATTTTGTCTCCGGGGAGCTGCCCACCCGGCACGGCAATTCCTATGACGCCATCGCGCCGTACGATTCCTACGCGGCCAAGGACGGGTTTATCGTCATCGGCTGCGGCAATCAAAAGCTGTTTGAGATTCTGTGCCGGGAGCTGCTGAAAAAGCCGGAGCTGGTTGAGGACGAGCGGTTCCTCAGCGTCTCCCGGCGGGTGAAGAACAACAAGGCGCTGAAGCGGTACATTGAGGACTGGCTCAAGGATTACACGGTGGAGGAGGCAATTGAGCTGGTGCTGGCCCACAAAATCCCCGCCGGGCCCATCTGGAGCCTGAAGGAGCTGGCGGAGAGCGAGCACGCCAAGGCCAGGAATATGTTTACCCAGATCGACCATCCACGGTTTGGCCCCATCAAGCTCAATTCTTCCCCCATCAAGCTCAGCGAAACCCCGGCGGAGATCCGCGCCGGGAGTCCCGGCCTGGGCCAGCACAACGGGGAGATCCTGGGCGGCCTGGGCTACACGGAGGAGGAGATCGCGCGCTTCCGGGAGATGGGCGTGATCTGACGGCAGGCGGCGCGGTGCCCTCCCGCGCCCGCCCGGCCTGCGCGCGGAAACGGTCCCCCCGGCCCCTTGGGCCGGGGGCTTCCTTATTTTGGACGGGGCGCCAGGCTTGCTATTTTTTCAAAGAACGTGTATAATTTCATCATCAAAGCGCTGCGTACGTTGTGCGGCCGGCGGATTATACCGTTTTTTGACAAATTTCAGGCTGCAGGGGGAAGGGAGCTGAACAGCGTGACAAAGAGGGTGCCGGCACAGCTGATGGGTCCGAACGGCGGCCCGGGGGGGCCGGATTTTTCCAAAAAGACCTTGGAGACGGTTTTTGAGGCCTCCTACGACGGCATCTACATCACGGATGGAGATGCCGTTACCATTATGATTAACAAGAGCTACGAATCCATCACCGGCCTGAAGCGGGAGGATATGCTGGGCAAGCGGATGCATGACTTGGTGAAGGCCCAGACCATCTCCCAGTCGGGCACGCTGGCCGCGCTGGAAAAGCGGGAGCCGGTGACGCTGGAGCAGGTGTTCAAGACCGGGAAGCACGCCATTATCACCAGTACGCCCATCTTTGACGAGGGGGGCCGGGTGGCCATGGTTGTGACCAATGTGCGGGACATTACCGAGCTCAACTATTTGCAAAAGGAGCTGGAGGAGAGCTGGGCCTGCAACCTGCAATACTACAGCGAGCTGGAGATTCTGCGCCGCAAGGTGGGGCGTGCGCCCAGGCTGGTGGCCCAGGACCCGGCTATGCAGGCGGTGCTGCGGGTGGCGGACAAGGCGGCGGAGCTGGATATCCCCATACTCCTGGAAGGGGAGACCGGCACGGGCAAGCAGGATTTTGCCCGCTATATCGCCTCCAAGAGCCGCCGGAAAAAGGAGAAGTTTATTGATTTGCTTTACGATATGGGAGTTCCAGAGGATTCTATGTTTTGCAGTTCAATAACGGAGATTGGGGTTCCGGTTAAAGAGGATATTTACGAATATTTGCGTAATTTGTTAGATTCTGAACAAGTTATTCCTATTTTTATGTTATCAGATAACTATTATGCCAGTGCGGCATGTTTGAATGAAATGGGAGCGGTATGGATGAAACAGAAAGATTATTATACGTTTCTATTACCTGATTTTGAGTTTTCTAAAATAAAGGGGGCGATTAATCCTAGTAAAAGAGGTATTTCATTATGGTATAAATCAGAAAGAGAATTACAAAATTTGAAAGAGGATTTAAATCAATTCAGAGAGCAAATGTGTAATATTCTTTTAAAGAAACACTAAAGATTTCTTGAAAAACGCTGTTAAATAGGCACTTACAAGCAATGAAAGGAGCAGTTTTACAACTATTTTACAACTTTTGCATTTAATAAATGGATTGCCCGATTTTAAATCGGGTAGTCTGTTTTTTTGCTCTTTTGCAAGTTATGAAATCAATAAGTCGGGTGCTTTTTAAAAAAGGAGTACAGGCATTATGTATAAATATTTTGCAGAAGTAAAAAGCGTTGAGGAATTGCGGCAACGGTACAGAGAATTATTAAAAAAATATCATCCCGATAATGAGGGCGGCAGTGTCGAGATTACACAGGAGATAAACGCTGAATATGACCGCTTATTTGAGGCTTTGAGCAAGGAAAAGCAAGTATACAAGAAAAACCCTAAGTACGATTATCAAGCCGAAAATGACGCATTTAAAGAGGTTTTGAACAAGATTATCCACATCAATGCAGATATAGAAATTATTGGTTCGTGGATATGGGTACATGGGGGATATGAGTACAGAGAGTTATTGAAATCTGTCGGTTGTCGGTTTGCTCCTAAGAAGAAGTGTTGGTGTTTTCACTATGGCGATTATGTAAGGTATCACAAAGACGAGGTATCGCTTGAGGAAATCCGGCAGAAATATGGAAGTAAAACCATACATAACAAATCCAAACAGTACGCTATCGGTTGATAATAGGACAAAGGCTTGATTTTTAGGTGTTTCGAGCCTTTCGTAAACAAACATGATCTGCGATACTCCGTATCGCAGACCATGTTTGCTTTTAACGACCTATGCTGATAAATCATCGTAGCCAATATCAGTAATGTCAATAATATCCGGGCAGTTATCGGTAGTTGTATCTCCATGTTTCAAACGCTCATTTCTCAAGCGCAATAATTCCAACTGCCAATCTGAAACATTCTTCTTGCGTTCGTTCTGAAATCTCTTGTAGAGTTTTTCCACGTTTTCACGGATTCTTTTTCCGGTTCGCTTGCTTTCCCGGTCAAGAAATTCGAGAAATTTAGCGTTCAGATTTTTTTCGTCTGAAACAATCTGATTGCAGATTTCAAGAATTTCCGCTACTTCCGTTTCCCTTTTCTGTACTTCCATTTCTTTGATAGCGACTGCTTGTAATTGTGCTTGAACGGTAGCTCTGTCATTCTCAACAGAGATACGCTCTTTTTCAAGTTCTTCCTTTTCGGCTTTTGACGATTTCATCATATCGGCAACAGCCATTTCCAGTTTATCTAATTCATTTCTCTTAATGCTCATTTTGAGTGCCTCCAATCTTAAATTTATTTTTCTATCAGACAACTCTTTGAGTTGGTCTGGGGTTAAGCCTTGTTGGTGCCACTCACCATTTTTGTCATAATATCCGGCAAGGTGTTCCTCAATCGGCTTGTTTTCTAATTCAATGTCATATCCTTTATCAAGCAATGACTTTCGGATTTTTCTATGCAGTCCGGCTAATTGTTTCGGGTTCTGAAAAAATCTGGTCTGGCTCAATGCCGCCTTGATTTTTCCGTCCTTTTCAGTTTCGTAACATGGGACAAACGAAATGTGCATATGTACGTTTGTTTCGTCCTTATGGATGGAAAAACAAGTGATATTTTTCCCAAACTGTTCCTCGAGAATACTAATTACATCCCACGTCCAAGTGTCCTCATGTCCCGAAATAGAATCATTATCAAGCTGAACCACAAGCGGACGGACAATCACTGTATCATTTTTCCCTTTTGTGGAAATCCTTGCCCCATGTTCTTTTGCATATTCAATTCGTCTGTTAATTGCGTCAACCATATCTTTAGAATGGCTTGTTTCCTGCCATTCTCCGTTAGAATCTTTATAATAGGATTCATTTTCTAATGTGAGGTCAGAATTTATATCTTCATTACTATGTTGTACCTCACAACCATTTTTTCGGTCTGTACCTCTGTCAATATGTCGGATATATCCGGCAATACCGCCATGCCCTGTTGTGCTGGTTTTTGTGCTTGTGTATTTACCAGAATAATGGATTTTTACGCTTGTGTCAAATGATAAATAGCCAATGCTAATCACCTCATTTCTTTATTGTATATCTCAATAATAAATCAGAATTTTCAGAATGCAACCCCTCTGTCAAGTATTTTTTTGAAATTTTTTTCTGTATTTTTTCTCCGTTTATATTTCATTTCCGACAGGCTTTGTACTGTTCGCGATAGACTGTTTTCTCCCGAAAAGGTATTCCGATTTGTATTCGTTGTAAGCAAAATACATCCATACCTAAAGAGTATGGATAATTTTGCAAGGGGAATGCTGCACATCCCCTTTGAACCCCTTGCCTTTGTTGCCCCGGCACTATATCTATTTTTCCTATTCGGTGTCTAATGCTCTAATGTCTAATAAAAAATCGGGTGCAGGAGTAAAAACGGAAAGGGGCTAATTTAGAAATGGACAAAACGGATAACAAGGAGTATAATTCTGGATAAGAAGAAATTTGTCGAAAAATGACCGATATTTCACAAAGATGAAATTTTTTGCATATACCAAAGAAAGGGGATTTACTATGAAGAACATCATCAAAAAATCAATCACATCTATTATCATCATGGCTTTAGCATTAACACTTGCTATGCCTATGAGTGCGGAGGCGGCAAGCAAGAAAGCTCCGAAACTGAACAAAACGAAAACGACGTTGACTATCACGAAGAAAAAGACAAAGCCTGCGGTTCAGCTCAAAGTAAAGAATGCCGCTGGAAGAAAAGTGAAATGGACTTCTTCTAACAAGAAAGTCGCTACAGTAAGCAAGAAAGGGAAAGTCGTTGCGAAGAAGAAAGGCGTGGCGGTGATTACTGTAAAGGTGAAAGGCAGTAAGACGTTGCGTTGTAAGGTAACGGTGAAAGATAACAGGAAAGCTGTTACGAAGAAACCGACACCTGCTCCTGCACCGAAACCGGAACCAAGTCCTGCACCGAATGGTGAATGTGAGCATGATTGGGTTAAGAAAGAAAAGGTTGTTGGGACAAAATACGCTTGTACTTGTGGACTTGTATTCAACACAATAGAAGAACACATTGCACACTGCGACGCACTCATGGAACAGGGACTTGACGGATGTGGTACATCATCTTACGACATCTACGAAACCTATTACGAATGCTCGAAATGTCATAAGACAAAATAAGTAATAACCTCCTGCTGAGAAGTGGGAGGTTGTTTTTTATGGTTTTTTGACCGGGATAATGCCCCCTAATCCTGTTACGATCCTTTTTTAATCTATCGTAACAGGATAGGGGGCATTATTTCTGTCTAGTAATCCCTATTGGTTTCCGGGGTGAGTTTCTCGGAGAAAAGGTTGATATTCCTTACTGTATAGGGGCATTCTCTTTTATCAGAGTGAAATTTGCATTCTCCACAAGTCCCGTAATAATCGCAAGTTGCTGTATCTCCCCCTAATGTTTTCTTGTCAAGAATATCCATCCTAAGGTATGGATTGTAAGGATTCCCACAGGGCAGTTTTTTGCTCATTGTTCCAGTTTCAAATCCGCTATGCGCTGTTCCAGTCCCGGCGGCTGTTTTTTCTTCTTCCGGCTCTTCCGTGACTTGAAAGGATTCGTCAATCATTCCGCTGTAATCGTATGTATTGGATTGTGGATGGTAGCCAGCCATTGTATCATTGAATTTGTTTTGAAAATCCTTGAACATTTCCGCCCTTTGTTTCTGTTCTTCCAGCGAACCCCTTTTTGATGGATTGCTTAATGCAAGGTAATTTGTTCCATCCTCTTTCTGTTTGATTTCACACAGATAGAACCGGGAATATGCGGCTTTAAAATGTTTCTCACCAAGTTTGCACATTTCAAGCCATTCAAAAAATGTATAATTGCTTGTGACGATAAAATATTGTCCCGTCCATGCCGGGTTGTTGCTCTGCCTCTTGTAAGCCCGGCAGATATAGTTATCCGTCATGTTTAAGAGGTAGGGGCAGACATCATCATCAATAATAATTGCCTGATGGTCAACACGCAAGTTGTCAAATTTTCCAGTCCCGCCGCCTTTGACCGTAAAATACCGTTTGCCGGACAATGCCTTTTCGGACGCATAGGTTTTACCGCTATTAGGCTCTCCATAGATGAAAACGCATAAACGGAGCATTTCTGCGCCCTCTGCAATCCGTTTGTTTACCCCTCTTTCATAGCTTTCACGGATTGTCTTTACTTTCGCATTACTGCGGACGTTAAAAGGCAGTGAATCATACCATTCCGAAAAATTTTTCAATTCGTAGCCAAGATTATAGGCTGTATCATCAATGGAAGTCCAGTCGTCGCCAGTGAGTTTTTTATTGCTCTCCGCAACCCGGATATATCCGTCCCGAATCTTTTTGATTTCATCAGTGGTTAAATTGCTGATAAGTTCATCCATTGAGTAAAGCTCTTTTCCCTCGTTGACTGCTGTTTCCGTTTCATGGGTCAAGTATGTGGCATATGCGGCAAAGTTCCCGACTGTTTCAACCCCGTGGTTTGCCCATAACTCATCATCTAATTGGGGTCTGTATTCAATTCCAAGGTCTTTCAGCAATTTTCTCACACGAATCCGTTTTTTCCTGTCCGTACATCTTAAAATGATATGGTAGTGTTCCTTTTCAATGGCTGGTTTCCAGAAATGCCCCTCGTCTGCATAGGTATCTCTGTTATGGCAGATGGCGATTACCTGAAAATCTTTTGGGTTTGTGGCTTGAATCTGTTTGCAGGTATAGTCCCAACCGTATTTCAATTGCTCGGCATATAATTTTAATGCAAGCGTGGCAACTTTGGAATCCAGCACAAGCGGCTTGCGGTTTTTGAGCCATCTATCCGATTTGTGTTTCTTCTTACCGCCATCCGGGGCTTGACTTTTCGGGGGATTTTGTGTTACATTTGTAATAGGTAAGTTTTGTGGCGCGTTTTGGCTTGTGGGAGCTAATGCGCCATTTTCATTTTGTTTCATATTCTTTATACCTTTCTATGATTTATTTTTCCATCGTCGGGACATTGGGACACAAAGGGACACAGTAGCGCGCGCCTCCTTGCCGTAGCAACGGCGCGCGTATGCGTGTTTTCATGCCGCAATGGGACAATGGGACATTAAGCTGAAAAATGTGTTCCATCCCAAAATCTATGCCAGTATTCTATTTTAAAGCTGTTTGGGACAATGGGACACACTTTTTCGATTTTTAAGGAAAGCACTTCTGCTAACCTTTGTTATTTTATATCATAGAAGAAATATTTTATCAAATTGCGGCATTTTTGCCATTTCTTATTATATCTTTATGTATTTTGTATGAATCTTCCCTCTTTGGCAAATACGCACAAATTCATTTGAATATTTTTGTGCATTTTTTTGGTTAAAATTTCCACGGAACATCCGATATTTGATATGACAACTAAATAAAAAGCGTTTGCAACCGTTAATCCTACACAAAAAGTTTGCGGTCAGCCATACCGGTATTTAATATCCGAATATCCGGTGCTGTCACAAATGGGTGTGGGAGAATGATTTCATAAAGATTTCATAGGGGTATCGAAAAAGATACCATACTTGGGGAAACCCAGTAACAGAGGATATTTCTGTTAGCAGACTTTCTGTATATGGCAGATAACATGCACGGTGTGACAAACACAGGTTCTAATTATGATTAGGGCTTGTGTTTGTGGCATCGTTTTTTTGTTGGTTAATACCGTCAAAAAAGGATGTGATACCATGACAAAAAACGAAATGTCCAATGAAGTGCCGATTCAGAACAGGGTATTATTGACTTTTCCACAAGCCGCAAAATATTCCGGCATAGGTGAGAACAAGCTGCGTGAATTAGCGGAACGTGAAGAGTTTTCCAACTGCATTTTAAGGAATGGGAATCGAAAGTTAATTAAGCGGGAGAATTTGCAGGACTACTTGTTAGAGCTGGATGAAATTTGAAAATCCAAAGAGCCTTGCTATATGGCAATAGTTTATGGCAAGGCTCCCACCTTATTCTGAAAAGGAGAAATCATTATGAGCAAGAAATTAAGGGAAGATGAAAATGGCAGAGAGTTATATAGGGGAGAAACCCAGAGGAAAGATGGCTCGTATGTCTATAAATACATAGGGGCAGACGGAAAGCCGAAATATGAATCCTCATGGAGGTTGACAAAGTCGGATAAAATCCCAAAAGGCAAAAGGAAAGTCAAACCCCTGCGTGAAATAGAAAAGGAAATCCAGCGTGACCTTATGGATGGCATAAATTCCACTGGTGCGGAGATGAATGTCTGCAAGCTATTTCAAAAACATATAGAATTAAATCCCAATGTAAGGGAATCCACGAAAAAGGGCAGGGAATGGTTGCTGAAGATTTTGCAGTCTGATAAAATAGGGAACATGAGGATTAAGAAAGTAAAGCCCAGTGACGCTAAGGCATGGGCAATACGGATGAAAGAAAAGGGGTATTCCTATCAGACTGTTTATAACCACAAACGGTTTTTAAAAGCCATCTTCTATACCGCAATGGAAGATGACTTCATACGGAAAAATCCTTTTAACTGGAATCTGGAAGATGTGATTGAAAATGACACGGAATCAAAGACAGCATTGACAAATGAACAGGCAGACAAACTTCTCTCATTCATGCAGACGGATAAAACCTACCGAAAACTTTACAATGCGTTTATGCTCTTATTAAATTCCGGGTTGAGAATATCGGAGCTTTGCGGCATAGGGGTAAAAGATGTTGACCTTGAAAACGGATATATCCACGTCAGCCATCAGCTAATATTTGAGAATGGCATATACCGTATAGAGCCGCCGAAAACGAAAGCGGGAGTGAGGGAAATCCCTATGACCGAATTTGCATTGAAAGCCATAAAGGACGAAATGCAGAACAAGAAAAATGCACAGCCTGTAAAAATAGACGGGCATTCTGATTTCATATTCCTAAACAAGAAAGGATTGCCTATGTATGGTGTGGCATATGCAACAGAATTTTCAGCCATGATAAAGAAGTACAACAAAAGCCATGAAGAAGAACCGTTGCCTAAAATCTCACCGCATACATTAAGGCATACATTCTGTACGAACATGGCAAAGAACAGGGATTTGTCACCTGCCGACTTGCAGAAGATTATGGGGCATGAAAACATTACTACTACGTTAGGATATTATGCACATGGTTCAGCGGAATCGGCTAAAGCGGCAATAAAGACATGGAGAGGGTAAAAACAGGATTTACAACTTTTTTTACAACTTCCATCCGTGATATTATGTGCCAGTTATAAGAAGATACATAAAACTACCCATAAAACAAAGTCCTACAAACCGCATAAAATAAGGATTTGTAGGACTTGTAAAAACTTATATAAAGATAGAAAAAGTTATTTAGTGTTTACATAGAAAAACAAAAAAATTGGGAACGAAAGAGGGATGGATTTATTAAACAAATTCAAGGATTTAAAATGGATAGGGATATTATTGTTATCAATTTAGAAGAGTGTGAGGGTTTTTGTATTGGGGAATATGAGAATAGTGGCTGTAGTGTGATATATGATAACGTCAAAGATAAAATCGATTCCTACATTGATTTTACAAGAACAAAAGCCGAGATATGTTCGGTCGTTATTTTTGTCGGAGAATTGGATGTAAGTTGTCAGTATAGCATTGGCAAAAAAATAATGTTTGAGTTAAAAGCTGCTGATAGTATATCGAATATAGAAGTAGAATGCAGGTTGAAAAATAGAGATGTTCGTAAAAAGGTTGTAACGTCGTCAGATTGGGAAAGGTATAGTATACCTTTGTCTGAATTTGGAGGAGATATATCAGAATGGAAATCCTTAAAAGAAATTAAATTTTTACTAAGAAGGAAGAATAATTCTGGTGGAAAAATCGAAATAAGAAATATGAAGATAAAATGATTTTGGAGGATTAGATGACAAAAAAGAAAGTGGATGTAACCATTCATAGTTCTGCGGCTGAATATTTGACATATATTGCGGCTGTTGGAGATACGGCTGAAAATATGGAAATGCGTTATGAAGATGAAAATATATGGCTGACACAGAAAATGATGGCGCAGCTTTATGATGTAAGCTTATCAACTATAAATGAACACATTAAAAAAATATATGGGGATAATGAGCTTACCGAGACGGCAACTATTCGAAAATTCCGAATAGTTCAAATGGAAGGCTCAAGGCAGGTGAACCGTGACGTTATCCATTATAATTTGCAGATGATAATTGCTGTCGGTTTTAAGGTAAACAATGACCGTGCAGTCCGTTTTCGTAAATGGTCAGGGCAAATTGTGAAGGATTATACAATCCAGGGTTGGACGATGGATAAGGAACGTTTGAAAAGAGGGCATGTGTTCACAGATGAATATTTTGAACGGCAGTTACAGAATATTCGTGAGATACGGTTCTCTGAGCGCAAATTTTATCAAAAAGTTACTGACCTCTATGCTACGGCTTTTGACTATGACAAAGATGCTAAAACGACCAGACAGTTTTTTCAGACAGTGCAGAACAAAATGCATTGGGCTGTTCATAGGCATACAGCGGCAGAACTTATCGCCGAACGAGCAAATGCAGAAAAAGAGCATATGGGATTGACGACATGGGAATCAGCCCCAAATGGAAAAATTGTAAAAACCGATGTTTCAATTGCTAAAAATTATTTGAGTGATGAAGAAATGTCTTATATGGAAAGAATTGTGTCTTTGTATCTTGATTATGCAGAACTGCAGGCTGAACGTCAAATTCCTATGAGTATGGAAGACTGGGCAAAGCGGCTGGATGGATTTCTGGAATTTAACGGAAATGAGATACTTACGGGCGCTGGTAAAATTAGTGCAGAACAGGCAAAACTTTATGCGGAGACAGAATTTGAAAAGTATCGTGTTGTACAAGACCGAATATTTATGTCTGATTATGATAAGTTTTTAATTGAAATGGAAGAAAAATCAAAGTAGATTTATAGAGTTAAAATAGTGGGAGATATAATTAATTATGCAATAGTGTGCCGCATTTTGTGGGAAAAGGGATGCACGCACGGTATTAGTATTGTAAAAAAATTGCCCATATTTCCGCAATTTTGTGGGGATATGTTCTAATTTGGTACGCATGTGGAGACCATCATACTTTTGTCCTATAAATCATCAGATAGTATTATTAATGTAAAGTGGAATTTGGAAAAGGTAAGGGGAAAGTGCCCGTGAATGCGATTGCAGAGCGGGCAAAGAAATATCAGCCGAAACCGAAAATTACATATAAAATTATACAGGAGGAATATGTTGAAAAGAAATATGGATTTAAAGTACATACCATTTATATCGCAGAGGTAAAAAGGTCTTTGGGGTTTAACAATGTATGATGCTTCTAATGCAATAGAAGAATTAAAACATCCGAGCAAACATCCACCGAAAGAAAAAGTAGAAGCAATAACGGATGCAGACTGTGGAGGTTTCTGAATATGATGAACAGCTTGTACGTCAGCTGATTGAAAGGGTTACAGTCTACGAAGAAAAGTTCGAAGTGGAATTTAAATCTGGTGACAATATCATGGGATGACGATGGATGTGGAGAGATAAGTATTACAAAAAAGTATATCAGCGTCTTGTAGAAACACAGGGCGTTTTTTATATTTTTGTAAATTTTCTCAGGAGGATATTGAGTTTGTCAACCAGACGGTTTATAATATTTGTGTAATAGTGGAGGTATATCATGACAACATCGGATATGATAAGAGAGTTGTGTGAGAAAATGAATATTAGTCTTGCGGAACTTTGCAGACGTATTGGGCAAACTCCGCAGAATTTTAATAAAAAGCTGAAGCGTGGAACAGTTTCCTTTGATGAAATGATGGCTATTGCAGAAGCTTTGGGTGTTAAATATGAGCAGACGTTTGTATTGCCAAATGGGGAGAAAATAAGCCTATATTAATCAATATATATTTTTGCTGCTAGGTAAAGTGTAAAGGAGGGAGAAGTTGTGGCAAAAAGCAGAAGGGCAAATGCTGTTTTATTTGGATTTGATTTTCAGGTAAATGCGGCAATTGTACTTATGATTGAAAACATTGAAGATTTGAAATCTTTGCGTTTGGAAGGCAACTTTGAAGATATTGAATTAGAGTTGGAAAATAATCAATATATTTTAGCACAGGCTAAAGCAGTAGAAAAAAGCAGTTCGGATTTCCGGAATGTCCGAAAAAACTTGGAAAAATCGTTGATTTCCTTGTCGGAAGGAAACCAGAAAGTTAATGCACAGCAACTAATATTGATTACTAATTCTCCTAATCCATTAAATGAAGAAATTTCCAGAAATATTTTTTGGGGAACTGCTCATCGTGATTATGGATCTTTGCCAGAGTCTTCTCAAGAGATAATAAGAGGGTATTTGGATAATATAAATCATCCATTAGACACTGAAAAGTTTATGATTCAAGTTTTGCCATTTGAAACGGATAGTGATATCGAAAGATATAAAGTAGTTAAACAAGTAGTAGATGATTTTGTTGGGGAGTTAAATTTGAATATTCCTGGTTTGGGAAAGAAACTGTTAAATATCTGGCATGAGGAGGTATTTAAAAATGGAACGAAAAAAGAAGCTGCTATTCAATTAAAGAAAAAGGATATTATATGGCCAATTATGGTCATTGCTACCGATGTCAGTTATTGTGACGATTCTTTTGCAAATATATTTGATTCCAGTGCTTACGATGAGATTGTCTGTCAATATAGAGACACTATAGAATCATGTTGTGAGCGGTGTGAGTTTTTTATAAGGGTACTCTGTGATTATAATACATATCAGACAATAAAGAAACCATCAGAGAAATGTATGGATTTCGTGATCAATAAATGGAGGGATTACCTGACAGAATTTGAATTGGACGGTATGGATGAAGAAATACAAAGAGGTTTAATACAGATAATTTTATATAGGATAATTCGCAATAGAATCGTTATTCAAAATATCAAGAAGGGGGTTAAGCTGTGATTTTCAAATCAATTTATCTTAAGGAAGGTTTTTTTGAACGCACGATCACATTCTCAGAAGGCGTTAATTTGATTCACAGTGTTGAAAATAGTTGTGGCAAAACTACCCTTCTGCGTTTTATGTTATATGCGCTGGGTTACAATATTCCGAATACACGGAAAATTAAGTTTGGTCGTTGTGAGGTGGAGTTGGTAATAGAATGTGAAATAGTAGGTAGTATTTCATTACGGCGTTATAGTGATATTGCGATTGAGGCTATAATAGAGAATAGAAAAAGAACATTTGTACTTCCAGAACAGCAAAATGATTTGCACAAAATTATTTTTGGAACAGGGAATGTCGACATTTTAGAAAATTTATTAGGAGCTTTTTATGTAGATCAAGAAAAGGGATGGACATTGCTGAATCGAGGAGTTGTAATTGGCAGCATCCATTTTAAGATTGAAGAATTAATTCGAGGATTGGCAGGTTGTGATTGTTCTGGGTTAATTCGTAAAGAAGCTCAGTTATCGAGTGAGATGTCGAAGTATAAGCAAATGTTTAGCGTTGCGCAGTATAGAAAAACTTTGGATGAAGAGGCAGGAGAGCTGGTAACAGATAGTTATGAAGAAGAGTCAGATATTGCTGTTAATCAGTTTCTTTTGCGTAAAGCGCGATTAAAGTCTGAACTTCGGAGAATTGATAATACCTTATCTGATAACAGAAGATTTAAGAGGTTTGTTGCTGATATGAAATTACTTGTTCAGGCTCCTGATGGTTCAACTTTTCCGGTGACAGAGAATAATATTGTTGGATTAAACGACGCAATAGATTTGCTTATTGTAAAGAGAAAAATGGTATCTAAGGAATATGCTACTGTTTCTGGAGTACTTGATAGACTTGAAAAAGAAAAAGATAAAGAGTATGAACAACTAGAATTTTATAAATCTGCTAGCCAATTAGAAATATTTGATAAGAGAATAGCGAGAATGCCCATGAATCCTATTGCAATTGAACAGGAAATTAAGCGATTGGATAAAGAAATTAAATCAATTCGGACAGAAATCAATGATATAACAAGGAATAATAATGCCATTGTTTCATCTATATCTAAAAATGTAATAAAATATGCGGAGGAGCTTGGTTTGGGAAATAAAGAAACAATACCTGCATCGTATCTTTTTACTTCAAATCTAAAAGAACTTTCGGGTGCAGTTTTGCATAAAACAGCGTTTGCATTTAGACTTGCATACATTTCTGTAATTGAGGATGCCCTAAAAATCAAATTACCAATTATCCTTGATTCACCAAGCGGAAAGGAAGTTGACCAAGCTAATATTAAGCTCATGATGAACATTTTGAAAAGAGATTTTGCTGATCATCAGATTATTATTGCTTCTATTTTTAATTATGATTTCGATAATGTGAAAAATATAGAAATCAAAGAACGCTTAATAGATGTGAATACACTATAGTATGGATATAAATTATATGTAAAAAAGACATTAGATAAAGGAGTAGTTATGAACGGAAATATTATTCGAATGGGATCAGAGAAAAAAGGATTTGGATTTATATTAGGCGAGGATCACAAAGACTATTTTTTCCATATAACATCATTAGTACGTTGTTCATGGAAGGATTTAGGGGAAGGAGATGCAGTTGTATTTATTCCTAAAACGATAAATGGGAAATTAAAGGCTACATATGTGGAAAAATATTTTGTGGAAACAAAAGACAAAATTAGTGATAACTCTAAACGGGAAAATACATATGCAGGTATTCATCCAATGGTTAATTTAAATTCGTTTGATAGTGAAGAAAGAAATATTATTAAAACATTGGGAAAGACTTTTTATGTAACAAATGGCGGAATAAAAATTAGCTTAGGAGCAACTAGCGAGTATCGTTATTGTTTGATTAAACCGACAGATTATTTTAGTGAACAGTTTAATCTAAAGAGAGAGATAGTTGTTATCTTTTCTAATTATGAAAAGTTTGAACCTCGGACATTTGACGCAATTGCAGAAGTTTATAGGCGCAATGAGCAACAATTTAGAATTGATCGGATTTGTAGTATTATTATAAGTAAAGATAAAAATGTGATTGAAGAGCTTCATCAAATTTTAAAGAATGATATTGAAATGCAAGTGGTTGTTCCTTTTAGATATGTAGAACTTCAAAGTGGAGATAAAACTCAATTAATTACTAATAGATTTAGAGAACACTTTTATGAAAGAGATTTATTTGCATTTGAATCACCACTTAAGAAAGATATTTATTTTTTTGGTAGACGAGATTATATTCATGAATTATTAAGTCGTCATAATAGTAGCGAAAATTCTGGAGTTTTTGGATTGCGCAGGAGTGGAAAAACATCGGTTCTTCAAGCTGTTGAAAGGGCAGCAAAGTTAATTAATACGGTATGTGTTTTTTTAGACTGTCAAGATTTGTATCATTTTAGTTGGAATAGAGCACTATTTGCCGTAATTGAGAAAATCTCAAAAAGTGTTAATATGCCTATTTCATCGACAAAAGAAAATTATGATGAAGAGAATGCTAATGAAAAATTCGCATATGATTTGAATGCTATTATCTCTGCATCACAAAGAGATATTTTGTTGCTTATAGATGAGATCGAGCAAATTACACCCGGATTAGGCATGAAAGATAATTGGAAAAATGGGGTGGATTTTGTTAAATTTTGGCAAACTGTTAGGAGCAACTTTCATAAATGGGGAAAGAAATTTACATTTATTTTAGCTGGTACAAATCCTTCTGCAATTGAGCAAGTATCAATTGCCGGTCATGATAATCCATTATTCAATCAATTAAAGGCGGACAGTTATTTGTTGCCATTTAGTGTAGATGATACTAAAGAAATGATCAATAAGTTGGGCGGTTACATAGGGCTACGTTTTGATGATATTGTATGTGCGAAGTTAACACAAGATTTTGGCGGTCACCCATATTTAATTAGACATTTTTGTAGTGCAATTAATAAGTACATAATGGATGGTAGAATGCAGAAACCTGTATTAGTAACTAATGCTATATATAATAAAGCAATGCCAATTTTTGCTAAAAAATCGGCAGACAATTATTGCCGATTTATTATGGGAGTGCTTATTGATTATTACCCAGAAGAATATAAGTTCATTGAGCAATTAGCGTTAGGAAATATAGGAATAGATGATCAGGCAATATATGATCCGCAAATGATTTCTCATTTATTAGGATATGGGATTATCGAAGATAATCAAGGCGTTTTGGATTTTAAAATTGAAGTGCTAAAGAATTATTTGAATAGAAAGTATGCTTATAAACGACAAAATATGACTAATGAAGAAAAGTGGGCTGAAATCTCTGAAAGAAGAAATAGAGTAGAGCTTAAAATTAGAGTTATCGTAAAAACGCAACTTAAGGCGATATATGGGAACAGTGCTAAGCAAAAAGTGTTGGATAGTATGCGTAATGAAGTTCGTCTTAAGTATGCTAATTTGCAGTATAATGATTTGTTTGATCCTAAAAAATGTGAAATATATTTTTTGCAGCTTGGCAATTTGATTGAAAAGCATTGGAACCAATGTTTCAAAAATATTTTTAGTAGAAATAAACCATCAATTAAGTCATATTTTACAATTATAAATGATTTAAGATGTGAGTGCCATGCAGCTCCTGTATCAGATGAAGAAATGGATAGTTTCCGTGGTGCAATGAGAACATTGGAAAAAGAGGTAAATAGTTATTTTAGTTGCTAAATTCTTCCTAAAGGCGGTTGTTGATATGTTTCCGCAAACAAACAGAACACTAAAACTAAAGTAGATACGTTTCCAAGAACGGAAAGGGCATTTGACATACTTCCTGTCCTCTCGTGCAATGTGGAGACGGTGTGCCTGTTAAGCCGTGTAAAATAAGGATTTTTTAGGATATATAAGGTGTAAAATGGGTGATTTGCCACCGATTTGCCACCGGTTCAGCGGAAAATATAATGCGAAACTGAAAAAGGACTGAACACGGAATCAATGTTGTCGTGACAGTCCTTTTTATTTCTGTTTTCATTCTTACTTTTTACGCGCAGTTCATGAGAATTAGCGCACATCGCGGCAAGAAACGTGCATATGTAGCCGTTGCGCATTCTATGCTTACAGCAATATATCATATCCTCAAGGATGGTGTGGTTTTCAAGGATCTGGGAGCTTATTACTATAATCAGTTCAACAAGGAGCGCAAGATCAGTGCATACCTTAAAAAGTTAATAGCGCTTGGCTGGGAAACTCCTGTAGTTGTCGCATAAGCCTTTCGGTTAGGCTCAGAATTTACGATACAAAAAGTTTGATAGGGGTAGTCTGCGCTTTTTTGCTACCTGGAAGATTTTGTTTCAGAGTAAGGGTATAATATGGGC
>OFFV01001016.1_pt1 | contig 18078 bp, 14 predicted proteins | sample 1521461 | NCBI WGS metagenome assembly OFFV01 (sample SAMEA3504120, study PRJEB24116) | mouse gut metagenome | biome: mouse gut; feature: mouse-associated habitat; material: faeces | place: Denmark | collected 2011 | reverse complement strand
AATAAATAGTACGGGTTTCTTATCTTTTTGACGCTTATTTGTTGACTTCAAGAGAGAAAGGTGTATAATGAAAATTAGTAGATATGAGATTCAAGTGTCAAAACCCCTTTCTACGGATGCGGTCTGGCAGCATCCATAGAAGGGGGTTTTCTTATCTGAATCCATAAAGGGAAAGGAAGAAATAAAAATTTGGAAGGTGGGGTTACATGAAAGAAAAAACAGTTGCTGGAACACAGAAAACAAGTGGATTCCGCAGTCTGACAGTGATGCTGGTTTTAATTATCTGTATTATGGTTTCGATTCCTACGATCGGGCTGGCATGCCTGGGAGTTTATTATCTGAGTCAGTCGATGGATGAATCTACGGAGCTGTACGAAGAGTCTATGACGGACGGATATTCGATGGAAATCAAATCTCAAGTGCAGTCGGCGCTTTCCGTGATACAGAGCTACTACGACAGATGCCAGAGCGGGGAACTAACGGAGGAAGAGGCTCAGAAAATGGCGGCGGATGCGGTTCGCTCCATGAGGTATAGGGATGATGCGTCGGGATACATATGGATAGACAGGGAGGATTATGTGCTGGTAGAGCATCCGATTCTGACAGACCAGGAAGGCGACAATCGGTATGACCTGACAGACCAGAACGGCGTGAAGGTTACACAGAGCGTAGTTGCGACTGCAAAAGGCGGGGGCGGATATAATGAGTTTTATTTTACGAAGTCGGATGGCGTGACTGTTGCGCCTAAGATTGCTTACTGCCAGATGTTTGAACCATGGGGATGGGCAGTGGCTACTGGTAACTATGTGGATGAAATGAATGAGAAGATTGACGGCAGGAAAGCGTATATTCAGGATCAGTTTTTCGGCATGCTTACGATGTACGGCATTACGGCTTTGGTGATGTTGATTGTAGCTTTTGCGATTTCCATATGGAGCGGAATGCGGATTACGAAGGGCATCAAGTTAGTGGAAGGCCATCTTCGCCAGGCGGCTATGGGGGATTTGAGCTTTACAGTCAGCCCTGCCTTGCTGAAACGAGGCGATGAGATCGGCGGCATGGCGCGTTCCCTGGATAATGTGCGGCAGTCGCTGGCCAATATGTTGGGAAGCGTGATCCAGACAGGGGAGAGCCTGAACAACAGCAGCGAAAGCTTCAGCCAGAAATTCGGATATATTTCAGACAGCATCCGAAATACCAATCAGGCGATCGATGATTTGGCACAGGGGGCGACGAACCAGGCCAATGAGACGGAGACAGTAAACGAGAAGATCGTGGAATTGGGCAATGTCATCGAAGTAGAAAAGAACGGCGTATATAAACTGGGAGAAGCGGTTTCTGCCATGATGACGCATTCGACAGGGGCTGCTGAGAGTATTAAGGAACTGGAGCAGATTACCGAGGTGACGATCGAAACGATCGACGTGGTATCCAAACAAACGAATAAGAATAACGATTCTGCTGCAAATATTACCAAGGCGATCGAAATTATCAAAGGTCTGGCGAACCAGACAAATCTTCTTTCATTGAATGCCAGCATAGAGGCAGCCAGAGCCGGGGAAGCAGGAAAAGGATTTGCCGTCGTGGCCGAAGAAATCAGGAATCTGTCCGAGGAATCTTCAGGCAATGCCAAGGAAATTGAAAGCATCGTAAAAGAATTGGTCGGCAATGTGGAAGTCTCTGTAGCGAAAATGGAGGAAGTAACGCGTAATGTGCAAAATCAGCAAAAGCGCCTGAACGAGACGAGAGAGGCGTTTGAGCATTTGAACCAGGAAGTGATTTTGGTGGAAGAGGTGACAAAGGAGATCGGAAGCCAGACGGAGATTCTTGGTTCCTTGAAGCAGATCGTTACGGATTCCGTCAACAGTCTGGCGAGCGTGGTGGAAGAGAACGCGGCTTCTACGGAAGAGACGAGTGCCAGCATGGCGCTTCTGTCCCAGACATTAGGCGAGTGTACGGAAGACACGGAAGGCTTGGTGACGTTAAGCCATCTGCTGAATGAACAGGGAAGCAAGTTCCAGCTGTAAACGGGCAGAAGCTGACAGCGAGAGCAGCAGGGACGGAAAATATTTTATAAACTGAAATGTGGCATTAGGGCTGGTCATTGCACCGATAATTTGATACAATCGATGCAACGGCCAGCTTTTTTGCTGGTTTAAAGCGTACTTTTTGTAAAAAGGATACTAAAAGGAGTGGAGGATATTTTTATGGGAATTGTTTTAAAGGATATACTCGCCATTCTTCCGGGCGGAGAGAAAGACGAAGTAAAGAAAACAAGCATTTATATTGAGGGAAACAGAATTGCTGCGATAGGAGAAAAGCCGGAAGGGTTTCAGGAGGAAAAGGTGATCGACGGACAGGACAGGCTGGTGATTCCTGGCCTGATCAACTGTCATACGCATTCTTACATGGCATTTATGAGAAATGTGGCTGATGATTTGTCTTTTATGGACTGGCTTTTTGGGACGATCGATCCGATCGAGCAGCAGATGACGGATGAGGATACTTATTGGGGGGCATGCCTTGCTATTATAGAAATGATAAAAAGCGGAACGACATGCTTTAACGATATGCAGATGAATATCCACCAGACGACCAGGGCGGTAAAAGAGTCCGGCATGAGGGCTGTCATCAGCAGGGGGCTGATCGGGAGCGGGCATGATGAAGCCGGACAGATGAGATTGCGGCAGGCGTATGAAGAAAGAGATGCGGCAAAGGACTGCGACAGGCTGAGCTTTATGTTAGGCCCCCATGCGCCTTATACCTGCGACGACGGATTTATGAGGGTCGTATCGGAGGAAGCGAAGAAAAATGGAATGCGAATTCATGTGCATTTGTCAGAAAGCGTGAGCGAAATAGAGCAGATACGGGAAAAATACGGTATGACACCGATTGAAATGGCGGATCGGAACGGCCTTTTTGACGTTCCGGCCATCGCCGCCCATTGCGTGCAGGTTACGGATGAGGATATCGCGATCCTGAAAGGAAAGAGAGTCAGCGTTGTAACCAATCCCGCCAGCAATATGAAGCTGGGGAACGGTTTTGCCCCGATCGGGAAAATGTTGGAAATGGGTGTAAACGTATGCCTGGGAACGGACGGGGCGGCATCCAACAACAGCCTGAATATGTTCCGGGAACTGGGGCTGCTGACGCTGATCCATAAAGGCGTAAATAAAACACCCCAGTGCGTCAGCGCCAGGGAAGGTTTTCGCATTGCCACGATAAACGGGGTGAAAGCGTTGGGGCTGGAAGAGGAAATCGGTTCTATCGAGGCAGGGAAGAAGGCGGATCTGGCTATTCTGGATTTGAATACCCCTTCTTTGATGCCGAGGAACAATCTGATTGCGGGACTTTCTTACTCTGCAAACGGCTCCGAAGTGGAAACGGTGATTATTGACGGAAAAATAGTCATGGAAGACAGAAAAGTGTTGACGATGGATGAAGAGCTGGTGTATAAAAAGATTAATGAAATCATCGTCAGAATGGGGCTGGACAAAAAAGAATACGAATAAGTATGTAGCCGTATAACGCGGTTCGCATAAAAGTGATGATAGGACAGACGACCATCACTATAATAAAAATTCGGCTGAATATATCTCATAATTTTATTGGAGGACAAGAAATGAGCAGTGAAATCAGAGACATTAATTTAGCCGAATCCGGCGAACGCAAGATCGAATGGGTAAAAAGGAATTGTGACCTTCTTCGTACATTGGAAAAGGAATTCTCGGAGACAAAGCCTTTTGCCGGAAAGAAAATAGCGCTTTCCGTACATCTGGAGGCGAAGACGGCTTATTTGTGCAAGGTACTGAAGGCAGGCGGAGCAGAAATGTATGTGACGGGTTCCAACCCCCTTTCCACGCAGGATGATGTGGCGGCGGCTCTTGTAAAAGATGGCCTGGAAGTGCATGCATGGTATGATTGCACACCGGAAGAATATGAAACACATATCCGCCACGTGCTGGAAGCGGGTCCGAATATTATTATTGACGACGGAGGCGATCTGGTCAATATGGTGCATACCAATATGCAGGAACTGATTCCCGCGATCATCGGCGGGTGTGAGGAAACGACGACGGGCATTATCCGGCTGGAGGCGATGAATAAGGCCGGGGAATTAAAGTTCCCTATGGTGCGCGTCAACAACGCAGATTGCAAGCATTTATTTGACAATAGATACGGTACGGGCCAGTCTGTATGGGATGGAATCAACAGAACGACAAACCTGATCGTGGCGGGCAAGATCGTGGTAGTTGCCGGTTACGGATGGTGCGGCAAAGGTACGGCGATGAGAGCCAAAGGGCTTGGCGCAAGGGTGGTCGTGACGGAGATCGACCCGATCAAGGCGATTGAAGCGGTTATGGACGGCTTCGATGTAATGCCGATGAAAGAAGCGGCCAAAGTGGGAGATTTCTTTGTAACGGTAACGGGATGTGACAAGGTGATTGACGAGGAAGATTTTGCACTCATGAAAGATGGGGCTATTCTTTGTAATGCCGGACATTTTGACTGTGAGATTGATATGGCAAGGCTGCGTGAGATCGCTGTGGAAACGAGAGAGCAGAGAAAGAATATTATGGGTTACAAGCTGCCGACGGGGCAGTGGATTTTCGTGCTGGCAGAGGGCAGACTGGTAAATCTGGCGGCGGGTGACGGCCATCCGGCGGAGATTATGGATATGAGCTTTGCGATTCAGGCGCTTTCCGCAAAATATCTGGTGGAGCATGGCGGAGAATTGAAGGAAAAGCTGATCGATGTGCCAAGGGAAGTGGATATGGATGTAGCAAAGCGCAAGCTCTCCTTCCTTGGAAAAGAGATCGATGTTCTGACGGAAGAACAGGAGAAATATCTGAATAGTTATATTGTATAATGACAGTGAATAAGAAGAGACGGTAAACAGTGCCGGGCAGGGAAAATATTTTCCCTGCCCGGTTTTGGCTTATCTTGTCGGTATTTTCAATATTTGCCCGATGCTCAGCAGATCGCTGGTCAGTCCGCTGGCTTTTTTGATGGCATCCACCGTGGTATTGTAGCGCCTGGAGAGCAGCCAGAGAGTATCTCCGGGACGGACGGTGTATTCGATATAGGACGCCTCTTGGGAAGAGGGTATTTTCAATACCTGGCCTACGTTGATCAGGTCGCTGGTCAGTCCGTTCAGGCGCTTAATAGCATCCACTGTGGTATTGTACCGCTGGGCAATGAGCCAGAGAGAGTCGCCGGCCCGGACAACATAGGTGTCAGCTCCGCCCTCCGGTTTTTGCGGAGGAATGTTCTGATTGATTCCGAGATAGGCATCATAGAGGGCTTTCCATGTGAGATTCCCTACAATGCCGTCCGGCTGCAATCCCATGATCTGCTGGAAGGCGATAACTGCCTGGCGCGTTCCGCTGCCGAAGATGCCGTCCTGGGCAGGGGCGGGGATGCCCGGATAGTATTCGGATATGACATCCAGAAGGTATTGCAGGGTAATGACGTCAGGACCCCGGGATCCCTGGCGGAGTACGGAGTTTGGGGGAACGGTTCCGATTCCGAGAGTCGTTCCCTCGCTGTCCAGTTCCGCCAGCCGGGTAACTGCAGCATAAAGGCGGGATATCTTATACCAGGTCGATTTTCCAACAATACCGTCGGGTGTCAGATTAAAGACGCTTTGGAATTTTGTAACCGCCGCTTTGGTACTGCTTCCAAAGGTTCCAGCGGGATCGGTAATGGAAGGGATAGCCGGATAGTTACGCCGGATCCGGTTGAGCCATGTTTGGATGGTCTGTACATCAAGACCGCTGCTTCCCTGTTTGAGAGGCGTTCCGGGATAGGACGAGAGAACGTTGGTAATGATATCGGTTTGCACGATTTCTATATCGTTGGGGTAATAGGAACGCAGGATCTGCAAAGGTGTGTACCCCCGGTCTGCCAGAGTAACCGTGCCCCATTGGGACATGCCCTGGCAGGAAACGGTGGTTCCATTGCAGAAGGAAGTGAAATAGGGGGCGAGCTGCCCCTGGCGGCGCACGTATTCGTTGAAAATATCGTCTACGACCCTGCTGATGGATTCGTAAATGGGACGTCCATAGATGAAATATTGGTCATAGGCGGTGCTGTTGGTAATATCAAAACTATAGCCTTGGTTCCGGTACGGCGGAATCAATCAAATTTTCAAGTTTATGGTAATATCGTTATCCTTTACTATAATTTTTTCCATAAGGTGAAATAAGAGCATTTGTTTTGCTGCGGTATCACTGTTCTGAAATTCTTTTTTCCAGTCGGGAAGATATGGTTCCTTTGGTGTTTGTTCGCCTTGTTCACGTTCTGCCCGGCGGAGTTCGGCGAGCAATGATAGTTCCTGTTCCTGTAAAGCGGAAAAAGACAGTTCTTTTTCTGACAATATGGAGGATAGCTTTTCCGCACTGAAAAAGTAGTCTCCTCGAATAGCTTCGGGTATTTTTTCTTCCAGGGAGGATATGTCGAGCCGGAGCTGCTGCTTCTTTTTTTGAAGCATATCCGCTTCCTGGCGCAGCTTTTTTTGCTTTTGTACATATATTTGATGCAGATCTTCCGAAATATCTATGCTTTGTATTTGTTCCAGAATCTGCTCTGCGGCCCAGAAGACGGCGCTTTCCAGATAGTTCTGGGAGTAGCAGGAACGGGCCGGGCATTTTTGGGGACAGAGGTATCTTCCGGTAAAAGCGGGCTGCTCCTGGCACGGTTTTCCGGTTCGGTGTTGATAATAGCTTCCGTTTTTTAATTTGCTCCCGCAGTAACCGCAATAGGCCAGTCCTATTAAGGCGAGTCTGCCAGAGGTGCGGAGGGGAAAGGAAAAAGGGGCGTCGCAGGATGTTCCTGCTGCATGGGAATGCAGCTTTGCCTTCCTGGCTTCCCGGATTTGCTGGGCTTTTTCCCAGTCCTGTTTTTGGATAATTACCAATTCCGGTATTTGTTCTTTCGAATAGATCCAGTCTTTGCGGTCCAATCTCGTAAAACTGCCGTGATTGACTCTGCGGTTCAAGGCATAGTATCCCATATAAATCGGATTTTTCAAGATACTGGCTATAGTGGAAGGTTTCCATTGGGTTGCGAGAATGGCGGGTATCCCGTCTTCGTTCAGGGCATTTGCAATTTTTCCATAGCCCATGCCGCAATGAATTGCTAAAAAGTATATTTTTCTGACGATTTCGGCGTCCTTTTCCACAATTTCCAGCTTTTTCAATGCTCTGCCATGGCTGCTGATGATGCCGGATGGAATCAGCCGGTAGCCAAAGGGGGCTTTGCCGCCTACAAATTTTCCTGATTTTACCAGCTCAATCTGATGATCCCGTACCCGCATGCCGGTTTTTTTGCTTTCTCCTTCGTTTTGCCAGAAGCGTATGTAGTTGAGCAGTTTATCGACGTGGTCGCTGGTTTTCAACTGGCCGTCTTTGATCGTCCATACCTCGATGCCAAGTTTGTTCAGGGCTGCCACGTAAAAGCTGTATTCCTCCTGTCTGCCGATCCGGTCGGACATATAAGTGAGCAGCACGTCAAACTCATGTTTTTGCGCATCGGCCATGATTTCCTGAAGGACTTTTCGGTCTTCCACGCCGTTTTTATAAGCGGATACGGCTTTTTCCATATATTCTTTGTCGAATTGCCAGTCGGGGCGGCTTAAAATATATTGCTCCGCTTCCGCTCTTTGGATGGGAATATCGTTATCGCGGAGCTGCTGTCTGGAAGATACTCTTAAGAGAGTCCTTACTTTTTTACGCATGGAAATTTTCCTCTGTTTTTTGCAAGTAAATTTCTTTCAGGTACCGGATCAGATCTTGTTCACTTTTGGGGTTTGGCTGTTTGGGGGATTGGATAGTGACCCTAACTTCTTGGTTTTGGAATGGATAGATAAATGATTGTGAGAACATATGCTGTCCTTTGGTTTTTCTATTATTTACTGCATTTTATGCAGGGAATGGAAATTGCATTCGGAAGATGCGGGAAATGGGTAAGCTATGGCGGGAAAAGAGTTAATGGAAAGGAGTTTGTATGATACGGGCGGTGGTTTCCCCACCATTCCGTATAGACCCTGTTCAGCGCGAACGTAATAATGGCGTAAATGTTAGCTCTCAGAGAGGCTTCCGGCCAGGTAGGATAGATTTCGCTGCTGGCTACATTTTTTACATAATCAGGAAACGAAACCTGGACATTGGAAGCGGATGCGCTTGGCGGGCCGAGATGGACAGTAATAGGATTGGGAATAACCACTTGCCGCAGCACATAGGGTTCTGCTACCGTTCCTTCCTGCTGGCGCTGGGTCTGCATGGCGACCGCTGGTTTCCCGATAGAAATCTCGGCCTGTATGGGGCTGCGTTGAGACTCCTGCATCGGTATAAGGGCGATCGGAAGAATGGCTGTTTCTTCCTCAAATATAGGGATATCCGAAACATAAAGGGAATTGAAACCTGCCGCCCGGGCAAGAACGGAATAGCTGTTGTACGGCGTTCCCGTATAATATGGATTCTGGGAAAAACTTTTGCTGACCGTTTCCAGGGGAACCTTTTGTGTTTCACCGTTTTCATCCGTTGTCAGAGAGTAGACAGGATTTCCCTGGTTGTCCATGATGCGGATTTGTACACCGCTTAATGGAACGGCATCCTGGGCTGTCCGTGTCTGTATGGTTAGATAACCGATAGCCATGATTGTGATTCTCCTTTTTTGATGGGGATAGAGGGGGGATAGGGGGCAGGGAGGATATTCTGCAAATCCATCATTTCCGCAAACCTCTATGCCGATTATATGATATAAATATGAAAGAGGAACGGGAATAGTTACTGTTGGAAGGCAAGGGATGGGCTGGCAGGTACGGCGGACATTAAAAATAAAAAAAGTAGTGCGGAAGAAGCCGATATGTTATAATAAAAAACACGTTATGGGAAGGGGGTTCCAATTATGGACAAGATGGAAAAAATTAAAAAATTATGTGAGGAGAAGCATATCCGTATGATCGATTTTAAAATGACGGATATCGACGGCCGGTGGAGGCACATTACGATTCCGGTAGAGCGGTTTTGCGAGGACACGTTTACCTACGGGATCGGCTTCGACGGTTCCAACTATGGGTATGCTCCGATCGAAAAGAGCGATATGGTATTTTTGCCCGATCCGGACACGGCTTATGTGGATCCGTTTGCGGAGGTGCCAACGCTGACAATGTGCGGCAACGTATGTATGATCGGGAAGGGGGAGAATCAGCCGTTCGACCAGTACCCGAAAAATGTGAGTCTGCGGGCGTTGGAATATATGAAGGAAAGCGGGATCGCGGACAGAATGATCATCGGGCCGGAGTTTGAATTTTATTTATTTGACAGCGCCCGCTATGAGGTGACTCCTCAGCAGTGCGGATATCGGATAGATACGAAACAGGCTGACTGGAACTGTAGTCTGGATACGGAAGGAAATAATGGTTATGAAGTACCCTATAAAGGGGGATACCATGTGGCTTCCCCGCAGGATGTAGGATACGATTTGCGCAGCCGGATGTGCATGATGATGGAAGACTGGGGGATCAAAGTAAAATACCATCATCACGAGGTGGGCGGCCCCGGCCAGATGGAGATCGAAGTGGAACTGGCGGATATGCCCGCGATGGCGGATAATACGATGGTCATTAAATATATCATTAAGAATATGGCGGCGAAAGAAGGGAAGACGGCGACTTTTCTTCCAAAGCCGATCTATCAGGAAGCGGGAAGCGGCCTGCATGTGCATATGCTGCTGCTGAAGGATGGAGAACCGCTGTTTTACGATGAAAAAGGTTATTCGGGATTGAGCCGCACGGCGCATTATTTTATCGGAGGACTTTTGAAACATATTGCGTCCTTGTGCGCATTTACCAATCCTTCCACCAACTCTTTCAAAAGGCTGGTTCCGGGATTCGAAGCGCCGGTTACAGTGGGTTATGCGACTTCTAACCGCAGCGCGGTAATCCGTATTCCTGCTTATGCCAAGACACCGGAGACGAAACGGTTTGAACTGCGCAACCCGGATGCGACGGCAAATCCGTACTACGCATATGCCGCAATTCTTATGGCGGGGCTGGATGGGATCGAGAATCAGATTGACCCGGAAAAAAATGGATGGGGGCCTTATGATTTCAACCTTTATTCTCTGTCCGAAGAGGAGCAGAAGAAGATCAAAGGGCTGCCAAAGTCTTTAGGAGAGGCCTTGGATGCGCTGGAGGCGGATCATGAATATTTGACAAAGGGCGGTGTATTTCCTCAGCGCCTGATCGATGTGTGGATTGCCCGCAAACGGGGAGAACTGAAAAAGATGGAACAGATCCCCAATCCGGCGGAGTTCAAGATGTACTACGACTTATAGGGGGAAATACCTGAAAAATGGTATTTCTTGCTTAGATTTGGGATGCCGCGCGGCGATATCATGGAGGCTGGTATGAATGAAATGGATCTGGAAGGAAAGGGGCAGTCGGAGGGAAAGAAGGAGAAAAAGCTTGTTGTTCTGATTTTTTCCGTCTGTATTGCCTTGATCATAGGAATCAAAGCATATACGATGCTGGCAGAACATTCTCCGAAGGGGCAGGGCGATTATACGGTACAGAAGGAACAGTATTATGTGCAGTACTCGGAGCAGTATGACTATTTGGAAGTGCTGACAGTGGAATATCCCAGACTGGAGGGAACGGAAGAGGAAACACAGACGCTGATAAACCAGTTATTGTATGATACTGCCATGGACAGGGTGAATTACTGGCATTTTGAGCCGGATGAAGAGGTTCGCAAATTGCAGGAAGAGTATACAATTTTCAGCAGCGACGTGCGATGCGACGTGGCTTATCATAGCCAATATTTGTTGAGCGTGGATTTCAAGGAAATATATGCGCCTATCGATCCGGTTTACTACGTTTACAGTGCGGAGCGGGGAATAAATCTGGATTTGATGACGGGAGAAGTATACGAATTGGCAGATATCTTGCGGATCGATGAAGATTTTATTGATTTGTGGCTTCAGGCCGCCAACAGGAAATACGGAGAAGAAATGCCGTATGAGGAAGAAATGAGGCGTTATTTGCTGGAATGGTTTTCTGGGGAGGGCGGCGAAGAGGGCGAATCTTATGATTTCCGGCCTTTTTTCCACATTACGTCCGAGAAAAATTTTTCCATAGGTTTGTCGGTGGATCCGAAACCGGAGGGAATTACCGGAAGTGCGCCGAAAAACAATGTTTACAGCGTTATTTTGCCCTGGAGCGATGTGGAGCCGTACCAGACGGAATCCGAATTCTGGAGCAAATACGAGGAATCGGAAACGGCGGGCAGAGTATTGGAATGCCCTGATCGGCAGGAGAACTTGTGGCTTGGCGAAGATGCAGGAGTATGGCAATACTGGTTAGAGAGAGGGATAGAATAGAAAGCCCGATGCTTTTTTAGAGATTGGATCCGGTGGCGGTCAGTGTGATGCTGGCCGCCGCGTTGCGTTATCCTGAAACCGAAAGTAGTCCGGTCTGTGGCGGGACTGGGTATATTCGAACATGATGCCGTCGCTGTTATATGTCTGGCTGCTGACGACGGCAAGGCAGTTATAATCCCCAAGCTCCAGGTATTTTTCATCTATTTGCGTCATTTTTTCCACAGTCATGACTCTTTTGCTTGTAACGATGGAAATGCGCAACGTATTTTCCAAATATTCATAGATGGAATTTTCAGCGATTTCCGGAGTCAGGGAAGGCACGATATCCTTTAAAAAATAATTGTGGTTGAGAATCAGCGCTTTATCATCCAGATAGTGGAGCCGTTGGAGATAGTAAAGCTGTGAACCGGGGGGAAATCCGGTTTTTTTTGAAATTTTTTCATCGGCGGTCAGTTCGGTAAAGCAAAGGACTTTTGTTCTCGGCGTCTGCCGGTTGCGGAGGGCGGATTCTTTAAAAGATTCGATGCCTCCTAAAGTAAAAGAAGTCTGCTGCGCGGGTTCGAATATATTGCGAACGCCTTTCCCCTGCATCGTCTGGACATAGCCGTCCGTAACGAGAGCCGCAACGGCCCGGCGGACGGTATTGCGGGAACAGCCGTAAGTGAGGACGAGATGGTTTTCCGAAGGGAGGAGTTCCTGGAACTCGTATTCGCCATTTTCAATGCGGCTTTTTAAATCCTTATATATGAAATCATACTTCGCTTTTGGCATAAAAAACCTCCTGAAAAAAGTAAAATCTTTGGAATGGTGGTATTTGTTTAAACATTACAAATTTATTATAATACGCAGAAGAAAGATGTCAATAAGGGCGGGGATCATATGTGGAAATCATATGTGGAAAGTTTGGAGGCCGGCAGGGCGGGGAATGGGATGGAGGCAGCCGGGAGCGGGGGTGGGATTTTCGGACTGTTGCGCACAATCAGCTATTTTACTTATGAAATGATCGATATCTAGGGAAAATCGCCAAGGAGGGCGATTTTAGGAAACGCAGGGCCGGATGCCCGTTGTTTCCGTCCCGTCCGGTTTGAAACGCTTACCCCATTTCATTAGTAAAATCTGATTGAAAGCTCCAGTCAAAAAATCCCGCCCTGCCTCCCGCCGCCAGTTTCCCTGCCCCTCCATGCCATATCTCCATGCTTTAGCTGCATTACGGCTAAAATCCGCAATAAAAATTACTCTAACTCATATATGCTCCACAACCCCTTTTTCGCAATCAGCTTCCTGCTTTCCAGCTTGGGATTGACTTCCTGGATCATATTTAAGCTCTCCTCCTGCGTTTCATAATCCGCCGCATAGACGATCACTTTATCGCTGCCGCAGATCGTCTCATCCTCGATTTTTTCCTGATTCCCCTGACTGGCAAAATATACCCTGTCATATTGCATCAGTTCCCGGGAACGCCACCAGACATGGTACGGCGTTGCATCGTTATAAAAAATGACCACCGGCGTATGCTCATTTGCTTCGGCATACTCCATAACCGCCCTGTCCTCCTCATAGAGAAAAATCACCTTCCCCGATGCCAGCCCATAAATATTTCCGGCTAAAAATAATACGAAGCAAAGAATTGCGGCCATTTTTCCGATCCCGGAGAAGCCTCTTCCCGCTTTATCGTAAAATAAAAATACCGCCCCCCGGTTCCACAATCCATATACCGCCGCCATCACCAAAAGCAGAAAAATACCATAGACCGGAAGTTGATACCGGTTGGAAGTTTCATATAACAAGAGCGCCGTTTTTGACACCGTAAAAAAATAGCCGGCCGCCGCAAGCAACAGCATAAAATAAGGAACCGCCTCTATATGGACTTGCCCGGCATCCTCCGGTATCCTGCCTTCTTCCCCCGTTTTTTTCCATCTTATAACCGCCGCGCATCCCAAAACCGCAATAAGAAGCAGCCAAAACCATAAATACCCATTAAACAGATATTCATTCACCAAGCCGGCAAAAAATCCTAACCGATCCCAGGTATTGCCGGCATCCAGAAATTCCGAAACCGCCCCCGTCCCCCGGTATCCTCTGAAAATATGGGAAAGACAGGAGGGATAGCTGGCCACAGCGAGCAACAGGGAAATTCCACAAGCCGCTCCGTACAAAATACAATCCTTCCACCGCCTGTTTTTCCACAAACTCCACAGGCAGAACCCTCCCCCCATAAAAGCCAGAAATATAATATAATAATACTGGGTCAGAAACCCGAGATAATTCACCGCCATCAGCGGGAGCAAAAACGACTTTTTATTTCCGCCGTTTTCCAACACCGCCCTCACATGAAGACAGGCGCACAGCAATACAAATACTGACAGCCATTCGTACATTCTGATAAACATCACGCCGGAAACCGCGGCCGCATTACATCCATATACCGCCGTAACGGCAAAAGCCAGCTTTTTATCCTTTCCGCCCACCATATAAGCCAGCCAGGAGAGCAATGCAAAATGAATGGCAAAGGCGGCAATATTCACGCCAATGCCCAGCCATTTACTGAACACCCCCGGAAAAACGGAGCAGACTGTATGCAGCAGAAAATAGAAAAAAGGCGGATGCACGTCCCAGGACTGTACGGTTGCCACCAGGCCGTAGCGAAAGCCTTCGCCCTCCAACACGACGAATTCATTCCTGAAAGAATCTCTCTCCACCCATTCCCTGTCCGGTTCAAATAACCCGGCGGTACGATTGGTGGAATAATAGGAATAATATTCATCCTCGTGAAACCCGGCCTTCCGGTTCCCAAAATAAACCAGCAGCAATATTTGCAAACACAATAAGGCAAGAAAGGCAGCCACCCAAAGCCGCCCTTTCTGAAACCTATTGCTTTTCATCGTCATTTTTTCCGTCATTTGTCATTGATCCCTCATTTTTCAATGGCTTTCGCCTGATTACCCGGTTTTTTCCTCTGATCCGCCAAATAACCCCATTTTCCACCCATGTATCCGGCGCACCGTCTTCGGTGCTGCCGTCAGCAATAATAAATATCCTTTATTTTTAAGGCTCAAAAACGGATTCCGTATGGTATCCCCTATATGCCTTCTTAAATATTTTTTCACCGACCGGTAAAAATCATCCTCTTTTTTCATTTTTTCCACCGGAATATGGAGCATGTAATCCAGCCTTTGGTACAGTCCGAAGCGAACTGCCTCTTCCCGCAGCGCCGGATATCTTTTTTCCACGATTCTCTCCACCATATCCGCATTGTCCACGATATCCATAAAAACGCGGGAAAATTCCTTTTTCGATTTTTTTCTCGTGTTGCTCCCCGTCCGGTAAAACACATGATAATCCTGCTCCGGCAGAATCGCGATCCTGTCGGTTTCCCCAAGCATTTCCACCAAAAGATGGAAGTCCTCGTTCAGCACTTCCTCCGGGAACCGGTTCTTTTCGAACAATCTCCTGTCCGTCAGTTTCGTGCAATAGGAACAATCCCCTCTGTGAAGCAGCAATTCCCGCATAAAATTTTCCCCGCTGCATAAATATGCCTCCTTCGGCGGTTCGCAGACATTGGGAAGGCGGTTCCCTGACTCGTCGATCTCGTCCCTGGATACCTGGGCAATGGAAACCCCTGTCTCCCCGATACATCCCATTAACCGTTCATACATCCCCGGCTCAATATAATCGTCGCTGTCCACAAAACCCAAATACTTCCCGGCAGCCTGGCAGATCCCCATATTCCTTGCGGAAGAAGATCCTCCGTTTGGTTTATGGAATGCCCGTATCCTCCGGTCTTCCCGAGCCAGTTCGTCCACCAGCTTTTCCGTTCCATCATCGGAACCGTCGTCCACCAGCAGAATTTCCAGATTGGAATACGTCTGCTTGCAAATGGACTCCACGCATCTTCTGAGGCAATCCTTAATATTATAAACCGGCACGATTACACTAATTAAGTCCTGCATGCTTCCACCCTTCGCCTGCCTTCCATTTATACATGGAAAAACTCTATCATCTCATTCAGCGTAGCCGCCTGTGCAGAAAGCTCTTCACTGGAAGCCGCGCTTTCTTCCGACATCGCCGAATTGTCATTCACTACATTGGATATCTGATCCAATCCTTTTTCCACTTCTATCAGACTGTCCTTCTGGCGATCCGCAATGGATGACAGTTCATTGATAGAATTCGTCAGATGCACTACTCCTTCCACCGATTCCGAAAGCCGGTCTGCCGCACTGCCGACCAAGTCCATCCCCCGTTTCACGGCGTTCATGGAGTTCTGTATCAATTCTGTGGATTTTTGTACCGCCAAAACACTTTCCCTGGAAAGATTCCCGACCTCGTTGGCAACCACGGAAAAACCTTTTCCCATTTCTCCGGCTCTCGCCGCCTCGATCGATGCATTCAGGGAAAGAAGATTCGTCTGGTCTGCAATTTCCTCTATATTGGAAATAATCGCACTGATTGCGTTAGAACATTCATTAATTTCCTCCATAGCATTTACCAACTGCTTCATTTCCTGGTTGCTATATTCGATATTGTTTTTAACGCCATCCGCATCCACCGCAGCATTTCGCGCATATTCCGCATTTTCGCGAACCTGCCCGGATATATCCGTAACGGTAGCCAGCAGTTCCTCCACAGCCGCCGCCTGGTTCACTGCGCCTTCTGCAAGAGCCTGGGCCGCCTGGGCGATCTGTCCGGCGCCTCCTGTCACCTGGGCCGCTGTGGCGTCAATTCCCTCGATCGTTTCAGCCAGCTTGCCCGACAGGCTTTCCAGCCCTTCCTTTATCTTTCCGAATTCTCCCGCATAATCCTGTTTTAAAACATAGTGAAGATTCCCATTTCCTATTTCACCCAATATTTCAGCAATCTCGTCAATATATTTTATGTAATTTTTTAAACGCAATACGGTCTTATCAATCGCTGCCGCCACTTCGCCGATCTCGTCATTGGAAGAAACCTTCACTTCCACATCCAATTCCCCTCTGGCAATCTTGTCCGCTACGCCGTGCAGTTCTTGTATGGGCCTCACGATTCCCGTCGCGATCTGCATAATCAATACACACAACACGGCAATGATAATGGCAAACAGCAAAACGCTGCTCCCCGCCAGTTTATAAAAAGGCAGATTATATTCCAGGCTCGGCATGCCGCTCAAAACTACCCATCGGCTTTCCCCCGCCTGTGTCATATATCCGTAATTCTTCGTCCCCTTATACCGGTATTGGTAAGCCCCGTACTGGTCGTCCGCAAAGCCTTTCTTTACTTCTTCCCCGATTTCAAGATCCTGGAAAGGCATATGCAGCACCGCCTGGTCGTCCGCATACATAATCGTGCCATCCTCCGTCAGCAGCAGAAGAAAACCGGTATTTCCCAGTTTCTGTTCCTCCATCATATCCGTCACTGCGCTCAGGGAAAGATCCAGAGCCGCAACACCCGTCATTTCCCCCGATGCATTAAATACCGGGGAAACGATACTTGACACCATCTCGCCGGTCGAACTGTTCTGGTAAGGTTCTGTCACAATCGTCGTTTTCGCTTCCAGCACCTGGTCATACCAACTCCTGGATGTAATATCCCACTCGCCGATCTCGCTGATATATCCGCTGTCCTCAATACACTGGCTGGAATCCACATCTGCCGCCCACATGACCAGGATATTCTTTGGATCCGTTTCGTGCATGTTTGCCATAGTCGCAATCACCGAATCATATTGGGGTGCTTCCCCGATCTTCTCCCCCGGTTCCAGCCCGTCAAACAGCTCTATCAACTCCTGATTCGCCCCAAACTGTCTGCCAACTTCCATATATTTTGTGAAATACTCGCTGATCTGGCAAGAAGCATTCAGAGAGCTGTCCTTAATATTCTGATTGTTCAAATGCTGGATCTGGCTGCCGGCCATAAGAGAAATCAAAATGCCTGCGATAACAAGCCCTGCCATGGTCGGGGTAATCGTCCTCGTCAACATTTTCTTTTTGATCGATTCCCGGTTTCCGGCCTTTCCTTTTTTTATTTCTTTCCCCATAGTTTTCTCCTTCCTCTCCCCGCCTCATTTCACTATTCCGCAGTCCTTCCTGCACCTTTCCATATAGTATAGCCTATCCCCAGCCCGGAGTCAAACGCCTTGCCGCGGCAAAAAGCACACTGCCGCTCTTTTAGGAGACAAAATAACGGCTTCGCTCAAAGGCCCCTCTGCCGCGGGGACAATTCGTCCGCTTTCCATCCATTCTCCGCAAAACCGGAACATTTCCTCCGCCGCATGCTCCGCGTTCCACATGCCTGTAATGGTATCATAAGCAGCCTTGCCCAAGGCTTCCATCCGCTCCCTGTCGGATACAAGCCCTTTCACCAACCCGGCAAACTCCTCATAAGAACCTTTATAATATATGAGTCCGTTCTTCCCGTTTTCGATCAAAAAAGGAACTGCCCCGGCCTCGCCGCTGGCAACTACGGCGCACCCGCTGTTCATGGCCTCGTTCACGACAGCCCCCCATCCTTCCAGATGATTGCTGGTGAACAGATGGATCTGGCACTTCTCCATGATCCGCCGCACCTTCCCCGGTTCCGTGTATCCATAAAAGGTAAAATGGTCCTCCAATCCCTTTTCCCTAACCTGCCTCTTGATCTCCTGCTCCAGCTCTCCACTGCCCGCCATATGGATATGAAAAGATTCCCCTGCCTTTTCCAGCTCCTCCCCTATCCTGA
>OFFV01001011.1_pt1 | contig 18120 bp, 21 predicted proteins | sample 1521461 | NCBI WGS metagenome assembly OFFV01 (sample SAMEA3504120, study PRJEB24116) | mouse gut metagenome | biome: mouse gut; feature: mouse-associated habitat; material: faeces | place: Denmark | collected 2011 | reverse complement strand
TTGAGGCAGAACAGCGCAGGCTGGAAGAAGACTATTATCAGAAGATTCAGGAATTAGAGCCATATTTGGTAGATATTGTTGCCAATATTTTTGAAAAAGTGTTTCACATACAGTTTGATGATAAAAAACAAATACTCCTTTATCTGATTCAAAAGGTGATTTTGAATGCGGAAGGAACCAAAGACTTTCAGGTTCGGGTTAGTCTGAAAGATTATCAGTTTGTGGAAGAGCATAAGAATGAGATCATAGAGCAGGTTGGCGCCGCAGTGCATGTGGAAATTATGGCAGATGCGGCGTTGCAGGAACGGCAGTGCATGATTGAAACAGATTCCGGCGTGTTTGACTGCGGAATAGACATACAACTTGAAAATATGATAAAATCATTAAAGTCATTAAGTTTGTGAGGAAAGTAATGTGACATATAATTTAGATAAGTATGATCAGCTTGTGGATGCAACTTATTACAGGCATCTGGGAAAAGTAGTAAAAATCGTAGGACTTACCATTGAGTCTGTAGGGCCAAACGCCAAACTGAATGACTTGTGCCGTATTATTATTGATAAAAACAAGGATGTCTCCATCATGGCAGAAGTAGTAGGGTTCAGAGATAAAAGGCTGCTTCTGATGCCTTATGAGAGTGTGGAGGGGCTTGGCGTGGGATGTATCGTAGAGAATACGGGACATCCTTTGTCTGTTTTCGTGGGAGATGAGATGCTAGGACATACCCTGGATGGCATGGGACGCCCTACAGATATAGAAGCATTGGCGCTGAGGGAAGAATATCCGGTAGACGCGGCGCCTCCAGATCCTATGGCGAGAGTGATTATTGATGAGGTATTGCCCTTGGGAGTAAAAGCGGTAGATGGCTTGATCACAGTGGGAAAGGGACAGAGAATCGGAATTTTTGCGGGTTCTGGAGTGGGAAAAAGTACCCTGCTTGGAATGTTTGCCAGAAATACCCGTGCAGATATCAATGTTATTGCTTTGATTGGCGAGCGTGGCAGAGAAGTAAGAGAATTTATCGAACGAGACATGGGGGAGGAGGGGATGCGGCGTTCCGTAGTAATCGTGGCCACTTCCGACCGACCGGCATTGCTTCGGAGAAATGCTGCCAAGACAGCTACGGCAATTGCTGAATATTTCCGGGATCAGGGCAAAGACGTGCTGCTTATGATGGATTCCCTGACTCGTTTTTCCATGGCACAGCGGGAAATCGGGCTTGCATCCGGAGAGCCTCCGGTTACCCGGGGGTATCCGCCAAGCGTATATTCGGAAATGCCAAAACTCTTAGAGCGGGCAGGAAATTCGGACAAGGGCTCTATTACCGGGCTATATACGGTCTTGGTGGATGGGGACGATTTTAATGAGCCGATTACAGATACGGCGAGGAGTATCCTCGATGGGCATATCATGCTGGATAGAAAGCTTGCCCATAAAAATCATTACCCAGCGATAGACGTGCTGCAAAGCATTTCCCGTGTCATGAGTTCGATTGCGAGAAAGGAGCACAAAGAAGCGGCAGGAAATTTGAAGAATGTTCTTGCTACGTACAGGGAAGCAGAGGATTTGATTAATATTGGGGCTTATAAGAGTGGTTCCAACAAAAATATTGATTATGCAATTGACAAAATTGATGAAGTAAACAGATTTTTATTACAGGAAACACATGACAAATTTAGTTTTGAAGAGATAATAGACATGATGGAACAAATTTTTTAATATTTGTATATAATGATAGAGGTATTTATGGCAAAGTTTACATATAAAATGCAGAATATCCTGGACATTAAATATAAGCTAGAGACTCAGGCAAAGACGTCTTTTTCCATTGCTGCAGCAAAATTAAATAAAGAAGAGGAGAAGCTCGAGGGACTGGTGCAAAGGAAAAACGCCTATGAAATCCGGGCGCGGGAGCTAGTGGAGGATCGGTTGAATTTTCAGGAAATTCGGGTAAACCGAACGGCTATAGAGACCATGAAAGGAGCAATCCGAAATCAAACGCTTGCTGTCCATGTAGCGGAACGAAATTTGGAAAGCGCCAGAAAACATTTACAAAATGTTATGATTGAGCGGAAAACGCATGAGATTTTGAAAGATAAGGCTTTTGAGGAATTTAAAAGAGAGTTGGAAAGAGAAGAAAGCAAGGCTGTGGATGAATTGGTAAGCTTTACCCACAATCATGTAATAGAAGGATAGGCGGTGAAAATATGGCAGATTCAGTGTTAGACCAAGAAGAAACAGGCGGTTTAGACAAAAAGGCTCAAAAAAAAGCCGAAAAGGCCCGCAAAAAAGAAGAAAAGAATATCAAGAAGAATGAGGCGCATCAGGAGACGCCAGAGGAGGAAGAAGGGGGAAGCAAACTGGCGGTTATTCTGGCTACAATTGTCTTCATTGTGATTTGGCTGGCTATTCTTGCATTGGTAATTAAGATGGATATCGGAGGATTTGGCTCCACTGTGTTACACCCTATATTAAAGGATGTTCCGTATATCAATACAATATTGCCAGAAACTGTCAAGAAAGATACCACGGTTGACGCACAGTATCCATATACTTCGTTGAGTGACGCGATTGACCGTATCAAAGAATTGGAAGTGGAGCTGTCAAATGCCCAGACTAAGACAGAAGGCGATTCTGATCGAGTGGCACAGTTGGAGGCAGAGGTGGCAAGGCTCAAAGAATTTGAAAATCAGCAGGCTGCTTTTGAGCAAGAGAAAAATCAATTTTACAAAGATGTTGTGTTTAACGAGAAAGCACCCGATATATCAGAATATCAAGCATATTATGAGAGCATTGATCCTGCGAATGCGGAAGTGTTATATAAGCAGGTGATTCAGCAGCAGCAGGGCAATGACGAAATTCAGAATTACGTGAATACATATGCTTCGATGAAGCCGAAACAAGCTGCGGCATTGATGGAAGAGATGACAGATGATTTAAATTTGGTGGCAAAAATTTTGGAAAATATGGATATCGATGCGAGAGCTAAGATTATGGACGCCATGGATTCCCAGATTGCCGCAAGGCTTACAAAGATCATGGAGCCTTAATGCATATTGCCATTGTGGCAGGATGGAAGAGGTTATAGGATCCCAGCTTGGGATTTTATAATAAATAAAAATCATAGAAAGGAGGAATGAAGATGATTACCAGTAAAATAGCCCAGATTGCATCATTAATGAGCAGTCCGGAACTTTTACAGGCACAGAAGCAGTCCCAACAAGCTGACATTGCATTTGGCGCATTTTTAAGTCAGACAGCAGGCGGAGGGGACAGAGAATTTTTTTCTGGCGGTCACGCACAAAAAACGGTAAAATCTGTGGGAGCAGAACAGAATTTTTATGAAAAAGAATCTGTGAAATCCGGATACCGGGAGAATAGCATTTCCCGAAGTGAATCCACTGACATGCAGAATAAATTGCCGAATGATGCCACTGAAAAGCTTGAGGCATATGAGAGCGAAGTAAAGGAAGTGATAGCTGAAAAGCTTGGGATTTCCCAGGAAGAGCTTACGCAGCAGATGGAAGCATTGGGACTTTCTGTCCTTGATTTAATGGATCCTTCCAAGCTGGCGGGTCTAGTAATGGAACTGACAGGCAGTGACGATATTGCTGGATTACTGCTAAATGAAGATTTTCAGCAGCTTATAGGAGAGATCAGTGAATTATCTCAGGAGCTTGCAGGAAATCTGGATTTGACGCCGGAAGAAATGAGCCAGTGGAAAGAGCAATTGGAGAGCCTGATATCCAAAGAAACGCCAGAAAGTACGAATCAGGAGCTTGATGAGGAGATGTTGGCACAACATCCAGTTGCGGATACAGAAGAGAAAGCCGTTAATATTACGAAAGAGGCAGGAACTCTTCAAGGAGCTTTACATACCGCTGTGAGTGAAGAGGAAGTCCAGAGGGAAGCAATTTCCCAGACAACTGACATTGATTCAAAACAGCAAGATGCACAGATGCAAGTGCAGAATCCCGAGGGACAGCAGCAAGCGGAGGAAAGCGACGCAGAAAGCAGTCAAGGAGAGAAGTCTTACACGGAACTGACACAGGATGCCAAGGGAAATGAAAAGGCAGAGAACCGTCAGACGCACATTACTTATCAGACGACGACACAGACGATTAATCAAGGTCAGACAGTGGAAGTAACTCAGACAGTGGTCCAGACCAGAGTCAATGTGGAGGATATTTTACGGCAAGTCAGCCAAATGACAAGAGTGATTGTCGGTCAGGCAGAATCTTCCATTGAGATGCAGTTGAATCCTGCGAATTTAGGAAAGGTATATCTTCAGGTTGTTTCAAGGGAAGGCGTCATTACTGCCCAGCTTGCAGCACAGAACGAAGCCGTAAAAGAGGCCTTAGAAAGCCAGCTTGTCGTACTGAAAGAAAATATGAATCAGCAGGGCATGAAAGTGGAGGCCATTGAAGTTACCATTGCCAGTCATGAATTCGAACGCAACCTGGAGCAAAATCAGAACAATGCCGCGAGAGAGCAGCAAGAAGAACAGGCGCAAAGGACAGGAAGAAGAAATATTAATCTCAACAATCTCGATGAATTGGAAGGATTGATGTCAGAGGAAGAGACCCTTGTGGCAAAGATGATGGCAGAACAAGGCAATAGCATGAATGTGGCAATATAATTTAAAGAAAGGAGAGACGAAATGGGAATCATTATACCAGTCAAAGACGGCGAGGTCGTAGATAATACAGCTTCCAGCAATTCTTTATCGCAAGTGACGAAATCAAGCAACAGTTCGTTGGATAAAGAAGCGTTCTTGCAGCTTTTGGTGGCTCAGATGAAATACCAGGATCCTTTGGAACCTACTTCCAATACGGAGTATATTTCACAATTGGCAACTTTCTCGTCATTGGAGGAAATGCAGAATCTGAATACTACCATGGAAGCGCAACAGGCCACGAACCTGGTAGGAAAGACGGTGATCATGAAAGTAACCAGCAATACAGGCGCTTCCAACATTGTTCAAGGAAAAGTGGACTATATTGTAAAAGAGAGAGGCAAATTATATGTTTCTATTGATGAGCAATTGTACTCTTTGGATGACTTAGACAGAGTCATTGATGATGATTATCTAGACGCTCTTTCAATTGGAGAAGACTTTAAAAAGGTAATTGATGAGCTTCCGGATCCCAAGAAGCTGACACTGGCAGACAAAGAGGATTTGGAAATCGTAAGGAAAGCATATAACAGCCTGACCACTTATCAGCAGAAATTTATTGAAAAATATTATTCTTCTTCTCTTAAAAAACTGCAGGAATTGCTTGCCAAGATGAAAGAATTAGATAAGACGGAAGGCAGTGATGATGAATCCAAAGAGGAAGAAGACAGCGTAGAAGGGACAGAAGGAACAGATAACAAGGAGGATACCCCGAAAGCATAATTTCAGAGGGAAGCAGGGACGCTTAGAATGGAGAGAGCATATGAATAAAATTTCAAATCAATTCTCTTCGATTGAACAGATCACAGACCAATATCTGAAACATGGCAGCATAGATTCGGCGGCAGCTCCAGAAGTATCATTTCAGGAGATATTAAGGCGTAGGCAGTCGGCATCAGAGGAAAATTATCCATTGAAATTTTCCAAGCATGCATCGATGCGGCTGCAGAGCAGGAATATAGAGCTATCCAATGAGCAAAAAGAACGTTTGGAGACAGGTGCAGAAAAGGCAGAGGCAAAAGGCATGAAAGAATCTCTGGTAATTGTCGATACATATTCTTTTATTGTGAATGTGCCAAACAAGACAGTGGTGACAGCCATGGATCAGAAAGAGTCAGAAGAAAATGTTTATACAAATATTGATGGAGCCGTAATTATGTAGCTGGACCTAAATAATAGGAAGCGAAAGATCTTTGAATGACAGAGAAGATCATACGGCACAAAGAATTAGGAGGTCAATTCATTATGATGAGAGCATTGTATTCTGGTGTGTCAGGATTAAGAACCCACCAGACAAAGATGGATGTAATCGGTAACAATATTGCGAACGTAAATACAGTAGCATTTAAATCATCCAGTACCACATTCAGTGATCTTATGTACCAGAACATGTCAAACGCATCTGGCGCTACAGAAAATAAGGGCGGTGTTAATGCAAAGCAGATTGGTCTTGGCGTTACCACTGGTTCCACGTCTGTAAATATCACTTCACCAGGATCCACCCAGACTACTGGAGACGGTTGGGATTTGAGAATAACAGGAGATAGTTTCTTCATTGTCAACAATGGATCAGAGAATGTCTTTACAAAGGCAGGAGCATTTTATATTGATGGTTCTGGAACATTGGCAACGAAAGCGACCGGATATAATGTCATGGGATGGCAGGTAGATCCTACTACCGGAACAATCCGAAAGGATACGGTTTCTCCGCTGCGTGTCATGCAGGAATCCAATCAGACTTCTCCGCCAGAGGCGACGACGGAAGCAACCTGTGCAGGAATCTTAGATAAGAATAACGTTCAGGTAAACAGTGATGACGGCTACATTATGAGCCTCAACTTCTTCGATGCATTGGGATATAGTTATACTGCCAAATTCGCAGTGAAGACGGCAAATGTGGATACTTTGACCTATACCGTAGAGCTTACAGATGTCTTAGATGCCAATAATCATTCTGTTTTACAGGATTATCTTGCCGTAGAAGGCAATACCATGACAAATGTATTTGGAGAACCTAACAATGTGCAGCGATCTTATAATCTTGCGGGCGGTTTTACATATGTGGGTGGTCAGTTCCGGGATGAAGAGGGAAATGTGCTCAACTATGATCCCGATAACAAGAAGTTTGTGGCTGCCGATGATCCTACGATAGAATATTCTGTCACTTCCATGTTTGGAATTTCTGACAAACAGGCGCAGGATTTTACGCTTGACAAGGTAACGGCCAATGGCAATTCAGCAGTTTACAGTTATACGGAGACGATATATGGCTATGAGCTGGACTTTAAAGAAGATGAACCAGATGCAGGAGTTTTCCAGTATATTGGTCAAGAAGGTTCAGATTCTGTCCTTTTGAAATTGTCAGCTCTAGGCGGAGAATTCCGAAATATCAATGTTGATTTTTCCACGTCAGGATGTTATTCTAATGGCAAGAATTGTACTCTTTCCGTAGACAAGGGAGATGTCAAAGGACTGAATGGGCTTGGCAGGCGCTTAGGAAGGATGTCTGGATTGGAAGTTGCAGAAAACGGAGAAATTCATGCAAGCTACGATAATGGAACTAGAAGGCTGCTGGGGCAGATTGCAGTGGCAAAATTTGCGAATCCGGCAGGTTTGGAGAAGTTGGGAGAGAACTGTTACCAGTCAACCTTGAACTCCGGCGAATTTGACGGCATAGGCCAGGATATTACTGCAGACGGGGGCAAGATGTCTAGCGGCGTTCTTGAAATGTCCAATGTAGATCTTGCAAATGAGTTTACTGAGATGATCACTACTCAGAGAGGATTCCAGGCAAATTCCAGAATTATTACCACTTCTGACAGCTTGTTGGAGGAGTTAGTAAATCTGAAGAGATAACATAGTGTTTAAGCAGTCAAAAGATTAGCAGAATTTTACAATAAAATTAATATATCTTGAGGAACTATATTTCATAGTTCCTCAAGATGTGATATAATATCTTGAGGTGAGGCTCCGTGATAGAGGTCACAAAGTTAAACGATACAAAGCTATTGATTAATGCAGAATTAATTGAAACAGTGGAGGAAACACCAGACACTGTCATTTCTTTTGTAACAGGGAAGAAAATAATTGTAAAAGAAAGTAGACAAGAGGTCAAAAATTTAGTAATATTGTATAAGAGAGAATTCATGACAACAGGTCTTCCCTGGTTGGAAAAGGAATAATTATGGATAGAATACAATTCATGGATGAAAAGGGCAGGTGGAAAAATTGGATTTAGCGTCTTTACTTGGAATTATACTTGGTTTTGGATTGATGATATTAGGTATTGTCAGCGGTGACCAGGGAGTAGCGGCATTAGGGAACTTTTTGGATTTGAACTCCGTGTTTATTACCATTGGAGGTTCTCTGGCAGGTGTTCTTGCTTCCCATACCATATCTGATTTCCTGAATGGGTTAAAGAGCTTTACGCTGGTGTTTAAGACTCCCAAAGCAGATGTAGGCGAAGTAATTAAGCACATTATTGATTTGTCCAACATAGCGAGAAAGGAAGGTCTTCTTGCTTTGGAGGAAGCGGCAAATGGTATTGAAGATGAATTTCTAAAGAAAGGGATTATGCTGGTTGTTGATGGTACGGATCCAGAATTAGTGAGAGGCATTATGGAAGCCGACTTGATGTGTGTAGAATCCCGGCATAAGACTACGATTGGTTTTTGGGATAAATGGGCGGCATTAGGTCCTGCCTGGGGTATGATTGGTACGTTGATTGGTTTGATTAACATGCTGAAGCTGATGGATGATCCTTCCACGGTTGGTCCTAGTATGGCGATTGCGCTGATCACTACATTGTATGGATCGGTTATTGCGAACTGGCTTTGCACGCCTACTTCGGCAAAGCTCAAAGTGAACAATGATACCGAAATTATGATCAAGGAAGTAACGGTGGAAGGTCTTTTGTCTATTCAGGCAGGAGAAAATCCTCGTGTCATAGAAGAAAAACTGAAATCTTTCCTGTCACCGAAAATGCGTGAAAGTATGTTGGAGCAGGGCGGAGGTGAAGAATAGTGGCAAAAAGAAAAGTAGAAGAATCAGGCGGAGGAGAAGCCTCTTGGCTGAATACTTTCGCAGACTTGATGAATCTTTTGCTGTGCTTTTTCGTACTACTGTTTGCAATGTCAACGGTGGATGCTGATAAATGGGATCAGTTAGTCAACTCCATGCAGAACAGTTTCAGTATTTTATCATCTGGCGGCAATACGGTAGGAGAAGGGCTGATGATTGCTTCTGGAATCAGTCAGTTGGAAATGCTGGATGCGTATTTTAAGGAAGATACGAATTCTTCAGATGAAGAGGAACAGGAGCCTATGGATGATATGGAATCCAATCAGCCAGAACCAGAAGAGCCAGAATCACTAAAAGAGGAGTTGGAAGAAGCAGGGCTGAAAGAATCTGAGGAGATGGCTGAAAAGATTGAACAGCAGTTGGCAGAGCAGCAAATTGATCAGCAGGTTGAGTTAGATGTGAATGCACAGTTTGTAAAGCTTACCTTAAACGGGGCATTGTTGTTTGATTCGGCCCAGTCTCAAATTCGCAAGGATGCTCTCCCGTTGGTTGACAAGCTTGCCTTGATCTTAGAGCAATATAGTGGTAATCTGATTGACATCGAAGGGCACACCGATAATGTTCCGATTCATAATGATAGATATGAGAGTAATGATGTATTATCTGCTTACCGCGCCTTTGCGGTAAAAGACTATCTCTTGCAAAAGGCTGCGCTGGATGCGGGAAGAATTTATGCGACGGGCTGTGGAGAATATATTCCAATAGCAGATAACTCTTCACCGGAGGGCCGGGCGAGAAACCGAAGGGTAGAGATAAAAATATATAACTCGTATAATTCTAATTAGAAAGGAAAAATACCATGAAAAAGAATTTAATGAGTGTCTTAATTCTGGCACTGGTACTTGCAAATCTGATTTTAACGGCTATTCTGATGATTTCGATTGTGCCGCAGTCCAAGAAAGCAAATGAATTGATCAATAAGGTTTGTTCTGCAATTGATTTGGAATTGGAAGGCGGAAAAGAGAGCGCTTCCATTAATATTCCTATGGATCAGTTGGAGACGATCAAGATTGCCAGTGGCGAGAACATCACGATTAATCTGAAAAGTAAAAACGGTAAGAAAAGTTATGCAGTTATTTCCGTATCTCTGGCGGTGGATAAGAAGAACAAAGGATATAAAAAAGGCACAGAGTATATTACCAACAATGAGGATCTTATCAAGGATGAGATCATTAAGGTTGTATCTAATCATACAATAGATGACATGAGAAATAAGCAAGGGGATGTGCAGGATGAGATATTAAGCCGCCTCCGTAAGTTGTTTGATTCTGACTTCATTGTAAGTGTAGTATTCCCAAGTTATACTTACGAAGAGAGTGAGTAGATTGCAATAAAAACGTCAGGTGGTGAGAGAAAATGGGAGAGGTCTTATCGCAAAGTGAGATAGACAGTCTGCTGAATGCATTGAATAGTGGGGAACTGGATGCAGAAGAGATTAAGGATAATGGCGAAAAACATGTAAAAGATTATGATTTTGCTCGGCCAGCGAAATTTTCCAAGGAACATCTTAGGACGATGGAAATCATATTTGAGCATTATGGACGGTTATTGTCTACAAATCTTCCTGCATATCTGAGGAAGACGGTTCAGGTAGAGGTGGAGAATTCAGAAGCTGTTACCTATTCAGAGTTCTCAAATTCGTTGTCTAATCCGGTGCTTCTTGGCGTAGTCAATTTTGATCCAATGCCAGGCAGCATCATTATAGAAATGGCAACAAATCTCGGTTATGCCATGGTGGACCGTATGCTTGGAGGAATGGGGGCGCCATTGGAGCGTAGCCGTGAGTTTTCAGAGATAGAGATTCTGATTATAGAACGTATCATGAATGCGTGTATTAATCTGTTGAGTGAACCATGGAAAAATGTTGCAGAGATTCATCCAAGGCTGGAAAGAATTGAGACCAATTCTCAATTTGCGCAGTTTATATCCCCCAGTGAGATGATTGCAATTATTACGATCAATATTAAAGTCGGGGATGTTGAGGGGCGTATGAATGTGTGTCTGCCATATATGACGTTGGAAGATGTCATGGACAGACTGAATACGAAATATTGGTTTTCCAGTATGCAGGCTCGTGGAGATCAGGAATATACAGAGATTTTGGAATCCTTGCTTTCCAAGGTTCAGATGCCTATCAAAGCGGTTCTGGGTCAGAGTACGATTTCTGTCAATGACTTTATAAATCTTCAGGTGGGAGATATTATCCGCCTGGATACAAAAGCAGAAGAAGAATTGAATGTATATGTGGGAAATATTAGAAAATTTACTGCTTTGCCTGGAGCATCTGGGGATCACTATGCAGTAAGAGTCACAACAGTAATCAGAGAGGAGCAGTGAAATTATGGATGGAGTTCTGTCACAGGAAGAAATTAGCGCGCTGTTGAACAGTGATACCGAAGCAGATACAACTGTTGAGGGTGTGCTGACGTCGGATGAGATTGATGCCATAGGAGAAATATCCAATATCAGTATGGGAACAGCAGCTACGACATTGTTTTCGCTGGTGAACAGAAAAGTAGAGATTTCTACGCCGGTAGTGACTTTTGCTACCTGGGATGATATTGTGGAAGAATATGAAAGACCCTGCGTATTTATCCGAATTGCCTATACAGTGGGGTTGGATGGAAGCAACCTCTTGGTATTGCGGGAACAGGATGTTAAAATTATTACTGATTTGATGATGGGCGGAGATGGTACGAACACAGAAGTTGAGCTTGGCGAACTTCATTTAAGCGCAATCTGTGAAGCCATGAATCAGATGATGGGAAGCGCTGCAACCTCATTATCTTCTATGTTAAATAAGATGATCGATATCAGTCCGCCATCAGCAGAACTTGTGGATTTAAAAGATACCATTGACGGTACGGAGATTGATGAATTTCTGGGAGGTCAGTTTGTAAAGATTTCTTTCCTTATGGAAATCGGAGATTTGGTAAAAAGCAATATTATGCAGTTATATCCAATTTCATTTGCGAAAGAAATGTGTACTGGAGTATCTGAGAATATGAGGGCAGACAACTCTTCCATGGCATCTACGCCGCAGCCAGAACCACAGCCAGCGCCCATGCCGGCGCCGACCCCGCAGCCGATGCCACAACAGCCAATGCCGCAGATGCAGCCAATGATGGGCATGCCTATGCCTGATATGTCGCAGATGTATGCGCAGCAGCCAGTAAATGTGCAGCCAGCACAATTTCAGGCGTTTGCAGGGGATTTTAATCCAATTACCCAACAAGAAAATATTGGCTTGATTATGGATGTTCCATTAGATGTTACTGTGGAACTGGGAAGAACTAGTAAATCAATTCAGGATATTCTGGAGTTTGCGCCGGGTACGATCATCGAATTGAATAAAATCGCAGGTGAGCCTATTGATGTGTTAGTAAACGGTAAATACGTTGCCAAAGGTGAAGTAGTTGTTTTGGAAGAAAGCTTCGGCGTGCGTATTACTGAAATTATAAATAACTAAAATAAAAGTGATATCAAGGAGAGAAGATATGGCAAAGAATATTTTAATTTGTGACGACGCAGCATTTATGAGAATGATGATTAAGGACATTCTTACTAAGAATGGTTACGAGGTTGCGGGGGAAGCTGAAAACGGCTTAAAAGCAGTGGAAAAGTATAATGAGACAAAGCCAGATTTGGTTTTGATGGATATTACCATGCCAGAAATGGATGGAATTCAGGCGCTGAAGCAGATTAAATCTACGGATCCTTCTGCGAATGTAATTATGTGTTCCGCAATGGGACAGCAGGCAATGGTTATTGAAGCCATTCAATCTGGTGCAAAGGATTTTATTGTTAAGCCTTTCCAGGCAGAGCGTGTACTAGAAGCTGTGAAAAAAGTAGTTGGTTAGTATGATTTTAACAAATATTTTCTCGGGATGGGGAAGCTTTTTTCAGCTGATAGGCGTGCTTTTGGTATTTCTGTTTGTCTTAGTAATTACATATGCAACTACCAGGTGGATTGCCGGGTATCAGCAGGGAGTTATGAAAAATAGAAATATTCAGGTAATAGAGACCTTTCGGGTGAATAACAATAAGTATATCCAGGTTCTTCAGGTTGGAAAGAAATATATGGTTAGTTTCATAAAAGATGTAAGGATACCATGAATATTCTGATAGAACTTTCCGAGGATGACTTGATCTGGAAACCTTCAGAAGGAGAGTTCCAGGGAAGTAAAGTGAATCAAAATTTTCAGGAGATTTTAAGCAGGCTGAAAGAAAAAATTCCTAGGAAGTAGGCAGGACATTATGAGAAAACTGAAGAAAATATATTGCGGCACTTCCTTTGCTTTTGGTACATTTACGCTATTGCTGGTTTTGTTTTTGTATTTTGGGCAGAGTGCATATGCAACCAATCCCAATGATCGGCTTACGAATAGCAGAACATCGAACACCACATCCTCGCAAAATACGGAAAGAAGGGATAATACTGGTCTTTCCGTCATGTGGAATAATGAGGAAGGTAATTTTTCCGGAAATGTCAGACTTCTATTGGGATTAACGGTGATATCTTTGGCACCGTCTATTCTGATTATGCTTACATCTTTTACGCGGATAATCGTGGTGCTTCATTTTATAAGGACTGCGGTTGGAACACAGACAGTTCCACCGAACCAGGTGTTAGTGGGGCTTGCATTATTTTTAACACTGTTCATTATGAATCCAGTTTTTACAGAGTTAAATGAGACAGTGATGCAGCCCTTTGATGCAGGAACGATTAATCAGGAAGAGGCATTAGAACTTGCTGAACAACCAATTCGCAGGTTTATGTATAAAGAAATGCAGAGAAAAGATTTAAAACTTTTCTGTGACATTGCAAAAATTGATATGACTGGTATGGATTTGCGTGAGCCAGAAACCTTGGATCCGATTCCTATGAGCGTGATCATCCCAAGCTTTATTATCAGCGAATTGAGGACGGCATTTATTATCGGCTTTTTAATTTATATTCCATTTATTGTGATTGATATGGTTGTGGCGTCGGTGCTGATGTCGATGGGTATGATGATGCTTCCTCCTACCACGATCTCCATGCCCTTTAAAATCTTGTTATTTGTGCTTGCAGATGGCTGGGACTTAATAATTGGAAATCTTGTAAAGACATTTTATTAACGGAGAAATGAGGTGAATATATATGATAACAGAAGGACAGGTAATGGATATTGCGAGAGATACTTTATTTCTGATTATTAAAGTTTCGGCGCCTCTGTTGTTGATTTCTTTGGTTATAGGTCTTTTTATCAGTATTTTTCAAACAGTTACTTCTATTCAGGAGCAGACATTAACGTTTGTACCTAAGATTATTGCCGTGTTTTTGGGCATGATGTTGATAGGAGGGTGGATGCTGGAGGAGTTATCCAACTTTATGGTAGAGCTGTGGAGCAATTTTGGTCTGTATCTGCGTTAGGTTGAGGCAGTATGGTTAACTATGGATTTTCATTATATACATTTGAATATTTTTTGATGATATTGGTAAGGATTGCAACGTTTGTATATATTGCTCCGTTTTTTGGAATGACGAATACTCCGAACCGGGTGAAGATTGGATTTTCGGCATGTGTGGCTATTATTCTGTATCAGGTAATTCAGCCGAAGGAGGCTTTGGTATATTCCGGAGTGATTGGGTTTGCTATCATCGTTCTCAAGGAAGGAATTACAGGGTTGCTTATTGGTTTTGCAGCAAATATATGTAATTCCATTATTGTGTTTTCAGGGAAAGTAATTGATATGGAAATCGGCCTTGCCATGGCTAATATTTATGATCCTACCACCAAGTCTCAATCAGGGCTTACGGGCACCATGTATAATTATTTTATAATGATGCTTCTGATGGTGACCGATATGCATCATTATATACTGCGGGCGCTGGTTGATACGTTTCAGATTATTCCTATTAATGGGGCAGTATTTGACTGGACGCATTTAATGGGGACCATGACAACCTATATAACGGATCTGATGGTTATCGGATTTCGGATAGTGCTTCCTGTGTTTGCATGCAGTATGATTTTAAGCTGTATTTTGGGAATTATGGCTAAAGTTGCCCCGCAAATGAATATGTTTGCAGTGGGAATGCAGGTGAAAGTCTTGGTAGGATTAGGAATTATGTTTCTTACGATTGTCCTGCTTCCAGACATCGCTAGTTTTATATTTACAGAAATGAAGCGAATGATTGTTTCTGTAATTGAAGGAATGTATTAATGTGAAAAAAGAACCTTATTTTTTAATTCAGTATGAATTACAGTGGTTTGCAAAAGATGGCGAGGGCGGGGAGAAGACAGAGCCTGCCACGGCTAAGAAGCTGAGTGACGCCAGAGATGAAGGACAGGTAGCCAAAAGCCAGGAACTAAATCATGCTTTAGGCTTGATTGCATTGTTTCTTGTAATGAAATTGTTTATTTCCTTTATGGGTGAGAATCTTTTAGGTAACTTTTCATTGATATACAATAAGATACCAGACATTATTAATCAGAGCATTGGCGGATTATCCGTATTTACGATCAGGACGGTTATTAATAATGTAATGGCAAACATATTGTTGGTTTTATCGCCAGTTTTCCTGATAGGATTTTCCGTATCGGTTTTGAGTAACATTTTACAGATAAAATGGAAAGTAACGACAAAGCCTATGAAGCCTAAATTCAGCAAGCTTAATCCGCTTAGCGGATTCAAAAGAATTTTTTCCAAAGATTCCCTGTTTGAGCTGCTGAAATCCATTATTAAAATAATATTGATCATTTATGTAGCCTATACTTCCATAAAAGATCATCAAAATGAAATCTTTTTGCTTTATGATATCCCTTTATTGCAGGTAATTTTGCTAGTAGGAACAATTGTAATTGACACAGGGTTAAAGATTGCTTTTGTATATTTGATTTGACTCTTAACCAGGGGATTCTTCAGGTAGGACGGCTGGTAATGAATCTGGGGATTCGCATATCCCTTTTCTATATGATCATTGCGGTGCTTGATTATGTCTATCAGAAAGTGAAGTTCAAGAAAGACATGAAGATGACCAAGCAGGAAGTGAAGGATGAATATAAAAATACCGAGGGTAACCCTGAGATTAAGGGGCGGCAGCGTTCTAAGATGAGGGAGGCTTCCCAGCGGCGTATGATGCAAAGCCTGCCCAGTGCAGATGTGGTAATTACCAATCCAACTCACTATGCGGTAGCGATCAAATATGATGCTGATAAATATTCAGCTCCTGTGGTAGTCGCAAAGGGAGAAGATTTTCTGGCACAGAAAATCCGCGAGGCTGCAAAGGAGCATCATATCGAGATTGTAGAAAATAAGCCTCTGGCGCGGATGCTTTATGCTAACGTAGATGTTGGTCAGGAAGTTCCGCCGGAATTGTATCAGGCAGTGGCAGAAGTATTAGCGTTTGTTTATAGCCTGAGGGAAAATAGATAAATTGATTGAAAAATAGAGAAGAGACGAAAGGAGAGAATGCAGCATGAAGAAGGCGGATGCGGGGATAGCGTTATATTTATTGGCGGCTATCATATTCTTTATTGTTCCAATTCCATCTATTCTGTTAGATATAATGCTGGCAGTAAACATTTCTATTGCATTGGTCATATTGATGAATGCGTTGTTTGTTAAAGAAGTGCTTGACATGTCTTTTTTCCCTACGTTGCTTTTGTTTACCACGATATTCCGTATTTCCTTAAATGTTTCTTCTACGCGTTTAATTCTAAATACTGGGGATCCAGGCAATGTGGTACGGACTTTTGGCCAGTTTGTGGGTGGAAATGATCTGATTATTGGAGCCATCATTTTTATTATCATGATCTTGATTCAGTTAATCGTAATCAATAAAGGTTCTGAACGTGTATCTGAGGTGACAGCCAGATTTACACTGGATGCTATGCCTGGAAAACAGATGGCAATTGATGCGGATTTGAACACAGGCATTATCAGTGAAAAGCAGGCAAGGGAGCGCCGGGATAAAATACAGCAGGAATCCAGCTTTTTTGGAGCCATGGATGGTGCCACGAAGTATGTGAAGGGAGATGCCACAGTTGGTATCGTGGTTACGTTTGTTAACCTGATAGGCGGAATTGCCATGGGAATGCTTCGGCAGGAATTGCCGATTATGGACGCCTTAAATCAATACGGGATACTTACCATAGGTGATGGACTGGTCAGTCAGATTCCTTCTCTCTTGATTTCTCTTGCGACAGGTATTCTTGTAACGAAAGCATCAAAAGAAGCAGATTTCGGGGAAATTTTAATCAAGCAGTTGTTTGGGATTCCAAAAGTATTGTATATCGTGGGCGTGGTCATGGTCTTTTTGGGATTAACAACGCCTTTGGAATGGAAATTATTCGTTCCGCTTGGGATCAGTTTCTTCATTGCTGGCAGAAGTGTGGAGAACAGCCTTGGCGTGGAAGCAATTGAGGAAGAGGTTGATACTGCTGAAGAACAAGCAGAGGAAATCCGAAGGCCAGAGAATGTGGTATCTTTGCTTCAGGTCGATCCTATTGAGCTGGAGTTTGGATATGGAATTATTCCGCTTGCCGACGTGAATCAGGGCGGAGACCTTTTGGACCGCGTTGTCATGATCCGCAGGCAGATTGCATTGGAGCTTGGTACGGTCGTGCCAATTATACGTTTGAGAGATAATATTCAGTTGAATCCGAATCAGTATATTATTAAAATCAAGGGAATTCAGGTCAGCGAGGGAGAAATCCTTTTTGACCACTATATGGCTATGAATCCCGGCTACGTGGAGGAGGAAATCACGGGTATTCCCACATTTGAGCCTTCCTTCCATCTGCCGGCTATCTGGATAACGGAAGGACAGAGGGAGAGGGCCGAGAGTATGGGCTATACGGTGGTTGACCCGCCTTCCATTATTGCGACCCATCTGACGGAAATTATCAGGCAGTATATTTCCGAGCTACTTACAAGGCAGGATGTGCAGAACCTTGTCAACAACTTAAAGGAGAGCAATCCTTCGCTTGTGGATGAGCTTGTACCTAAACTGCTCGGCCTTGGCGAAATACAGAAGGTACTGCAGAACCTCTTAAAAGAGGGTATTTCCATCAGAGACCTTCTTACGATTTTTGAGACGCTTGCGGATTACGCGTCAACCACGAGGGACACAGACATCCTGACGGAATATGTGCGGCAGAGCTTAAAGCGGGCGATTTCAAACCGGTTTTTCCCGTCCAACGAGACTTCCAGCGTCGTGACCTTAGACCCGAAGCTGGAGCAGGAGATTATGGGAAGCGTGAAACAGACGGAAAACGGCGCCTATCTTGCGCTGGACCCGGAAAAGACCAAAGGTATTATGAAGTCTGTGGGAAACGAGATTGCCAAGCTGGAAAATCTTGGAAAGAGCCCTATTG
>OFFV01001009.1_pt1 | contig 18140 bp, 16 predicted proteins | sample 1521461 | NCBI WGS metagenome assembly OFFV01 (sample SAMEA3504120, study PRJEB24116) | mouse gut metagenome | biome: mouse gut; feature: mouse-associated habitat; material: faeces | place: Denmark | collected 2011 | reverse complement strand
CCATCCGTCGTCTGTATGCCCCTTTGGAAAAAGCGGCAGTATTGCAGTCAGGGGATAATACATCACGCGTATTTGTCGCTTCCCGATACGGTTTCGGAGCCTTTTGCCATCCATTCAAAGAAAGCAATTTTGCTGACCTTGATAAGCCTGCCCCTGCGGAACGCCGGAAAGCCGGGTGTGTGTACCAGCTCATAGGCGCTCGCTCTTGAAATTCCCATAATCCGCTGGATGTCCGCCACATCCAGAACCAGCGGTAAATCCTCGTAGCTGTTCAATCTCTTTTTATTGTTCATTCTGTTCCTCCCATAAATCAAATAGGTTAAAATGCTTCCTGCTGCCGTTCTCCCCAAAAGCCGTTTTCCTGCCCCATTCCTGCGGTGTTTCCCTGCATTGGTGCGCCGGATGCGTCACTTCTCCTGCCGGTCATATCCCTTTTGGACGGTCATTCACTTGTCAAGGTACTGTGTTTCACTAAATTACCAACTGCAATCATCATAGCGTACTATCCTTGACAAAACAATGATTCTGCGATACCATGAGTGTAACGGATATAACTGAATTATATAATTACCATAAACAAAGGCAGGGGATAGGGATGGAGAATCAGTTTATACGACATGAGCCATGTTTTGAGAGGATTTTGTTTGTCCTGACGCTGGACAGGAAGAAAATGAAAGAGCGGATTTTGATTGGGGAAGAACAGCAGATCCGCTTCCGGCTGAACGGGAGCCAAAACACAGAGGTGCTTTGTGATATGACACGCCCGCTGGGAACTTTTTTGATAAACTTTGAGCGTGACACGGACAGAGATTGGAACTTATACGGGCTTTCTCCGCTGCGGCAAGCCCTCTATTCCAACCGATGGAAACAGCCAGAGCTGGAGCAGGTGGCAAGCGAATTTCTCTGGGGAAAATATCTTAGCAACGACCCTCTGAAAATGTATGTGGCGTTCCGTATCTGGAACAGCTATCTGCTTGCCAGAGAACCCCGTGACCGTAACGCTGCCTGTGACCGCTTCATGGATAAAATGAGCAGCCTGACCGGGGTATTCCATAACGAAGCCATGAGCTTTGACAGGGAGACAGGAAAACCGAAACATTTTCAAGCTGGCAGCCTTTATTTCAAAGGCGCACCGTCAGAAGATACCCGGCTTGACCTCTGGTTCCCGGACAACCGGCGCACAGAAGAATGTGTGTCTGCCTATGCGTCCCTCTACCCGTTGGTTACCTATTATCTGAACAGGCTGAATGACTGGGGGCTTTGCTTCCGGCAGTGCAAGGTCTGCAGGAAATATTTTCTGGCAAAGAGCCAGCGGTATGAGCTGTGCAGCGATAAGTGCCGCAAAGCACAGGCGCTTCAAAACAAGAGGGAGTTTGACGAGAGGGCAAGGGAAAACAACTACGATTTGCTTTATAAAAACGAGTGCCAGAACTGGCGTAATAAGATCAACAAAGCGAAGAGGACAGCGGGATTCCCGGCTGACCGGCTGGAAGAAATGCTGACTGCTTTTGAAGCGTTCAAGAAAGAAGCATTGAAGAAAAAAAAGGCTGTAAAAGAAAAGACAGCCAGCCCGAAAGAATTTACGGACTGGCTGTATCAGCAGAGTAATATTATAATAAATTTATCAGTCTATTGATTTTATACTTTCCTGACGGCAAAAGTTTGAGCGTTTTTTGAGATTTGGCTGTTACGATAAATATTATGAATTGCAAATGGAGATGATAGCATGAAACAAAGGCTTCTTATTGTTGATGATGAACCGGGAATTGTAGATATGATGGCGAGTTATTTTTCTTCTCAATATGAGGTGTTGACCGCTTATTGCGGAAATGAAGCACTTCAAAAATTAGCAAGACAGCCCGATTTAATCCTGCTCGACATCAATATGCCGGACATAGACGGATTGACCCTTTGTCAGAAAATTCGGGGGCTAATTACTTGCCCCATTCTTTTTTTGACGGCAAGGGTCGAATCTGCCGATAAAATCATCGGCTTTCATGCAGGTGCCGACGATTATATCATTAAGCCTTTTGATCTGGACGAATTAGGGGCGAGAGTTGCCGCACATCTGAGGAGGGAGCAGCGACACAGGAATAAAGCGACAATTCGCTTCTTTGGTAAACTGACGATTGATTATTCAGCCCGAACCGTCACAGTGGCGGGTGAACCTGTTGCTTTATCAAAAAGGGAATTTGATATTGTGGAGCTGCTTTCGCTGAATGCCGGGCAGGTATTTGACCGGGAGCGTATTTATGAAACAGTGTGGGGACTTGACGGCGAGGGTAACAGTGATACTGTTATGGAACATATCAGGAAAATCCGGGCGAAGCTGGCTGCTTGTACGCTTCACAGTTATATTGATACAGTTTGGGGGTGTGGTTATCGGTGGCACGTCTGAAAAATATGGAATTAAAGAAAACTTTTCTCGTCCTATCTGCTTCCTGTGTTTTGGTGGCGCTCCTGCTGCTAGGCTTAGTCTTTATGATATGCAATTCAATCAGCAGCTTCTTTCCTTCTGGTGGAATAGAAATTTTAGCAGACGGTTCCATCGTTAAACTGGAGGCACCCACGGAGGCACAGCAAAATATATTGTCCATGCTTGGTATCATTCAGATTGTGTCCTGCATTGCTCTCCCTATGGGTGGGCTGACTCTATCTGGCGTATTATACTATCATATCAAATTAAAGCAGCCGATTTCCACGTTGCGGAATGGGATTTCACGGATTCAGAACCATGACCTTGACTTTTCTATGCCTGTCCATTTTGATGATGAATTGGGGCAGCTCTGCGCTGCCTTTGATACTATGCGTGAAGAACTTCTGAAATCGAATCAGGAACTATGGCGGCAGGCAGAGGAACGCAAAAGGCTAAATGCCGCCTTTTCCCATGACTTACGCAATCCAATTACGGTTTTAAAGGGGACTGTAAAATTGCTGCGGCAGGGCACAGCAGATGAACAAGCTATTGACAGATTGGAAAACTACACATTACGGATTGAACAGTACGTAGAAGCTATGAGTAGCATCCAGCGATTAGGACAAATGCCGGTGAGGATAAGTGGGTGTTCCTATTCTCTGCTACATTCTGAATTAGAGGAAACAGCTAAAATTTTTGCAGGAGCATTAGAACTGTCCGTGTCCACACCTGATAAGGGGACGATACTATTAGATCATGGAATGGTTTTAACTGTTGCAGAAAATCTGATTGGAAATGCAACCCGGTTTGCAAAAAGTAAAATCACAATTCTTGTGGAGCAGAAAAGGAACTTTTTGCATCTATCAGTTACGGATGATGGCCCAGGTTATCCAGTGGAGTTAATACAGAGCGGCCCGAAACCGTTTGGAAAAATGAAAGAAGATTCCGCACACTTTGGCATGGGGTTATACAGCAGTCAGATACTATGTCTGAAACATGGAGGAACGCTTACACTAGAAAACAAAAAAGGTTATGGTGCAACGGCTGCTGCTTCTTTTCAAATAAATCAGAAACCTTGAGCGTTTTTTGAGATTTATGTTTTACACTCTCCTTATATCACGGATAAGGAGAGTGTTTTTTATGAATATTGAAGCAAAAGAATTATCGAAAATTTACGGCAGCGGCGAGAACCGTGTTGTTGCGTTGGATAAAGTCAACCTTGAAATTGCATCCAGCGACTTTATCTCTATTATGGGGCCGTCTGGCAGCGGTAAAAGCACCTTGCTCCATTTGCTGTCAGGGCTGGATAAGCCGACTTCCGGCAGTCTGACATACGATGGGAAAGACATCTATCGTTTCAATGACAAAGAATTGTCCGCATTTCGCCGTCAGCGCATCGGATTTATCTTTCAGCAATTCAATCTTCTCCCTGTGCTGACCGCAAAAGAAAACATCATTATGCCTCTGCTTTTGGACAAAAAACAGCCGGACGAAGCATATCTGAATCAGCTTACGGATTTGTTAGGCATCCGTGAACGGATGACCCATTTGCCCCATGAACTTTCCGGCGGTCAGCAACAGCGTGTAGCGATTGCACGCGCCCTGATTGCAAAGCCGGATATTATTTTTGCTGATGAACCGACAGGAAATCTGGACAGCAAAAGCGGCGGTGAGGTTATGGAAATGCTTCAAAGCGTATGGAAAAAGATGGGCAAAACACTGGTTATCATCACTCACGACAGCCGCATTGCAAGAATGGCAGACCGGCAATTTGTAATTGTGGACGGTGTTCTTTCGGAGGTGACAGCAAGATGAAATCTTATTTAGCTCTCGCATGGAAAGAACTGAAAGCACAGAAAATCACGGCAATCCTGATCTTGGTTGCGGTTATCATGTCCACGATTATGACAACAGTGGTCGGCCAGTCTATTGGTATATTACAATCTATGCGTACCCAGCAGGCGGCGGGTCTGAACGGAAATCGTTATGTAACCTTCCATCAGCTTGACAAGGAACAGGCACAAAGGCTGCATGAAGATGCTCGCCTATATGATGTAGGTGATACGGTCTTTATAGGCAGCACACCGCTAAGCAACAGTAGTTTGTCTTTATATCTCCGGGAATATCACGATAACGCATTATCTATGTACCCGGCAATCGGAAACGTAAAAGAGGGACGATTACCAGAAACAGCGAATGAGATTGCCTTGTCGGAAGATGCGCTTCAATATCTTGGATTGGACGCTGTAATTGGTGATACCGTTTCTTTGGATTTGCGTGTGTCTGTTATGGATGGATCACTGCCTGAGTTAGAATATTCTGCTGATTTTGTATTGACGGGCATTTTGGAAAGCAGTTATATCGGTTACGCATCGGGTACAGTTGAGGGGATTGTTGGAGAGGGAACCGCAGAAAAACTGTTGCCAGAAGAATATCTGCTTTATTCCACAGATTTTAAGACTTATGACAAGCAGAATTTTCAAAGTATTATTTATGCTCTCGCGGAGGATCTGAATGTGGGTGAACGGTATATCCAGTATAACTGGGTCTTGCTTGACGCTATCGGCATTTCCTATGATGAAGCGGCAGACAGTGATACCGGCACAGGATTTTCATTTATGGCTATGGCATGCATTTTAGTGGGTGTGCTGGTCTTGCTGGCGGCTGGGCTGGTAATCTACAACATTCTGAAAATCTCTATCACAAAACGCATCAAAGAATACGGAACACTTCGTGCGATTGGTGGAGAAAAAGGGCAAATCTATCGTTTGGTTTCCTTGCAGCTTTTGATTCTCTGTGGAGCCGGTATTCCTATCGGATTGCTGCTCGGTATATTGTCGGCAAAAGGCGTATTGATTGTGGCTACGGGGCTTCTCAATCCCGATCTGTTCATGGCAAACAGCACTTCCGAATTGAACTCTGCAATCAACACCGCCAGTACGGTAAAACTACCGATGCTCTTTGCCAGTATCGCAGTCATACTTCTGTTTGCTCTGCTAGCTGCCTTTCCTGCTGCCCGGTACGCATCCCATGTATCTCCTACTGTTGCTATGTCGGGGCAGACTGTGAAAATCAAACGCAGGATAAAAAGGAACCGCAACATACGTAATTTTGAAGCCTATTATGCAAGGCTCAACCTAAAACGAGGGCGTGGAAGAACAGCAGTTACCATTCTGTCTTTGGTTATGAGTATTACCGTATTTGTTGCCTTGCAGAACTTTACAGGGCTGCTTGATGCCAGCAGTTCCGTTCAGGACATGTATTTCAGCGATTATGCAGTTACAAACGAAACCGTCGGCATCCCATCAGAAGCGGTAAAAACATTAGCAGAAAATGAAGCAGTAGAAAGCGTTTCTACTACACGGCTTTCTGTATTTATGCCAGGTGCCGGTGATATACTGCCCTTTGAAACTGATCTTTCCGTACAGAGCCATGAAACCTTGCAGCTTGTAAATGTGGATGAAGCACAATTACAAATCTATGCTCCTAACTTGTCTGCTCAGGATAAACAGGCTTTGAAAGATGGAACAGGCTGCCTTGTAAAAAATCCCATTGCCTTTTCTTATGGAGATACAACTGTTCAGCAGACTGATCTTACCGTAGGTGATACCATTCAACTGGGAGACAGAACACTTCGTGTATTAGGATTGATCGATACAGCAATCACAATCAATAATGATGGCTTTACGAATGGTGTTCAACTCATCGTGAATGACGAAATATACTGTTTACTGCTCGGAAATGACAGTTATTCAGAAGTCTATCCTACATTACGGGATAGTGCCGATGCTGATACCTTTGAAAGCTGGCTGGATAGTTGGTGCAGTGAATATCCGGGAACACATTGGCTTTCCTATCTCCAAAGCAGCAATGAGATGATGGAAAGTTTTGAACAGATCAAAATGCTGTGCTGGGTGCTTATTATCTTTATCGGTATTATTGGCATCCTGAACATTATCAACACCGTTTATAGCAATATCCATACCCGTGTCGGTGAAATCGGGATGCAGCGGGCTATTGGAATGAGTGCTGCAAGCCTTTATAAAACGTTTCTGTGGGAGGGCGCTTATTACGGTATCCTTGCGTCAGTGATCGGGGCAGCGCTTGGTTATATCTGCTGTATCTTTGTCGGAGCAGCGCAGACAGACGCTTTACAGCTTGTCGCTGTCCCGGTTGTGGCGATTGTTGAAGCTGCAATTATCTCTATTGTAGCTTGCCTACTTGCAACTGCAATTCCTCTGCATTCTATTGCAAAAATGAGTATTGTGGATTCTATAGAAACTGTTGAATAATTTCAAAAAAGACGATTAAAACAAGAAAGCCCCCATAAAAGCAAACCTTGTTGCTTATGGGGGCTTTCTGTATGTTTTTTGGGGTGTGCCAAGTTCCGTATAAGCGTGGTGTTGTTATGTCTGGTGTGGTATCTTTAACTATGGGAAACTCCCCGTTCCCATTTTGAAACAGCTGCACTTGATACTCCTAATTCATTCGCTAAATCCTGCTGCGTGCGATTTTGTTCTTTCCTGATAGCAGCAATCAGACTGCCTGTTTTTTGAGCGTTCAATATTTTCACCTTCTTTCCGATTTCATAATATCACAAGAAACACCATATTCAAGAAACACTCCGTTGAAATGTGAAACGCTGCATTGGATTTATGCAAAAATAACTTCCCCTTCTACAATCCCCCTTGCACAAGCACGTATGTTATTTATTCTTCCTGTCCGTTCTGTATTCAAACAAAACAAATACTTGAAAGAAACTAAACGCGACAGCAATAAATTTTCTATTTTTTGAATCATAATTATCTTAAATATTAAATATTTTTACCCATTATTATCTATTGGCCAAATAATTTTATTTTACCCAATACAACTTCCCATTTGTCGCTCGCCATAACCTCCCCATAACTGTGATTTTTCACAAGTCTTTCGTCTCTGCGTCTTATGCGTCTGGCTCTGTGATGAGCTATCAGAAGTAATGAACGGGTCATTCTCCCAAAAACAGACGGGGCAAATATACCCACAATCTTCGTTCGCTGGAACATTATAGGTATAATATCCGCAACAAGGACATTGATATTTTTTCATTCTGTTTTTCAATCCTCCAAAATATTTCGATTCGTCTAATACTGAATTTCCCTACAAATTGGAATAGTTACTTTTGCTTTAACATCTTCTTCAAACCCGCCAACTAAGCTCAAGATAATTTTTCCCTAAAAAGAGGGTATGCATATTTTCTCGTTCACTTACACTCATGGCTTTCCTCTATATTCCGATTTATCTCTTTAAATACTTTAAAACTCTTTCATTAAAGTCTTTTGCTTCTTCATAAACTGCGCGTCCATAATCTTCATATAAATATAATTCACTATTACTAATTCTATCTGCTATTTCTTTTGAAGAATTTACTCCTATAACACTATCTTGTTTCCTTCCAATTATTAAAGTATGATATTTAATTTTATCTAAATCATCATATGCATTATGTGTTAAACACGAATTAGCTTGAATAATAAATCTTTTATAATCTTTTTTTCCTTTTCCAAAACTTATATAATCCATATCACTTTGATCTATTTTTATATTATTATTTTTTGCATTACAAAACATTTTTTGCTCTCCTAATTTAATGATTTAACAATAAATTTATAAATTGCATAAGCAACCCATATAAGCCAAGAGAATGCCCAAGACTTAAATACCTCCTAGACAGATTGTAATTTATCTTTCATCTAAAAACTTTGTATCTGTTCTATTTCTTTCTTCTAATTCTATTTGTTCATTTTCAGATTTTGTTTCAGTATTATAAAATGATTTGCTTTTCAAGTTTCTATTGCAATAAGCTCGTTAATTGCTTTAACATATTGTTGTGGATTATTTATGCTAAAATCTCCATGATAATAATTAGGTAATATTTCAATTCTACTTCCATTTATCTTTTGATGAATTATACTCGCTGATTTTTTCATTATTGGTCTATCTTTATCTCCTACAACTACTAAAACTTTTGCTTTAGTACTTGATAAAGAATCTTTAATTTCATATTTTGAGTTTGCTTCCATAAAAGCAATCATATCTTCCTTACTAATTTTACAAGTATCTCTATAATATTCATTAAATAAATCTTTTTTTATTTTTAAAGACTTAAATTGCATTTGTGAAAACCATTTTTTCGATATTAGCCCATAACTCATGGAAAAAGCTGGTCTAATCATTTTATATGTTGCTTTCATAGGAATTGCTAATGTACTTTCAATAATAGCACAATCACAAATATCATTTTTCCTTGATAAAATTTCTAAAAGAATCTGTCCTCCTAATGATAATCCTCCCATTAAGCGAATATGACCATTATAATTATTAATTATATACTCTACAATTTCTTGTGCATTATCTTCTATACTTGTAAAATTTCTATCGCTTTCCGAATGACCATCTAATATTGGAAGAATAATATGATAACTATTTTTTAATTTTTCTGCTTCTTCTCTATAATTCCACCAAGAAAGACCACCACCATGTAATAGCATTATTGTATCTTTACTGTTATCTCCATATTCTTTAAAGTTCATTTTTTATCCCTCCATTCCTAGTGATACATGTAAGTTATTTTTCTAATCTCATATATAAAACTGGATAAGGTTTTCCTTGATCATCTAACTCATTTCTTTGATAAACCTTAAATCTCATATATTCATAAAAATCTATAGCTTGTGGGTTATCTTCATTTACTGCAAGATCATTTACTTTGTATTTTTCTATTCCATATAATAGCATCTTTTTCCAATACCTTTGCCTCTATATTCGGAAGTTATAAATAACACTTCAAGTTTGTGGTCTTCAATTCCCATAAACGCAATAGGATTTTCATTCTCGTCAGTATCAATAATTAAATGAGATATATTATTTAATGCTTGTGGTACATATTTCTTCATTTGATAAGAATTTATGGGTTGATTTCACAGAATTTTCCCATACTTTTAATCACTTATCTATAAGTTGTGGTGTTCTATCTTTTTTCGCAATTATTTTCATATTCTTTATCACTTTCAAATGACTGTTTATCTATTTGATTATATCATATTTTACAAGATAATACATACAAAAGCCAAAAATCTGTATGAATTAATAAAAAGAGTATAGCAAATGCTATGCTCTTTTCTTTGTGCAGATGAAGGGATTTTCTTCTCAGCTATCGAACAGTGCACCGGACTGTTCTCCCGAATTTTTATGGCTTTGCCTTAAAATTCGGAACCACATCTTCAAGTCTTTCATTATATCTAAAAAACAAAAGCACCGAAAAACGGTGCTTTTGTTTTTTGGTGCGGAAGAAGGGACTTGAACCCTCATGAACTTGCATTCACTAGAACCTGAATCTAGCGCGTCTGCCATTCCGCCACTTCCGCGTATTCTGTTTATAGCTGCTTTTTGTCAGCAAATGTATGTTAACACATCAGCCTTGAAAAGTCAATCGGATTATACTATAATATTTTCATTAAATTATACGATGGTGAAAAGAATGAAAAAAGCAATTCTGATTTTTCTGTGTGTTTTTGCTTTTATTTTTACAGTTTGGTATATGCAATTCGGAGGCCTTACGGAAAACAGCGGTGCTCTGTCTAAAACAGGACTTATTCATCCTGTTTATTTTTCAGTATGGGGCATTTCAGTATTTGCGGCAATTTATGCAAATCTGCTTTTTGCATATAAATCACTGCTTCACAAGCGAAGATTTCAATATATTCTGTTTTCTGTTTCTGCAATCGGAATGCTGTTGACACTTACCTGTGATTTTAATTATGAAAACAAACTGCAATATATACTCCACTGCACAGGCTCACTCACCTTTTCTGTTTTAACGGGAGTTTGTGTATTTATGTTATTCTTACTAAACTATCAAAAAAGCAGAATGTTTGCAACATTTACATATATCATTGGCTTGCTATTAATTACTGACCTGATTTTGCTTCTGATTTTTCAGGAAAATGCCTTGATTGAGGCAGTGCCGATACTATTTGCTTTAATTTTATTACCAACGCTGAATTTTACAAATCTTTTTAAGGAAAAAGCATATGCTGCACGATGATTTAAAAAAACTGAATAAATATCCTTTTCACATGCCGGGACATAAGAGAAACAGCAGTTTTGGAATTAACGGCTGTGAGATTGATATAACCGAAATCAATGGCTATGACAATCTGCATTCCCCCAATGGTTTAATACTTGATATTGAAACAAAACTGTCAAGGCTATATAAGTCTTCACACTCTTTTATGCTTATAAACGGCTCAACAGTCGGAATCCTTTCTGCAATATTTGCTGTTACCGATCGGGGAGATAAAATTATTATAGCACGAAACTGTCATAAAAGCGTTTATAACGCCTGTTTTCTGCGTGAGCTTGAAGTTGCATTCATAGAGCCTGAATACGATGAAACAGACGGATACTATACAAATATCAAACAATCTGTTATTAATAAAGCAGTAGAAAATAATCCCGAAGCTAAAGCTGTTGTAATTACTTCCCCTACATATGAAGGAAATATCAGTAATATATGCACGGATATACCGCTTATTATTGATTGTGCACATGGTGCTCATTTCGGATTTGGCAGCTTCCCTGAATATCCTAAGGGCGATATTGTTGTTTCAAGCCTTCACAAAACCCTGCCGAGCCTTACACAAACAGCGGTATTAAATGTGTACAACGAAAAATTCACTGATAGGATTAAAACATATCTTGATATTTTTGAAACCTCATCGCCGAGTTATGTGCTTATGAACTCAGTATCAAAATGTGTTGAGTTTTTGGAAAACTCAGAAGAAACATTTGATAAATACAACAGTAATCTTGATGATTTTTACAAAACAAAGCTGAATAATTTGAAATTTAAAGTTGGTGATGACAAGGGCAAAATCGTTGTATCAACAGCAAATTGCAATATAAGCGGACGTGAACTTGGCAGCATGCTGAGAAATGAATTTTCCATTGAATGCGAAATGGAAAGCATCAATTACATTATTCTTATGACATCTGTTGCTGATATCAACGAAGCGTTCTTAAAGCTTTCAAGTGCTTTGAAGTCTATTGACCTCAGACTGAAAAAAAGTAATAGTAAGTCAATAAAAAAAACTTCAATTCCAAAGCTTATCTGCCAAAGCTATAACGTGAAAAGCACTGTAAAAACACCAATCGAAAATTCAATAGGATTGGTATGCGGTGAATATATTTATGCATATCCGCCGGATATACCCATAATCGTTCCCGGAGAGCTGATTGAGAAAGAGATTATAGAAAATATCACTGAAATGATAAACTCAGGAATAAATATCATAAGCGACAGTAATTTACTTCCCCACTATATATTGACAAAAGCTCATTAATATTATAAAATAGCTACAAAAATAAATAAGAAAGAGGTGCTTCATAATGAAGAGAATTAATACATTAAGCTCACGCAATCTTTGCGAATCTGCAAAAAAAGGCGGCTGCGGTGAATGTCAGACTTCTTGCCAGTCTGCAAGCAAAACTTCCTGCTCAGTTGCAAATCAGAAATGTGAACAGCTTAAGAAATAATTTTACTATTTAACGATTTGCGGCGGTATGCTTATACCGCCGCTTTTCTATGGAGATAACATTATGATTCATGCATATAAAATGAACGGCTACAATATCATTCTTGACCAGAACAGCGGCTGCGTGCACTCTGTTGATGAAGTGGCATATGATATAATCACAAACTACAAAGAAAAAAGCAAGGATGAAATAAAAAAATACATACTTGAAAAATATAAAAATCAAAGTGATGTTACACCAGAAGAAATAGACATCTGCTTTGAAGATATTGAAGCACTTATTGCAGACGGCAGACTTTTCGCTAAGGACACCTTTGAAGCAACTGCAAAGGAATTCAAAAAGCGCCAAGGTGTTGTTAAGGCAATATGCCTTCATGTTGCTCACGACTGCAATCTCGCTTGCAAATACTGCTTTGCAGGCAAGGGAGAATATGACGGACCGAAAGGCTTAATGAGCTTTGAAACAGGAAAACGTGCACTTGATTTTCTTATTGAGCAAAGCGGAACAAGAAAAAATCTTGAGGTTGATTTCTTCGGCGGAGAACCCCTCCTTAATTGGGATGTTTGCAAAAAACTTGTTGAATACGGCAGAAGCAAGGAAAAGAAATTCAATAAAAATTTCAGGTTCACGTTAACAACAAACGGCTTGCTTGTTGATGATGAAGTAATTGAATTCTGTAACAAGGAAATGGGAAACGTTGTGCTTTCTCTTGACGGCAGACCTCAGACACACGACAGACTGCGTACCTCCTGCAACGGAAAGGGCTCTTACGATTTAATAATAAACAAATTCAGAAAATTTGCCGATTCAAGAAATCAGGCTGATTATTATATGCGCGGAACCTATACACATTACAACGCCGATTTTTCAGCAGATATTCTTCATATGGCAGACTTAGGTTTTAAGGAATTATCCATTGAGCCGGTTGTTTCAGACCCTGCAGAGCCATATGCTTTAAAAGAAAGTGATTTGCCTGTTCTGAAAGAGCAGTATGAAATCCTTGCAAATGAAATGCTGAAACGCTGCAGAAAAGGAAACGGATTTACTTTCTATCACTATATGATTGACCTGGATGCAGGTCCATGTATTGTTAAGAGAGTTTCAGGCTGTGGCGTAGGCACCGAATATCTTGCTGTTACGCCAGGCGGTGATTTATACCCGTGCCACCAGTTTGTAGGTGATGATAAATTCAGACTCGGTGATATATGGAACGGCATTGAAAATAAGGAAATTCTTAATCAGTTTAACGAATGCAATGTTTATTCACACAAAGAATGTAAGGATTGCTTTGCAAAACTTTATTGCAGCGGCGGATGTGCTGCCAACGCTTATCACACAACGGGCAGTGTTAACGGAGTATATGAATTCGGCTGTGAGCTTCACAGAAAGCGTATTGAATGTGCAATTATGCTTAAGGTTGCTGAAGCAGAAGAAAATTTGAATGTAACATATTAACCTTACAAATTCATCATATATGTAAATTGCAATACTAGTGTATATAATATATTATAAATAAAAAACATTTTGCGGGTATAATAAATGAATTGGAAAGAACTTTATAAACAAAAGCTTGTAACAGCTGAAGAAGCAATAAGCCATATTAATGACGGAGACAAAGTTGTTACCTCTTTTGGTTGCGGTGAGCCTTACGGAATTGAAAGAATTATGTATGAAAACTACAAAAAGTTCCGCAATGTTCAGATAAACAACATGGTAACTATCGGTGACTCCTATTGGATTGATGAAAAACTTAAAGGTCATTTTTCTTTAAATTCCTTTTTTGCCACATCGGTAAACAGAAGGGCAATTTCAGGCGGTGCAGCAGACTTCACAACCTGTCATTTTTACGAACAGCCTATGGTAATACGAGAGATTGTTAAACCAAGGGTTTCCATAGTTTCGGTGTGCCCTCCTGATGAAAACGGATACGTTTCACTCGGCACCAATGTTGATTATATTGAAAGCACGCTTGATTACTGTGAGGTTAAAATTGCACAGGTAAACAAATATGTGCCGCGCACATATGGAAAAGCAATTAAACATATTTCAGATTTTGATTATTTGGTTGAAATGAATGAGCCTCTGCCTGAAGTACCTACTCTACCCCTTTCCGATGTTGAAAAAACAATCGGCAAATACTGCGCTTCGCTTATTAATGACGGAGACTGCATTCAGCTTGGAATCGGCGGAATTCCGAACGCAATTTGTAAGGAGCTTGAAAACAAGAAAAATCTTGGTCTTCATTCGGAAATGGTTGGCGATGGTGTTGTTGATTTAATCAAAAGCGGAGTTATCAATAACTCTATGAAAACGATTGACAAAAACAAAACCGTTCTCGGCTTCGCATACGGAACAAAAAAGCTTTTTGATTTCATAAACGATAATCCCGATATTGAGATGCATCCGATTGATTATGTTAATCACCCGATGAATATTGCAAAAATTGATAATATGGTGTCCGTAAACTCGTGTATTCAGGTTGACCTGCTTGGTCAGGTAGTTTCCGATATGATTGGCTCAAGGCAGATTTCAGGTGTAGGCGGTCAGGTGGATTTTGTTCGCGGTGCTACAATGAGCAAGGGCGGCAGGTCCATTATCGCTATGCCTTCAACAGCCAAAAACAACACGGTTTCAAAAATTGTTCCAACAATAACAGATAACTCAGCCATTACCACACCAAGAAACGACGTTCACTATATAGTAACTGAATATGGTATAGCAAACCTAAAGGGACAGACGGTTAAAAACAGAGCAAGAGCATTAATTAACATAGCACACCCTGATTTCAGAAATGAACTGAAAGCTGAATTCAAGAAAAGATTTAACGAAGATTTCTGAATTTATAACCTTAAAATGCGGTTGATGTGATTAAATATCACATTATAAAAGGAGAATGTTTATGGCAATCTATAAAAAAGAACGCTTCGGTATCGCAAGAAAAATAGTTTCAAATATGACTTCCGAAAGCTGGGAGCAAATTCCCCACTCTTCACTTTCATACGAAGCGGATGTAACAGAGCTGTTGAAAGAATACAAAAAACTCAACGAATGGATTGAAGATAAATCAAAAAAAATCACAATTAACACAATAATGATTAAGGTTATCTGTGAAGGTCTGAAGGAAGCACCTAAGATGAACTGCACACTGAAATTCAGAAGAAAACTTGTTCGCGGTACACTTAAATATCACGATAATATTGATGTTACTATGCCGATGATACTTAAATCAGGTGAAATGATGACCGTAAATATGCATGATATGGGCAATAAATCACTTACCGAAATGACAGATGCTATTAACGATACCATCCGCCGGGCAAATAATTCAGATATGAATCAGGTTATGTACGAGGTATCACTTGATAACACCTTAACCGGATTGAAAAAAGGAAAACTTATCCAGACTATTGAACGACTTTACGGCTCAAAAATGCCCGGTAAGCATAAGGTGCATTCTCTTTCGGGAAGCAAAAAGAAGAAGTATTACTCAATTCCTGAGGAAGACAGACTTACTAAGCATGATATTGAGCAAGGAACAACTACGATTACAAATTTAGGCTCGGTTTATAAAGAGCAAAAAGGAAACTGCTATCTTTTGGAGATTATTCCTCCGCAGACCACAGCCTTTGCAATCAACGCTATACAGAAGCGCCCCACAGTGATTACTGATGAATTCGGCGAGGAAAAAATTGAAATTCGCTCTATTCTCCCTATCACAATTGCAATTGACCATCGTTCACTTGATTACGGAGATGTTGTTCCCTGCCTTAGAAAATTTGATGAAATATTTGATAATCCATCTGTTATTCAGAATTGGAAATAAGAACAAAAAAAGCTGCTCATAGAGCAGCTTTTTTTATTGAACTTAATATTTGCTTGTTCAAAAACTTATTCGCTTAATTCAGCAGATGCCTTTGCTTTTTTCTTTTTTATACACACCACTGTTACTGCTGCAACAGAAAGAACAATAACAGCGCCAACAGCAAACAGTATATACTGAGTATAATTATTACTGCTTGTGTTATTATAGCCGAATCCATCATCACAATCAGGATTTATCGGTGGAATTTTGTCAACAAGTGCTTTTATTTCCTCATATGAATATAATTTGTAATTCTTATCGAGTATAATTGCTGCTTCCTTGTTTTCGTCGACTCCTTCCATTATATTAACTTTAACATCTCCGTTTTCACAGCATATAACGGCAAGTTGATGTAATCCAGAAGCTATACCTCCAACAACATAAACCTTTGCATTTTCAATATTGTTATATTCAAGCATTTCGTTTAAAGCTTCAATATAATCAATTTCTTTTTCAATAAGTTGACCAAAGCTATAAATCCATCTGCCTTCACGACTTTCAATTCTTTTTATTTCATCATCTGTAAGGTATTCTCTTATATCTTCTCTTACAGGTCCTCCCTTACCAACGGTATAAACATATGTTTTACCATTTCTGTATATAGGAAGCTGATAACAATAATCTTCAGCTTCATCTAATTTTTTTTGCATTTTTTCTGATGTCATCGTTTCATCTTCAAATATATTTATATCACAAATTGTTTTTAAAATCTTTGTATAATCAATATCTTCATCTGTTAAGTATGAATCCTCTTTGCTAAATAAACTCCTGCTGATTTCATTAAAAAACATATATAGAGATTCCATATATAAAGAATAGGTAAGAAACCTTTGACCTCTCATCTAACATTTCACAGAAAAGCAGGCTGCTTTATTTAAAATCTTACGCAGATTCTTACATAAATAAGACAGATAATAAAAAGAACCAGAGGATTTGGTTTCTTACTCAATAGCTGCTAAGAGGGCGTGATTTTAGATATGCTATTTTGGTTTTTAAAAAACATATAAGCATCAGACACGAAACCTTTTCTTTCGGTTAGAGACACGAAATCATATCGTTTTAAGTTTTTAAGCACAAACATGATTTTTGTGGTAGAATAACAAGGTATAGAGATACCTATTGTAAAAATAAACTAATGGATGGACGAATAAATGATAAACATAGAAAAGTATCAAGAAATACGTTCAAGCGGACATATAATTATTTTAGATACAAATGTATTATTAGAATTATACCGTCAACCAGCTAATATTAGCTTGGATGTAATAAGTGCGCTGAAAAAAATTCAAAACAATATCTATGTACCCAGACAAGTTTATGATGAATATTTAAAGAATTATCATAAAACATGTGGTGATGAAAAAAGGAAATATAAAAAAGTAACCAAAGAACTTTCTGATTCCCTAAAAACTCTTCAAGACGATATTGCGAAAAAAATTGGGGAATACAGAAAGCATAACTATACGGATATTTCCAAACTACAAAATGATTTAAATGAAAAAATCAAAGATATCCAAAACATAATAACAAGTTTTGAAAAAAGCCATCATGAGGAAATACAGCTAAATATTGATTTTTTAGAAAATGATAAGGTAAAAGAATTTATTGACTTATTACATAATGAAGGTAATATCGGGAAAAAAATACCGTTTTCAAAAAAACTGTTGTTATTACAAGAAGGGCAAATACGATATGATAATTTAATCCCTCCTGGATTTCGTGATTCCGCAAAAGCTGGAGAAGCAAAATATGGGGATTTGTTTGTTTGGAAAGATATAGTTACAATAGCAAAAGAGAAAAACACTAATATCATATTTGTATGCAATGATACAAAAGAGGACTGGTGGGAGAAAAACAAAGATACACCGATTGATTTAAGGCAAGAACTAAATGAAGAATTTAAAGAAACCAATCCGTCTTTAAGTATTCACTTTTTGACTTTAGACAAATTTTTCTCGTATTTGTCAGAGGAATTAAAATTAGGAAAGTCTAAAAGTGCGTTACAATTATCTGCACTAGATGATATTGAAAGCATATTAGACAATTATGAAGATGAAATATACCACAGCATCGGAGATTATTTAATGACTATAAATATTGACGAAGAATTAGATGAAGACTTTTTGGAAACTGGTGATGAAAATATATATTGGAGCATAACGGATGTTTCTGTTGAAAAGGAAAACAAAAATATCACCTATTATGTAAATTTAGATATTAGTGTTCTTGCGGATTTAATTTATCAGGAAGATGGCGGTTATCCTTATGATGCAGGTAAGGTTGCTT
>OFFV01001004.1_pt1 | contig 18234 bp, 17 predicted proteins | sample 1521461 | NCBI WGS metagenome assembly OFFV01 (sample SAMEA3504120, study PRJEB24116) | mouse gut metagenome | biome: mouse gut; feature: mouse-associated habitat; material: faeces | place: Denmark | collected 2011 | reverse complement strand
TCTTACAGCTTCGTCTCCATGGGGACCGCTACCATATAGTGACTGCTGCCGAGCTGGCGCAGCAGGGTAGGCAGTACTCGAATCGTGCCGCTGCTGCCCTCAAAGGTGAGATAGACGGTGCGGCGACGCGTACCTAGCCGGTTCAAAACGCTGTTGGCAAAGGCCGTAGATCCTACTGTATCACCGGGAGTCAGCAAAAGGGTCTCCTCCCAGCACACCCATCCCTCTTGCTTCAGTGCCCCTCGCTGCCCCGCTGGAGCATAGACCAAGGTCGTTCTGGTGTGCGCCGCCGCCTCCAAAGCCAGATTGCCCTGGGCCAGCTGAAGGGATATCTCCTCTCCCTCATCCACCAGTATTCCCACACTGTGACCGGTCCCCAGCGCACGGCGGACCAGATCTCCTTCCATCTCCAGCGCCCGGGGGGAGAGGAAAAAGATTCCATACCTGCCGCTGCCATCCAGCACGTCCAGTATCCCCTGTAGATTCTCTCCATTCTCACATCGAAAAGCCAAATAGGTCGCCGTATCACTCTCATTCCCCTCTTGAGATGGGGGGGTGGGCACGGCAGGTGTAGGGGGACTCACCGTCTGGTCGGTACTCTCCGCAGGGCTGAGACTTTGCGTATACTCCCGCAGACGGCTGTTGATCAGATCCCGTGCCCGTTCAATGAACAGTGCGTCGTCCAAAACTGCGTCTGCACTCTTAATGCGTACCAGGTAGCCCTGGGGAATATTGGGCAGCTGATTGTAGCTGTACTCCAGGCCGAAGAAAGAGCAGACCATACTCAGCGACAGGTAGGGCCGGCCATTGCGCATAATTGCCCGGGAGGAGTAAACCGTTCCCGTCATATCATCCCGGCAGGTGCCGTTGCTCAGATCAAACACCAGCATCTGTCTCAGGTTGAAAATAGTAATTGTGCCAGCCAGCCGATTAAAACTGGTGTAAAGTCCTAGACTCACATTAATGCCATTCAAGTTGGCGTCAAAAACCGTGTATGGCACATAGATATTTCCCCCGGACCAAAATGGCATGGTATCTGAGGTCAATGGAGGTACGCTGTCGTTGATCGCGGTAAAATATAAGTTGGCCGCATGGGCAGGCATAGGCACGGACAGGCCCAAGAACAGCACCAACGCCACAGCAAACGACAAAACACGACGTTTCTTCCTCATAGGACCTCCCCTCTCTCGCCCTCTTCTTTGGCGCGGAACATATCGCGATCTGTATATATCGCTCCTTTAGGCGCCGTTTGAAAAATGGAAATATGCACAATGGTGAGGAATTTTTCCGCCAGACAAACACAATTTTTCGTAGGAATCCTGGATGTATTGCAAAAAAATCGGGGCAGTATGGCGGAAAAAGGACCACCGCTTGGGCGTATTGACATTTATCAAACAGGCCAAAGTTGCGTTTCTAATTATATCATAGTATAATGAGACGGGCAAGTATTCAAAAGTTGATCTTGTCTCTTTTGATTTTTCTGTCCTGTGTGCTGGAAGCATTGAGGTTGTTAGGAAAACAGGAAACAGATGGAGAAAAATTTAAAGAATTTTTAATGTTCGCTAAACGGTCTTTCAACCCGGCCGTGGTATGATATTGTTGCAATAAAGGAATTTGGCCCGGGAAAGGAGCCGTTCATGATGGAAATTACACTGGAAATGGTAGAACATCTGAAGGAAAAGGCCAATGTCAGCTACAAACAGGCCAAACAGGCACTGGAATATAGTGGAGGAAATCTTCTGGACGCGCTGATTTACCTAGAGGAAAAGGGGGAAATTCCCCGGTCAGAGTCCACTTATTTTTCTACCAAAGGCGAGACCCCCCCTCCTCCGCCTTCCTCATCCCCTCTGCCAGTCCAGCTGCCCGAAAAGGATAAGCCTCCCAAGACTTTCCGCAAAAAGAAGAGGGGTTCCTTTCAACAGTTTTTATCTACCCTGCGCCGCTGGCTGGTAGATAACGAGCTTGAGATCTGGCGGAAGGACCAGCCCATTACCGCCCTGCCAGTCTTAATTTTAGTCTTGCTGCTGTGTTGTGCCCCCTGGATCACAATTCCCGTACTTCTTGGCTGCTTGTTTTTAGGCTTTCGGTATCGGTTCTCCGGCCCGGACCTGGACAGAGAGTCGATCAACAACGGATTGGGCGGCTTAGCTGATACTGCCGCCGACCTGGGGCACAAGGTCATGGAGGAGCTAAAGCACGATTGGCACTCTGATGAATAGGGCTGGGGCATGGTCTTGGACGGAGGGGGCGGTTCGTCTGGAATCCCCTCTTGCCCCTAACATTTTTTCAGGTAAAAACAGCGTTTTTGCCCTATACTGTGCCCTAACACAATGACGAGGTGAAACACATGTCGGAACGCATCCTTCTGGTAGAGGACGAGGAAAAACTAGCCCGGATGGTGGAACTGGAGCTAAAATATGAGGGCTATCAGGTGGAAAAAGCCCTGGATGGACGGCGGGGTTTGGAACTTGCACTGGGCGACGGGTTCGATCTGGTCTTGTTGGACATCATGTTGCCCCAACTGTCCGGGATGGAGGTGCTGCGCCGCCTGCGTCGGGAAAGCCAGGTTCCAGTAATTATGTTAACTGCTCGTGACAGTGTGATCGATAAGGTCGCCGGTTTGGACTCCGGGGCTGACGACTATATCACCAAGCCCTTTGCCATCGAAGAGCTTTTGGCCCGGATTCGGGCCGCCCTGCGCAATAGGAACGGCCAAAGCGTCCAAAATATCCCACTGGCAGCAGGCCCGCTGGTGATGGACGTGGAAAAGCATCAGGTCACGGTCCGAGGTCAGAGTGTGGAACTGACTAAGAAGGAATTTGATCTGCTGCGCCACCTGCTTGAAAACAAGGGCCGAGTCCTTACGCGGGAGGCCCTTCTAGACGCGGTATGGGGTTTCGACTTTGTGGGGGAAACCAACTCAGTAGATGTTTACATCCGCTTTTTGCGCTCCAAACTGGATGACGCTTTCGGTCTGAAACTCATTCACACCGTCCGGGGCGTTGGGTATGTCATCAAGGAGGAGTGACGATGGTAATTATATACCGCTCCAACACCGGTTTTACCAAAAAATATGCCGAAATGCTGGGCAAAGCGGAAAAAATAAAGGTCTACAGCATCTCCGATGTGGAGGATAAATTGGACGAACCTATTTTCTATATGGGCCCACTGATGGCAGGCCACATCACGGGCATTGACCATGCGGTAAAGAAATTTTCTGTCAAAGGGGTATGTGGTGTGGGCATGTCTCCCACCTCTCAGCAGGTGCTAGAAACCCTGTCCAAAGCAAACTATGTCCCCAATGTTCCCATTTTCTACCTCCAGGGCGGCTGGGCCCCCAAAAAAGTAGGCTGGCTCAAACGCCGGATGGTGGGCATGGCTACCAGGTCCATACGCGAGTCCCTTCAAGATAAGGGCGGCCGCCGCACCGCTGAAGAGGATCAATACCTGGATTTTCTAATCCATGGCGGCAGCTATGTGGCGTTTGAGAATTTGGAAGCCATTCAGAATTGGATGAGAGCACAATAAGGCGTGACCATCTGTCACGTTGTTCCCAAGAGGGCACACCGAGGCTGGTGCCCCCTGTGCGCAAGGAGGTGAAGCCCTATGCCCCGCAAACGGCACAGATTTCAAACACCCCCACCAGCGGACCCCATCGCCGCTGCCCGTGATTCCTCCCTGGCCCTGCGGCTGAATATCGGGTTCTTTCTGCGGCAAATGGGCATCTTTCTGGTGATGGATCTGCTCCTTCTGGCGCTGGCCGCCTTTGGCCTGTTCGCCTATGCAGAAAATCGCTGTGCTGATGTAGTCAGCTTGGTCAACCAGCGGGGCGTCCCTACAGAAGACGCGCTTCCCTGGATGGAAGCCAGTGACTACACAATTACCCCACTGGATCGGGACCCCTGGGGGGAGGACTTTATCGCTTCCCCGCTGTTTCCTCGGCGCTGGGAGACGGCAGACGGCCTGCGCTCCTGGAATCTCAGCAAATTTTATACTGTAGAGATGCCAAACAGCGGTCACCCCTACGCCGTCACGGTAGACCTATCCGGCGTCTTTACAGGACTATACTGGGCTGGCGTCGTAATCTTGATCTGTCAGGGACTCTCTCTGGTGACAAATCTCTTCCGCAGCAACCGCTCCATCCGTAAGGTGCTGCGGCCCATCCAGGATCTGGCTGCTACTGCAGCCCGGCTCAACTCTATGACCCACATGTCTAAGCGGGAAATTGAGAGTCTGGCTGGGGAACTGGACAAAATCGACGCCGCCCACCTAGACAGCCGCATTGACCTGCCCCCCACACAAAAAGAATTGCGTTCCCTGGCCCAGGCCATCAACGAGTTAATGGACCGGGTCAACCAGGCTTACAGCGCCCAAATGCGCTTTGTCTCCGACGCCAGCCACGAGCTGCGCACCCCCATCGCCGTCATCCAGGGCTACGCCGCCCTGCTGGACCGCTGGGGCAAGAGCGACCCGGAAGCCCTCCAGGAGTCCATCGACGCCATCCGGGGGGAGGCCGCCTCCATGGAGCGGCTGGTGGAACAGCTGCTCTTCCTGGCCCGGGGCGATAATGACTCTCAGCCGGTGAAGATGGAGACCATTGACCTCACCGACCTAGCTGGAGAGGTACTGCGGGAAGAGGAAATGATCCATCCCGAACGCACATTCCTCCCCCGCTGGGGGGAGGACCCCGTCAGCATATATGCTGACCCCGGGCTGATGAAACAGGTGCTGCGCATTTTGATGGATAACAGCCTGAAATACAGTCCGGAGGAGGGAAAAATCTACCTCCGGGTGACACACCAGCAAGGCTATGTCCGCCTTACTGTTCAGGACGAGGGGATGGGCATTTCCCCCGATGGAATTCCTCACATTTTCGAGCGATTTTATCGCACCGACCAGTCTCGAGACCGAAAGACTGGAGGCACCGGGTTGGGGCTTTCTATTGCTAAGTGGATTGTGGAACGTCACGGCGGCTGGTTTGAAGTGGTATCCCGTATTCATGTTGGCACTCGAATCACCGTGGTGCTGCCCGCCGCCCCACAGACCGAGGAGGTACCGGTATTATGAAGCTGCGCCTTGCTGCCCAAAAGGATGTCCCTACTCTCCTAGACATCTATGGGCACTACATTTCAAGCGAAATTACCTTTGAATACGTCCTTCCCACCCTGGAAGAATTTTCTCAGCGGGTATCCTCTATTTCAGCATATTACCCCTACCTAGTATTAGAAGAAGAGGGCAAAGTTTTGGGATATGCCTACGCACACCCCATTGCGGAGCGGGCGGCCTATGCCTGGGGTGCGGAGCTATCCATCTACCTTTCCCCTGACGTCACTGGACTTGGACTGGGTAAGCGTTTATATGTTACACTAATAGGGCTGCTACGGTTCCAGGGCGTACGGACAGTTTATGGGCTGGTGGCCAGTCCCAACCCCGCCAGTGAAGCACTCCACAAAAGTTTGGGATTTGAAGTTATGGGGATTCAGCATAGGGCAGGCTACAAAAATGGACGTTGGATTGATCTGCTTTGGTTTGAAAAAGGGATTGCTTTTTATGATCCAGAGCCTGCGCCACTGATCCCCTTCCCACACCTGCCAGAGCAGCAGGTACAACGCCTTTTGAATCACTTCTAGCCCCGCCTTTTCAAGTATAACGGACTAATTCGGGACACACTTTTTTCTGATGTCACACTCTCCCTTTTTTCTGTAATCTTCTTTCATAAGACTAAAAAGTTTCTAAAAACCGGCTTCTGCCCTACTGTTTAATATGTCACAAGTGGATTTCTCCTCTATTGTCCAGTATGTTCTGGCACGGAGGATTATCCACTTTTTTATTTCTAAATCTATTGCTCTACTAAGGAGGTTATTTTGTGCAATATAGTTATAATTTTCGTAACATTTCCCCGTCTCCAGTCAAACAGACCGGTCAGTTGACCGGTCTGTTTGACTCAAATCTTGAAGTAGGAGCGAGTTAGCTCAAATTTGACATACCATCAGCCACCAATTCGCAGGGGTTATTGCACAAAATTAAGAGCATATTTTTGTGCAACACGATATAATTTTCGTTTTTTTGCAATGTGGTATAAAAAATGCTCCAATATAATAGCAGAGTTACACATTTAGCCCTAGTGATCGAATCCGGCGATACAATGTACTGTCGCTAATACCCAACAGCTGAGCAGCCAATTTATGGCTGCCGCCACATGAAGCTAACGCAGATTTAATTTCCTCTGCCGAATCCTCACGATTCCTGTCCCGACGAAGATGTACAGCCTTTGTCGGGATTGACAAAGATGCAATTCGTCCATAGGACCGACGAATCAACGTTTCATCAATGCATGTCTTATCAGATAGGATCATAGCTCGCTCCAAAAGATTGAATAGCTGCCGGGTATTCCCCTCTAGATGCAGACCGCAAAGAAAATCCACAGCTTCTGGAGCAATTGAGTTTACTTTCGAGGCCAAGGCCCTCTGATTCCGAAAAATAAAGTATTCCGACAAGGTACGGATATCTTCCGGGCGATCTCGAAGAGGAGGCAACTGGATACTAAGTACATTGACCCGGTAGTACAGATCGGCACGGAATTTCCCCTCGGCTACCATTTCCCCTAAGTCACGATTTGTAGCCGCGATAATGCGAATATCGACCGGAATCACTTTTGTGCTTCCCACAGGTGTAAATTCTCTTTCCTGTAAAACCCGCAGGAAACGGGCCTGCATCAATAAAGGCATCTCTCCAATCTCATCCAAAAAGAGTGTTCCAGTATGCGCCGCTTCAAAAAGGCCCTTTTTCCCGCTTTGACTTGCTCCAGTGAAAGAACCCTTTTCGTAGCCAAACAGGATGCTTTCCAACAGACTTTCTGGCAGTGCGCCGCAGTTGATGGCGACAAAAGGAGCGTTCGCGCGCCTGCTCGCATTATGGATGCTCTGGGCAAACATCTCTTTGCCAGTTCCGGTTTCACCATAAATCAGAACAGAACTATCTGCATGGGCGTACAGCTTTGCATCCTGGAGTGTCTGTTGAAGAAGTGCGCTGTTCCCTACAATATCCGTAAAATATGTAGTAGCTACATTCCCGTTATTGTGTTGCTTTCGGCGGATCTTCTCCTCATTTTTTTGTACCTGTTGTACTGGCTCCAAGGAAACCACCAGTGATTGCAGCTGTTCTTCAATTATGATCGGGTGATAACTGGCAACCACCTCCGTCCCTTGCAGATCAACAACCTCGCTACCTTGCGCAAAGGAGCGCAGATAGAGATCAGCATCCAATTTATGCAGAGGGGTGTTCCGGTAGTCCCGCCCCATTAACGCCTTCCGCTCACAGTGCAGCAGAGGCGGGACCTTGTCGTTAGCACTGATAACCAGCCCCGATTTGTCCAAGGCCAAGATACCAAAAGGGACACTGTTCCATGCGGCATGAATCAACTCGTTGCTTCGAACCTGCTGTTCCCAAATTTTCACATTTTGCTCTGCATTCTCTATCGCGTTTAGGACATCGTCATCTTCAAAGGGAATGTCATAGGCGGGCAAATGCCGGTCTGTGGTAACGGCAAACAGAGATGCATTTCCGACAAATGCCTGTGCCCCTTTGCTTAAGGCATCGTTAACAATGCCTGGTATTTCTTCGACATGGGCAAAGTTATAGGTCAGGACACAGCCGCCGTAGGAGGCACTGACCTCATGGGCCACATCGAAGTAATTGCCCTTGCGCAGCACCAAGGCGATGCAGTCATATTTTTCCAGCGCGAGGTCAATGGAGCGGCGAAAAGTTAGCCGGCTCCTGCTGAAATGAGTCAATAAAATCTGACGGTCCTCTGCTAATTTTTCCGGAAAATGCCGCCCAGTGATGACAATGTGAATGTCCAGCTCTGCAAGCTTTTTCCCTACTTCTTCTGCAAACTCCTCCTCCGCACCGATACAGAGAACGGGGTATCCGTATCCGTACCGCTGCAAAATATTAGAAATGTTATGGCATTGATAGGGCAGACGCATTACAATTGCGATTTTATGTTTCATAGCATTCATACCGTTCAAATTTGATGGATGACAGGTCACTCTGACGGCTTGGATTATAGCATCAATTTGAGATAAAATCAATGAGAAGAGAAAGGAAGTCATTCGGATGGAAAAGAAAACCAAGTTTACCTACTATGGCGGGATGTGCATTCTGGTAGAACGCTCCGACGGCTTTAAAATGCTGTTTGACCCGTACATCAAAAAAAACAAGCAGACCGACGCCCAACTCAGCGACTTTTTTGATGTGGATCTGATCTTTGTTACTCATCACGCCGGCGACCACTATGGCGACGTAGTGGAGATCCTGGACAACAGCAAAGCCCACCTGGTTGCCCCCAGCGACTGCATCTACTATGTCAAAAAAGAGGTGCAAAAGCCCCTGGAGGAGGCGAAGAAGGACCCGGAAAACGGGCGGCTCTGTGCCAGCGCCTACGGTGACGAGCGCGTTTTTGGCGTGACTAAAACCCACACTGTCAATGCTGTCCACCTCTCCAAGGGCAGCGTCAACGGTGTACCAGTCTACGGATTGCCAAGCGGCTTTGTTGTGGAGATTGAAAACGGTGTCACCTACTACCATCCTGGCGACACGGCCCTGCACTATGACATCAAGCTGGTCCGCGAACTGTTCAAGCCCAACATCATGTGCGTGGGCATCTCCAACATCAAACCCCTAGCCTCCCGGGAAATGGGGCCAAGAGAGGCGGCCATCTCCTGTTCCTGGGTGGGTGCAGATGTGGTCATCCCCACCCACTACTTCGAGGGCAGCGGCGCAATGGAGGAGTTCGAACGCCACATGGAATCCATCTACCCCCAAGCTCAGATCAAGAAGGACATTGGAAAACCCTTCTACATGATCCCTGCCCACACGGAAGATGTGTAAGAGGTGGACCGATGATTATTGATAAGATTGAAAACCGCACTCTGTACAGTCTGCCTGGCGGTTTACAGGAGGCGCTGGAATACTTTGCGGTTCATGACCTCAATACAATGGAAATCGGCAAGTACACTCTGCCCAATGGACTGACCATGAAAATCGACGAGTACGTCCCGGAAAAAGAAGGGGGCCTGTACGAGGGACATGAACACACTACCCATCTGCGCTATCTAGCAAGCGGTTCAGAGCGGCTGGGCTATGCAAACAAAAACGAGATGTGCTTCCACAATATCGTGGAGGGGAAGGAGGACAAAGCCCTGTATAAAGGCGAGGGAAGCGTCGTCCGCATACCGACAGGTACGTTTGTAGTTCTTTTTCCCCAGGACTGTCACCTTTTGAAGCTGAAGGACACTGACAATGTAACCGTACGCAAAGTATCCGTTTCTATTAAGCTTTAAAATGACCACAAGAGAAAGGAGTCTTTGCCTTGCAAAAGAGCAAGCTGCAATCAAATGCCAGAGCTCAGTTCGTCTTGATCTGTGCGTTGTTCCTGATTATGTTCCACTTTACCTCTGCAATTTGGGTCAAGCCTAACAGCACTCTGTTCAAGTATGTCCACTTGGGCATGATGATAATTATTGTCATTATGCGCAGGCCCTTCCTGAAAGGAAAACCGGACAATCTGGTCTGCCTGATCGACTTTATTGAGGCAGCATTCATTCTGTTTTCCTGCTGGTATGTGGGACACGATGTCAGTGCTTTTGCACTGCGTGCCGGAAACATCTCAGAAACCGATGTGATCGTCGGTACCATCTTCTTGCTGATCCTGGTGGACGCCGGCAGACGGACCGTGGGGTGGATCATGATCGGGCTGGCCTCCTTCTTCGCAATACAGAATGTTATTTCCGACCATCTGTTCAGTATTTTCAAAGGGCCTTCTATTTCCTGGAAGTTATTGGTGGACTGCCTTTGGGTCCGCCCTGATGGCGTGTTCTCCAGCCCGGTGAACACTATTTCCTCCTACGTGATTTTCTTTATGGTCTTCGCTGCTGTGCTGAACGCCAGCGGCGCGGGCAAGTTCTTCATCGAATTGGCCCAGGCGGTGGCCGGCCGCAGCCGTGGCGGCCCGGCCAAGACGGCAGTCATCGCCAGCGGCTGCTTCGGCAGTATCTCCGGCAGTCCCATCTCCAACGTAGCCGGTACTGGCGCCATCACCATTCCCCTGATGAAAAAGATGGGTTACCCCAACGCCTTTGCCGGTGCAGTAGAGGCGGTGGCCTCAACTGGCGGAGCCATTATGCCGCCACTGATGGGCTCCTCTACCTTCATTATCGCCGCTACGCTGAGTATGTCCTATGGCGAAGTAATTCTCTGCGCACTGATCCCGGCGTTGCTGTACTATATCGCAGTGTATTTCATGGTGGACTACCGGGCAGCCAAATTGAATCTGGAACCGCTGAAACCTGAGGAGGTCCCTAATCTGAAAGAAACCTGGAAAAAGGGCGGGCAGCTGGTCTTCCCCCTACTCCTTATCGTTGTCCTGCTGCTGGTGGGTTTCAGTGCCCAGTTCAGTGCCATGGTGTCCACGCTGGTGTTAATCGGCATCACCTATACCCGCTCCTGGACCCGGATGGACGGCGCACAGTTGATGAACGCTGTCATCAAGGGCGCACTGGACACCTCTAAGGTGGCGGTGGTTGCCGGTATCGCAGGCATCATCATCGGCGGTGTCTCCCTGTCCGGCCTGGCTCTGGTCTTTGCACAGAGCATTGTCAAATTCAACGGCGGTCAGCTATGGCTGACACTGATCTTGGTGGCTATTGCCGCTCTCGTGCTTGGTATGGGGATGACCAGTGCGGCGGTCTATATCACAGTGGCCACCTTGATGGCCCCCACGCTGACAAAAATGGGTGTCGTACCTATCGCAGCCCACATGTTCGTGTTCTACTACGGAGTAATTGGTACGATCACTCCCCCTGTCGCCATGACCGCTTATACAGCAGCGGGACTGGCCGACGCCAGCCCCAGTAAGACGGGATGGATTGCTTTCCGCCTGGGCGCTGCGGGCTATATTGTCCCATTCATGTTCGTCTATGGCCCCAGCTTATTGATCCAGGGCAGTCCAGTGGAAATTATCATCTCTTTCATCACCGCGCTGATCGGCGTGTGGGCGCTGGCTTCTGCGCTGGAGGGCTGGGTCCTGTCCAAAGCAAGTGTAGTTGAGCGGCTGCTCTTGGGAGCCGCGGCTTTGCTGATGATCGATACCGGTACAGTGACCGATTTTGCGGGTGTGGCGGTAATTGCGTTGGTGGTTGCTTTCCAGTGGTTCAAGAAAAAACGGGCTGTCAGCCCAACGGTTTGAGAAGGGAGTGCAGCAAAGATGAAAGGTATTTTGGACAAGAAAAACCTTCCATATCTGTATATTTTGATCATCATTGCCATTTGTGTCGCTTTTGGCACAACACGGGCGCTTCCTATCATCGGCTTCAATGCGGTAGCCGTCATGTTCGGCATTGCCATTGTACTGTCCCTCTTGATACGCGGATCACTCAATGCCTCCCCTGATCGGGGTGAGGACAGCGAAGAAGACGATTGATCCTGCTATACAGCAGTAATCTAAAATATGATGAAAAGCGAGGAAAGAATTATGAAAAAGCGTTTAACCAGAGCCATTTCCCTCACTCTTGCCCTGTGCATGTCTCTATCTCTGGCCGCCTGTGGAAATGGAAACCAGAACGGCAATTCTCCTTCCGGTTCCACCCCTGTTACCGGCGGCTCCCAGGGCGGCGGAACTTCCTACGAAGGCCAGTGGATCCGCAATACCTCCAGCTCTATGGGTGGTATCTGGTACCCCATGGCCGTGGCTATGAATCTGATTTGGGAGGAAAACCTCAGCGGCATTTCCTGCAAGGTAGTCACCGGTTCCTCCACAGAGAATGTCCGTCTGGTTGCGAAGGGTGAGACCGAGGTAGGCTGGGCCCACTCGGTTGCCATTGCAGACGCCTTTGACGGTATCGCTCCCTATGACGACGGCGGGGACTATTCTAATATTGGCCACCTTGCTGCTATCCACCCAGCACCCATCCATGTCTTCGCATCCAAGAGCAGCGGCATTACCTCTCTGGCCGACCTTAATGGTAAAAATGTCGGCTTTGGCAGTGCCGGCTCCACCTCTACCGTTGTCGCTATGCAGCTTCTGGAGCAAGAGTACGGCATCACCGAGGCATCCATCGTGGCCGCCGGCGGTACGGTAGCTTACTCCTCCAACAGTGATGCCATTACTATGCTCCAGGACCGCCAGCTGGACGTCTACTTCTCCCAGTCCACCTATCCCTCCACCGATATCGCTGAGCTGGAATCCGAACTGACCCTGGTTCCCATTGACCAGGACAAGCTGGAGGATTTTCTGGCCAGCAATGATAAGTGGCTGCCCTGCACCATCCCCGGAGGCACCTACACTAACCAGCCCAATGACTATCAGACTCTGACCAGTTATGTTGTTTGTGCGGTTCCTCTGTCTATGAACGAGCAGCAGGCCTATGACATGACCAAGAGCATGTGGGAAAATGTTCAGCAGATTTGGGATGCCTCCGCGGATGCCAAAGCTTTCATGAGCCTGGACATGGCCACTGTCTGTAAGGACGACGTTCCGCTCCACCCCGGTGCGCAGCGGTATTACAAAGAAATCGGTGTACTTTGAGTCGATGGCTGAGAAAGGACTTATCTATATGGAAACGGTAGATGTGCGCCGCAGGGCGCTGGAACAGAAACCCAGCTATGGTATGGTCATGTCCATGACCGATCCCTTTGTCCTAGAGCTGGCCTACCACGCGGGATTTCACTTTGTGCGCATCGACTGTGAGCATGTTTTTTATGACAATACCTCTCTCCGCACTCTGCTCGATGCAGCGAGAAACATTGGTATTGCAGCCCAAATACGCATTCCAGACCTGAACCGAATCGACGCATTACTGGCTCTGGAACCTGCTGGAATCTGCATCCCGGATATGAACCGTGCAGAAAAAGCGATTCAGGTCATTGAGGCTGTCAAATTCCCTCCAGTTGGGAAGCGAGGCCGTTCTGTTACCCGCCGGGTACGTTTGGGAGAAATCAGCCGGGTGGAGTATGCCGCCACCGGAAATGAGCGGCTGAACCTGATTGTACAGATCGAAAATCAGGAGGGGCTGGACCATATTGATGAGATTCTCTCTCTGGAAGGTATCGACATGGTGGCCTCTGGTCGGTCCGACTTAGCGGAATCGCTGGGGGTTGCTGGCCAGCGGGACAATCCTATCGTAATGGAGGCAGAGGATCTGATCATCCGTAAGGCCCAGGAATACGGAAAGTTGCTGACCCTTTCGGTGTCTAATCGGGAAAGGCTTCAAAAACTGTATAAGAAGGGTGTGTACTGTTATTCCATTGGCAGAGATGAGGAGCTGTTGAATAAGGCTCTGAGAAATCAGGTAAAGGAAATGTCTGTTTCAGGGTAAAGCAAACCACCACGCGGTCAGCCGCAGAAGAATATACGGCGGCTGACTGCTCATTTTATTTGACAACGAATGGAGGAAACATAAGTTGCCCAAATATTTCTCAGTCTTTTGTAGTACAAAAATCAAAAAGCATGGTATAATGGACAAGCAGAAAACGCCGAGCCAAGCCCTAACGGGAAGGTGTAACGACTGGACACGGAGCATCCCAAGTGGATGAAGGCACAGTCTGAACTTACGGGCGACCGTAAGAGCTACACAGAAATGATGTAGCCTCCACAATAGTGGTGTAACAAACTGAACAAGCAACATGAACAATATGAAAAAGACCACCTCAGTGCTTTGCACTTGGGGCAAGTAGCTTCTCGATTCTCTACTAAAAGCAGTAATCGGTGAACTTGCTGTTTACTTGGTTAAGCGGTTTCAAAAATAGAAAACCAAGTCACACAAAAAAACATCAACCAGGATGCGTGTTAAAAAAATCTTGGCACTGGCCTTTTGCATTGGAACCATGTGTCTGTGCATGGTTTCCGATTAGAAGATCGCAGACTCAAATAGCAATTTAACTGTAACGGTTGCTGTGGATAAAGGTAGTTACAGTGCCGACAATGAGGAGGTAGAATGTTGCCTCCCTGTGCAGCGATGCACAGAAAACAACTCCGTAAATTCGGCGAAAGCCTGCACAATCCCGAAGGGCGCACTTCTCCCTGTATGTGCGCTCTGCGAGACTAAACGGCCCTGACTTGAAGAAAGTCAGGGCCGTTTTCCGTCGCTCCGCTCCGAACAGAGGTCCTTTTTCAATCTCTGGGCCTTCGGTAAAATTTACCCACCACACGTTCAGTGCGCAGGACATTGACAAACGCCTTAGGGTCAGACTGACGAATCTTCCGTGCCAAAGCACGCACCTCTCCGTCAGACACCACAGAGTAGATCATTACGCAGGGGTCGCCGTTATAGAGTCCTACCCCCTCAATAAGGGTGGCGGTGTGGTTGGTATCCTGAATTTGAGCGCACACCCCGCCGGCGGTCTCCCGACCAGTGATAATCAACAGGGTCGCTCGCCGACCATCCGGGTCCAGCATCTTAATCACTTGGGTGGTAGCATATTGAAACAGCATCGAGTACAGCGCCTTGTCCCAGCCGAAGAGAGAGCCGGCAATGCCAAGCAGAACCACGTTACCGCACAGGATATAGTTCCAGGCATCCACATTTTTTCGTTCTGACAGGGCAATCGCGATAAAATCAGTGCCGCCGCTCGTCACCCGTACCCACAGGCACAGGCAACCAGCAAACCCATTGATAATCCCGCCAAAAATACAGATAAGCAGAGTATCCTCCGTAATTTCAAGGGCAGGCACCAGGTCGGTGAAGATACTGGTAAAGAGGATAGTCAGGCAGGAGTACAGAGTAAAGCGTTTGCCCACCAGCTTATAACTGACGGCAGCTGGGATTGCATTGAGCGCCAGATTAATGGGACCAAAAGGCAGCTCCACCCCGGCAAATTCCAGGGCACACCGCTGGATCAGGCGGGTAATGCCGGTAAAACCGCCGGGAAACAGATCCCCTGCCGCCACAAAGCTCTTCAGGTTGACGGCCACAATCAGGGAGGATAGAAGGATCACCCCCACTCGGGTAACAAACTCCTTCAGCCGGTCCTGTTGTTTGACAGGTATCATGGATGCCTCCTGTTCACTTGGCTTGTGCCAAGATATCCGCATTCTTCATAAAATATTCCACGCCGGAATAGATGGTGGTCAGTACAATGACAGCGGTGCAGATCTGGTTGACAATATCCGGCAGCGGCAACAGCATGAGAATAATACACACCATCGTGGCCGCGGTCTTCACCTTTCCCGACCAGCCAGCTGCAATCACCCTTCCTTTGTCGGCAGCCACCATCCGCAGACCCGAGACACCGAACTCCCGAACAATCACAATGAGCAGAGCCCAGGCGGGCATCTGTCCCACCTCCACAAACCAGAGCATGGCTGCGGTCACCAAACACTTATCGGCCAAAGGGTCCATAAACTTGCCAAAGTCGGTGATCTGGTTGTAATGCCGGGCAATGTAGCCATCCAGCGTATCAGTAATGCTGGCGGCGGCAAAGATGGCCAGAGCCCAGTAGTTGGCGTTGGGCACATTCAGATATAGCACCAACAGAAATGCGGGTATCATCACCACCCGCAGAATTGTCAGCTTATTGGCGGTATTCATCGGCTTTCATCTCCTTATTCACCTGTCGGCACCGCAGACGGCGGCACTCATGTCCAGGGCATACATGTTCGGCTGACCCAGTTCCTACTCCTCAATTTCACCAATCAAATCCCCATCAGAGGCCCCAGTAATGCGCACCTGGAAAAACTCCCCAGCTGGAGCCAGCCCAGCAGCAGTAAACAACACCCGACCGTCAATATCCACAGAGTCAGCGTAGGTACGGCCGACATAGCAGCCCTCAACACGGTCAAAGCCCTCACAGAGCACCTCCATCACCGTACCCAGCCGCTCTTCGTTGTACCCATCCATGATCCGGGATTGCAGATCCACCACCAGTTCCACGCGCCGAGCGGCCGTATCAGTGTCTACCTGCCCCTCCATGTCGGCAGCTAAGGTGCCCTCTTCCGGAGAAAACTGAAACACCCCCACCCGTTGGAGCTTCTGCTTTCGCAAAAAGGCGCACAATTCCTCAAACTCCGCCTCCCCTTCTCCGGGCAGACCACAAATCAGCGAGGTACGCAGCACCACATCGGGCATGGCGGACCGCAGTTTGGCAAACAGCGCCTCCAGTTCCCCTTTGGTGTTTCGACGGCGCATTCGCCCAAGGATGGCGTCGTTGCAGTGCTGAATGGGAATGTCCAAATAATGGAGCACTTTGGGTTCAGAGGCAATCACATGGATTAGTTCGTCCGTAATAGCCTCTGGATAGAGGTAGTGGAGACGGATCCAGTGAAAATCCATCCTGCACAGCTTCTTCAAGAGCTGGGCCAAAGAAGTTTTTTCCTCCAGATCCAGACCATATCGGGTGATGTCCTGGGCAATCACGATGAGCTCTTTTACTCCCGAGTCAGCCAGCCTCTTCGCCTCAGACAGCAGTGCCTCCATGGACCGGCTGCGGTATCTTCCCCTCAGCTTTGGAATAATGCAGAAAGCACAGCCGTTGCTGCAGCCCTCGGCAATCTTTAAATATGCTGTGTAGGGCGGGGTGGTAACCAGCCGCTCCCCGTCCTCATAGGTACGATGAATATTAGAAAAATATTCCGGTCGCTCCCCCTCCATCAGCTTCTCCACCGCTGCCACCACATCAGTATAGCTGCCAGTACCCAGCATCCCGTCCACCTCAGGCAGCTCAGCACGGATTTCCTCTGGGTATCGCTGGCTGAGACAACCCGTCACCAACAGTTTGCTCAGTTTACCAGCCTGTTTCAGCTCAGCTAACTCCAAAATGTGGTCAATGGCCTCACTCTTGGCCGACTCAATAAATCCGCAGGTGTTCAACACCGCCACGTCCGCTCCCTCCGGATCGCCAACGACGTTATGACCCGCTGTCCGACACAGCGCCATCATCTGTTCGGTATTCACCAAATTTTTGGCGCAGCCTAAGGAAATAAACGCGATTTTGAATGGCAAAACAAACCCTCCACATCAAGTCAAAATGGAGCTCCAGTCGATACAGAACCGCTGTACCTGTCAATCAGTCCCAAACTTCCATACCATAGCGCCGCAGTGCGTCGCTGATCTCAGACCAGGAGAAGCCTCGGCGGACCAGGGCATCAGAGGCCTTTTTCACATCCCTCGGGTCGTGACTGCCTCTCAATTTTTTTTCTAAAAAGGCATCCAGACTTTCAGAATTGTCCTCAATCTGGGCCAGAGCCTTTTCCCATAACTCCCGGGGGACACCCCGGCGGTACAGCTCATCCCGGATTTTTCGTTCTCCAAATCCCTTGGAAACATAGTGACGGACGACGCGGCCGGCGTATTCCAACTCATTGAGATACCCCAACTCCTCCATCCGATCACAAATGGCCTCGGCCTCCTCATCACTGGCCTCCCACTCCCTCAATCGGCGGCTCAGCTCCTGCCGGGACTGCGGCTTTCTCATCAGCAGTTCAATGGCCTTTCGCTTCAGTCCGCTGCGGTGGGCAGCGGACTGAAGCTGCTCCGCCTCCCCCTCAGACAACTCCTTCCCAGCGTAGAGGGCAAAGTTTACCACCTCACTCTCGCCTACCCGAAGGATAGAGCCGTCCTCCAACACCGCCAGCCAACGACCCTCCACATGTTTGGAGGGCTTTAATTCCTGAATAATCACGCCTCGTCTCCCGGCGCGCCGTCCTCAAAATCGTCGGCGGACACGTCCACCGCCCGGCCGGCGCTGCCACCTGAGACTGCTTGCTCATCAGCTTGAAGGAGTTGGTTCGAATCTGCGCCTCCACCTCGGCGGTTACTTCGGGGTTGTCCTTGAGATACTGTTTGGCGGCATCCCGCCCCTGACCGATGCGGGTCTCGCCCATCGAAAACCAGGAGCCGGATTTTTGAATAACATCCAGCTTGACTGCCAAGTCCACCATTTCGCCCCATTTGGAGATGCCCTCGCCATAGAGAATCTCAAACTCCGCTTCCCGGAAGGGGGGCGCCACTTTATTTTTCACGATCTTAGCCCGGGTGCGGTTGCCGATTATCTCAGTGCCATTTTTCAGTGCTTCCACCTTACGTATGTCAATGCGGACGGAGGCGTAGAACTTCAGAGCCCGGCCGCCTGTGGTCACCTCTGGATTGCCATACATAACCCCCACCTTCTCCCGAAGTTGGTTGATGAAAATAACAATACAGTTGGTCTTGGCAATAGAACCAGCCAGCTTTCTCAACG
>OFFV01001000.1_pt1 | contig 18275 bp, 20 predicted proteins | sample 1521461 | NCBI WGS metagenome assembly OFFV01 (sample SAMEA3504120, study PRJEB24116) | mouse gut metagenome | biome: mouse gut; feature: mouse-associated habitat; material: faeces | place: Denmark | collected 2011 | reverse complement strand
TGGCGGCTATTTCTTTTTTCCCTTGTAAATCTGATAAATCAAATTCGCAAGGGCAGCAATGAGTATACCGATCTGGATTAAATCCTGATATGTAACATACATTGTATCGCCCTCCTTTCTTTCGTCTGGAGGGCTACTGGAACCCTCCGGAAAATACAAGAAGGTTAAAGCCGCCTTTGGCTCTATGGTTTCCCATGAATAGAGTATAGCACACATTTCTTTTTCAGAGAATGCCTATATTAAGTTTTAAAGCCCGTTTTGCCCCCTCTCACGCCGATTATAACCGTCATTTCTGAAAGTTCCGGTGCATGGCTTCCGCTCTCTGCTCCCTCTGTTCTTCTGTAAGTTGCTGTGTAGGATTTATCTTTATCCATGCAACCGGGATATGGGCGCACAAGCTGTCGTCCTGATTGCGATACCTCTCTCATTCTAACATTGGAGGCTTTCTTTTGTTATCCTGCACGCTCCTGCTTAATCCATTCGTTTTCATTCATATATTTTAATTTCTACGATCGGTTGAATTTATAAGATGAACTAACCGACACGGTTATAGATTATTTTAATTCTTTATATTAAAATGGAATCAATAGAAACAAGGAGTGAATTATGTTTATCTTTTAAAATGAAGGAAGCGTTTATATGAATATTGGATCAGTAATTATGAGTAAAAGAAAGGCTTTAGGCTATACGCAGCAAACCTTGGCAAATAAGTTGAATGTTTCTTTTCAGGCAGTGTCAAAATGGGAGAACGGAACGAATTATCCAGAAATGGAAATGCTTCCTGTGATTGCAAATGTGTTGGACACAAGTATTGATTCCCTTTTGGGATATAAGTCTTTTGTGGTTTCCGATTATGACAAGCGGTATGACAAGGTGGATTATTATTGGGGAATAACCCCTAATAATTTGTGCTATGAAATAATGAAACTGCGACCGCCAGTTAAACCGCTAAAAGTGTTGGATCTTGGCTGCGGAGAGGGGAAAGATGCTGTTTTTCTTGCTCGAAACGGTTATATTGTAACTGCTTTTGATTTGTCTGAAACCGGAATAGAAAAAGGGAAAAAGCTTGCAGAAAAATGTAATACTTATGTAGATTTTTTTAAAGCTGACATAACTGATTTTCGTGCAACCGAATACTATGACATTATTTTCAGCAGTGGAGTATATCACTTTATTAAGTCAGAAATTCGGAAAGAAATCTCAGCAAACCTGAAAGAATACACAAACAAAAACGGCATACACGCAATTAATGTATTTGTAGATAAACCGTTTGTGGAGGTTCCACCAGATAAAGATGTCAATCGGTTTCGTTGGATTTCCGGAGAACTTTTTATGCTCTATCATGATTGGAAATTGCATAAGACAGAAGAAATCATTTTTAGCTGCAACAGCGGTGGAGTCCCACATCAACATTGTATGGATATTATGATTGCGGAAAAGGTAAAATAATTTTATGATAAAAACATTGTATGTTACTGATTTAGATGGAACTTTATTGCGGGATGATAAAATAATTTCAAATGAAAGTACCGCCATATTAAATCGTCTACTTGCTCAAGGTATATGTCTTACATATGCAACTGCAAGATCGTTCAACTCTGCTTCTAAAATTACAAGAAATATTTCCTTTAACCTGCCTGTCATTATCCGCAACGGAACAATTCTTACCAATCCTTTATCTAGGAGGGAAATTGAAATTTCGTTGTTCGGAGAAGAACTGCAACACATAAGGCAGGCTTTGACTGACAACACTATCCCCGGATTTGTAACTGCTTATTTTGGCTCAACTGAAGTAAAATTATGTTTAACAGGAAGAACTAATGAAGGCTTTCAGGAATATTTGCAAAACCATTCTACGGACAGGCGTATTCATATGGTTGATACAAAAGATAAATTGTACGAAGGGAAAACGTGCTATTTTACATTTATTGCTCCCAAAAATGAATTACAGCCCCTTTATGAACGTGTAAAGCATATAGAGGGAATTACCTGTATTTTTCAACAGGACAAATACAGACCGGAATATTGGTTAGAACTATGTCCGGGGAATGCATCAAAGGCATCAGCAATTCAAAAAGTAAAGCAGTTATGTGGTTGCCAGAGGGTAATTGTATTTGGCGATTCGGCAAATGATATTTCCATGTTTCAAATGGCAGATGAAGCATATGCAACCGAAAACTCAATTAACGAATTAAAGGAAATTGCTACGGGAATCATTGAAAGTAATAATGCTGACGGAGTAGCAAAATGGTTAGAAGCACATTCATGACAAGGGCGTTGGGCGAGGCTGTCTCGCCCCTCGTTCTTTGCCCTTATCAGTCTTTTAAAAGTTTGCGCTGCTTAAAGCCGTCTCAATTCACCGACCTTCATCTTATGCGATAATACTACATTTTTTGAAAAATCAGAACATCATCAAAAGATGCCAGCCTGGTTTCTGAAAATTGATGAGAAACGACTATCAGCAGCCTGCATTTGATTGAAAGAAGAATATCTTCAATTTTAGCAGCAGTAGCATCATCAAGATTTGCAAGAGGCTCATCCAGTATCAGGATATCCGTATCTCTCAATAATGCACGGGCTAAGCATATTCTCTTCTTTTCACCGCCTGACAGGTTTGCCCCATCTTCCATAATGAGCGCATCCAGTGAGACACTGTTCGCAAATTTATCCAGGCCAAGGCTTTTTAGTACAGAAACCAGCCTGTCATCTGATATGTCTTGATACATGGTAAGATTGTTTCTGAGTGAATCGTGAAACAACACCGCTTCCTGTCGAACAACGGTAATACAACCATAGGTACTGTCATACTCAGAAATCGGTATGCCATCAATCACAATACTGCCTCCGTTCACATCATGGTAGCGAAGTAATAAATTGACTGCTGTCGTTTTCCCGCATCCGCTCGGACCTTTGATCAGATAACGTTTCCCCATTCCCGCCGTGAAATTAAAGTCATGCAATACCGGCGGTTCATCAGGATAAGCAAATGTGACACTCCTGTACTCAATTCTATCACTGACTTCATGTAAAACTCTGCCTCTTTTCGAATTTACACCTTCCTCCATAAAGGATACTACAGAATCGCAGGCAGGTCGGATTGCGATCAGCTGTCTGATTATCTCGGCAAGAGAAAGCAACGGATAAGAAAGCTGGTCAATCATGCCGATTGCAACAAAAAAATTACCCGCAGTAAAATCTCCTTTCAATACAAGCCAGACAGCGCAGACAAGAACAACAAAATACGAGAGATAGGAAATCAGGGTCGTAATCAACTGTGACACTGCTCCCAGCGCTGTATCCTTCAGCAGCCTGTTCATGGAATGATTGTTAGATTCATTGAATTTCAAGAGAATTTTTTCCTCTATCGAAAAATTTTTAATAATCTCAAAACCTTTTAACCAATCATTTACCTTTGCCAGATTATCCTCTACGGAATCGAGATATTCCGTCTGTGCTTTTTGCAGTTTCTTTTCAATCAGTTTTGGAACATACAACGGAGTAGTCAATAAAGTAATTGTAATTAGTGCAAGCCGCCAGTCCAGCAAAAATAAGGCAGCACTTACAAAAATGCTCTTGAACAGTATCTCCCAAAGCATCGGCAGCATTTGAAACCTGCGTGTTTTTATTGCATTTACTTCATTTGTAAGTTTCGATATATATTCTCCCTGCTGATGCTCTTTATATTTTACAAAATCTCTTCTCATAATGCTGTCAAAGATATCACGCCTCAGAGATTTGGTGCAGCTTACAACAAATCCAGCGCTAAACTGCTTATAACAAAAATAGAAAAAGATCTCACACAATATAAATGCAATCAGTAGAACCGCATATCGACCGGTCTGTGCTGTTTCTCCGGCAATGGCACAGTCAAGGACATCGCCTTTCAAAAACTGCAGGGTAACAGCAAAAACAGTGCTGATAAATACACAAATAAGAGCACCAAAAAAATAGTTTCTGTTTTGTTTTTGATATTTCTTCATAGATACCTCCTAATGCACTAATGCAGCAGAAGGATTGAATGTATTTTCCTCCTGCTGTTTAGCAGGAGATGCGACGCTTTACCATAATGTTCCCTTCCTTTCTTAATTTCCCTGTTTCTGATTTCTTCTGCCATGCTTAATGATCCAGTCCTGTGCCCTGCTCCGCCCCGTGCTTTCCCATTGTGCGATAATGAAATCCGCTTTTTCCGGAGCGTCTTTATACAAGTCGTTGAGGTTGTTGCCCACGCTTTTCTGGACAAACTTCTGCGGGTCGTCTTTTAAATTTGTCAGAAGGATCGTGTATCTTTCAAATTCCTCCAGTGCGACCAGCAATTTGGGCGACCAGGGCAGCCGTGTTCTGACACCCTCACTGGCAAGCCGCCTGACATGGACATTTTCGTCATCAGTCCACCGGATCAACTCGTCCATGACCTCTCCCGGGTGCGCCTGCAGCAAAGGGCGGACAGCAAACTCCCCGGTGAATCTTTTCGTCAGTTCTTTCAGAAAAGAAAGCGACAGGCGAAAGTCCTCGTTTCCATGCCGTTCCACATATCTGCCGACCGGCCACAGCCACCACCCAAGATTGAACATACCTTCCGGCCTCTCCAGTTCCGGCCCCAGCATATTGAAAAATGCCTCGATGTTTGCCGCGTAATCACCGGACATATTCTGCTGCATGGCATCTACAATAAAATCAAGTCTGGCAAACAGTTCCTTATCGTCCAGCCTGCCAAGCAGGGTGTCACAAAAAGTTCCGGCATCAAAATCCGGCATGACGTCATGAATTTTCCGGGAAAAATCGGAGATATATTCATCATTATAATAGTCTTTATGTTTCATTTCTGTTTTCTCCTTTGGCATTTCCATCCTTTTGTCATACAGCAATCTGTATGTATGTATGTAACTTAATCTGTTTCCCGTATTGTCTTTTCCTGATTCCGGCAGACGGCTTCATGATAACCTGGTCCGGCAGACGAGTCCACGATGACTTGATCCGGCAGACGGCTTCTCGACAACCTGGTCCGGCAGAGGGTCAAAGAGCCGGCGGTTCTTTCGCCTGCCAAAGCAGCCGCTCCAGCATCTCCACATACTCTTGAAACTGCCGCCTGCCAAATTCGGTCAGGGTACAGGTCGTTTGCGGCTTGTTGTTCACAAAAACCTTCCTGATTGCTATGTAACCTGCCTCCTCCAGCTTTTTTAACTGCGCGCCCAGATTCCCGTCCGTTGCCTCCGTGATCCCTTTCAGCTCTCTGAAATTCTTCTCCCCGGTCAGCAGCGCGGACAGCACCGCCAGCCGCAGCTTCGTTTGAAAAGCCTCCGGTATCGCATTTATTTCCATAGTCATCCCCGATCCGTTTCTTTTAACCCGCCTTCACGCCTGCGCCACAGATATATGCCAAGCGCGATCATCCCCAGACTCATTAAACACTGGATGCACACCCGGCTGGCAGAAATCCGTGTCCCCACACCACCCCAGGTTCCGTAGGGCACCTCCTTCATACTCACAAAAAGTGCAAAATAGAAGATACTGTAAATCGCCGTGACCACTGTGATCAGCGTCCTCTTTGTCAGGATTCCTGTCATAAAAAGTGCGAACAGCACCGGAAGCACCTCGATCAATTCCTGACATCTCCACAATACAGTAATTTTATCATCATTCCCGTTGGGAAGCAAACGGATATACAGCCATCCCAGTATCCGGATCCCGACCAGCACGATCATCCATATCTTCACCATGCCCTCGCAGATCTCATTGCCTGTCTTTTTTACCTTCTGATAAAAGTAAACAAACAAAAACACATAGCCCGCCAGGATCAGGCCCCGTCCGCTCCACCAGAATATCCTGGCTGCGGGATGTCCATATCCGGTCAGATTCTGGATCATATAGGCAATCTCCTCTGACAGCCACGCCGCAAGATTCAGAATTCCGACACCGATAAAATACGCGGATATTCTGGAAAAATCCTGTCTGGTTCTTTCGATCACCCGCCTGATCAATGCAATGTCATCTATTGCCATTTCTATTTTTTTATCCATATTTTTTCCTCTCTCAACTGATTCGTCCATCCCTGATCATGATCGTCCGGTCGCAATAATCGGCAATCTCCTTGTCATGTGTCACCAGTATCAACGTCTTGTGCATCTCCTTCTGCAGGCCGGTCAGCAGTTCCATCACGATCCGGCCGGACGCTTCATCCAGATTTCCGGTCGGTTCATCTGCCAGTATCAACTCCGGATCATTCATCAATGCCCGTCCGATGGCCGCCCTCTGCTTCTCTCCGCCGGACAGCTCCCCCGGATAATACTCCAACCGCCCTGCAATCTGCAGCCTGTCCGCCATCTCTTCCACCTTTCTGACAGCCGCTCCCACATCCTTATGCTCCAGCATAAGCGGCAGGATCATATTGTCTCTGACCGTCAGATGATCCAAAAGTTTATAATCCTGAAACACGAACCCCACCTGCGTTCTGCGGTACTCTTCCATGCGCTTTTGCCTGTAACGAAACAGATTCTCTCCTTTATAATAGACGCTTCCCGCAGTCGGCGCAAGCAGCCCGCCCAGGATTTTTAACAAAGTCGTCTTCCCGCAGCCGGATCGTCCCATGATACAGACCGACTCGTTCGCCCGGACAGTCAGAGAAATCTCCTGTATCACTTCCGTATACTCTCTCTTCATCGTCCTGCTGTTTTCCACTGCATACCTTTTGTGCAGATCGCGGACACAGAGCAATTCTCCCTGTGCCGCCGCCCTGCCTGCTTTGTTTTCTATTTTGTTTTCTATTTTGTCTTCTATTTTGTTTTCTTTCTTCATTCTGTCACCTTCTCCTGTTTCTGTCACTTCACTCTTATAAAGTTCTGTGCCACACGTAATACTTCCGGAACAGACGCCTGCGTATAAACAGATATCCACCGTACTGCACCAGCCAGAACAAGACCACTGCCCCGGCATATTTCAATAAAGCTGTACTCCACAGCCCGTTAAGTGTCGTCACATCCGCCTGATAAACATAATCGCAGAAGAAAAATACAGCCCCCATGACAGAGGATGCCGCCATCGGTACAATAACGATCATCTTCAACTTATCCTGCACCAGTTTCCGCCACACCTCCCACCCCATACCGAGCTGAAAGAGAATGTCCCGCTGCTCCTTCTCCCTGTGCAGATCCAGGATCATCTTTTCCAGAATAAACGCCTGTTCTTCCAGAAGGACCGAAAGCCCGATCACACCTGTCAGTAGCTGCACCACTGTGTAGACTGGATCTTCCGGAAAATCCGAAGCCAGCAGCCCGCCAAACAGAAAGACCAGCACGAAATTAACCCCATAGATGGCAAAAATGATATTCCCGTTTAACCGACATTCATAAAGCAGATCATTCCACCAAAGCAGATGCCGGAAATACGACTTCTTCCTGAACGCCAACAGCTTCTTAAGAAGCCGCCCATTGATCTGCAGAAGAAAGTAGATGCCGGCCATATGCAGGAAGGCCGCAAGAAACATTTTCCCCACCGTATAGTCAGACAGCAGATAAAAAGAAAAAGCCAGACATACCGCTGCCGCCGGAATCTTCACGCCATAGGCGATCCGAAATCTGTGCAGCACTTCCTTTCCACGGCTGATCTCCTCCAGAAAGTTCGCCAGATCCTTCCGCCACTGCCGCAGAATCAGCAAAAGCATGGAACCAATCATGCCAAGCGCAAAAAGCAGGATCAGCAAAAGCGTTATCTTCGCGAAACTGACCAGCATATCCACATTTACAGCGCTGCAGCCCCCGGCACATGCCTTCCATGAAAATACGGATATCCTGCCGAAAGCCAGTCCCATGACCAGATCGCATACCACGCTGCAGCCCACCGTCATGCAGGATAGCAACAGCAGGAAGGTCGGACAATATTCTGTCATAAAATTTATCCAGAAATCTCTGCTCGTGATCCCCAACATGAGCAGGATACTGTACTGACCTGATTTCTGCCGGATATAGGCTTTCAGGGAATAACGGAATACCGCCAGACAGACCATCAGCAGAATACCGGACAACAGCAACATGCAGTTCACAAATCCGCCCTTCCCCCAGGCGCTCTCCTCAGATAAATAGAAAAGCATATGGGCCGACAGACTGAACGGAATCACCGGTATGCAGCATGTTATGTAAAAATCGGCATAATTTTTCAGATTGTCTTTGATGCTGTGCCTGATGCCCATTTTATAACAGATCTTTTTCATAGTACGTTTCCCCTCGTCTCCCATTTCCCGGTTTTCCGGTTTTTAGTTTCTGTTTCCATTTCTCTTTTTCTCACCGTTTTTCCTGCTCTTTATACTCTATAATATAGAGTTCTCTATAAATTGTCAAGAGATAACAAAATAAAATCGCTGTATACACACGCAGGTGGAGGATTGTATTCCCCTGACGCCGTATCCTTGTTTGGTGAAAAGTGAAGATTTCTCCTTAACCAAAAGGCCACATTCATCGATTATACATTTCAATCGATGAACATGGCCGCACAAACTGATTTGTATAACTGACCTTTCGTTTTATCATCATACTAATATTATCAATCAATATTCCGTATATAATATTTTTTAATGTAATTTAGAGACAGTTTAGTCGATACTTTCCTTTTCCCTTTCCTTCAACCGCCTCGAAAACTCCAGCCTGGCACATCTTTCCAATAAACTTTGAGGCAGCTGTTGGAGAAATATTAAAAGCATTAATAACCTCTGTCCTGCCAAATATTTGCTCTACTTCTACTACATTTAAAAGCATATCAATTTTTTGTAAAGTTGATTTATTGGCCCCTATTGCTTTTAATCTTTTTATATAATTAACCTTCAGCTTTTGAATATCAACTTTTTTAGATTCAATATCAACCTTTTCGTTCTCAATGTCAACTTTTCTGTTAATAAAATCTGGATGGATTGGAATTTCTACAGACACAGCCCGTCTATCATCATCCGTAAAGAACCTTGCTTTAGGCGAACCATTATTCCGCAGTTCTTCCTGAATAGTTGGAATGCCTGTTGATTTTCCTTCAGATAAATCCAATTCTTTCAAAAATTCACCCAAACGTTTATTGCGATAATACCTGGAAGAGAAGCGCTCTCCCTCTTCGATTATCCTTTGTGGAATAGAACGGTCTATTCCCGGAAAACTGATAATTCGGATCAATTCGGGCTCAATCTCAATCATAATTGACTGATAAGAAAGATAATCCCTGTGATAAAATGCATTTACAACTGCTTCTTCCAACGCCTGATATGGATAGTTAAATTTGCGTATCGCTTCCATTTGGTAATTCACTTTCGTGACCATCTCTTCAATCACCAAGTCCTGCAGTGTCTGCATGGTACGTCTGATCATCATTGGCACTGAACCCTTAATGACCGGATATTCCTTGAAATTATTCGGATTTTTGATACTTCCATCCGGGAAACGCACAATTTCTACCTGTGCATAGGGGAAAAATTTATCCAGGTGCTCACAGAACATCATTAATGCCGCATTAGAAATATACTGCTGTTCCGGTGGACCAACCAATAATTGCATATCATTCAATACAGCCATTACTCCACGTTCCGTCACTTGTTTTGCCAGTTTGCTTTTTGTCTCATTAAGATGGTCTATCAGCAATGCAACCGAAATATCATCCTCTGTCGCATCAAAATTTGGTCTGGCATCCAGCGGAACATAATTGGTCATATTTATCAACTCGCGCTCCTGTTCCGGATTAGCATGCACAGAATTGGAAGCATAACGAATATAGTAGTAATGCTTTTTCTCTTTTTTTGCAGTTACATGCTCCGGTACTTTATATGGTCTCTGGATTCCGGTTGTTACCCCACAATACTACAATCATCTTCGCATCTACTTGTTCTATAATTACTTTTGGAAAATGTGCCGGAACAATAGTGTTATTATAGCCAAGAATCTCTTTTTGAATCTTATCAATCTCCTGTTCCTCTACTCCTTTTACTGGACGAACTGCTATACCGTTCTTTTCCTCCACACCAATGAGAATATATCCGCCGCCCACATTATCAAAATCATTTGCAAAGGCACCTACACTATGATAAATATCATCAGGATTCCATCCTGCTTTAAATTCAATTCTGTCGGATTCTACACGACGTTTGTTTAATAAATCTTCAATGCTTATTTCCAGTTCCATATATAGCTGACCCTTTCAAAATGATTAAGTTACGTCTTCATTATCTATGCTAAAGTTCTTTTCTGCCCTATAATATTCCTTTTTTATAATTTTATCATTGTTAATAAAAATAGATTGGCAAACTCTTCCGTCTGAATCACGCACTTTTATAGTAAACCTCCATCATGCTCAGCCTGCCGTCGGGCGGGCCGCATGGCCATCCATGCTATGAAAGTCGAAGACTTTCATAGTAACTTCTTTACCACCCTGAATAAAATCTTTCTTATCAACATCATAAATATTTCCATTATCATCATATATTTTTATTTTAATTTTAGATTTTTCTGATACCAAAAAAACTGATCCTACATCTAATATAGACGGAATGATAACTCCTAAGATAGCAATAACTGCCAATATCCACACACCTTTATTTGCCGCACTCAAAAAGCAATAAAATAATATATAAAAGGATGAACCTGGTAAAACTGCTAAGATAGCTTTCCTACAACTAAAATTATCTTCTTTCATTATTATTGCCACATTCTGGCAAACAGTTAATGCAAATAATGGTATTGAATACATAATAAATAAAAATGGTTGATTAGTATAATCATTATGCATATAATTGGAATACGATAGTATGATTTCTGTAAAAATAGATACAAGAGCAAACATACCAAGCATTTTCCTTAAATATCTGCGATTAACCCTTAAAAATTCTCTATCTGGATAAATATTTCTGGAAACATGCTTTTTATATGAATTACATTCTTATATTATATGAATTAATACATATTATAACTAAAATGCCAACCAAAATTACTACACTAAATGCTTTAGGCGTATTTATAAATTTATCAACTGCAATTAAAAATAACTCCATATGAAATTTCTCCAATATATATGTAGTTCTACATAATTCAATTATCCATAAGTTTCTCTTCAACTAAGTACTTTCTGCTGCTCTGCAATTTCATCAGATGTCAACTGCATAATCTTTTCTCCCTCAATTCTTTCTATTATAGTTTATTTAATGTCCAATTTTCAGGACTTTAATTTCTTCATTATCTTTTTTGCTTCATCTGTCAGGACATACCTGCCCTTTGTATTGTTATAAATTTGAGCATAACCATTGTCGATCAACTCATTTAGTACCATATTTACCTTTGCCTTGCTGCATCCAAGACCATCTGCTATCTCCTGCTGTGTAATAGGGCATATTTCCGCATTATTAATCTCTATCTGATGTTCATATAATGTTTTCAATATCAAATATCTATCATTTGTAAAAAATTCTATTTTGTTCATTTCCATCACCTTTTATGTTCAAAATTTTATCCCATGATATTATTATAATAATTCACTATCAAATTGCAACCAATTTTGAAGCTCATATTTAATCTTCAACTGCGCCAATTAACTCTCCTTAGTCCTTTTTCCTTAGTCGTCTCTGATCGACAGGTTTTCTGCCGTTTCTTTTACAGGAATATAGTCAGGCAATTATCTAAAAATCTGTCCTTCCCTGCATAGCAGGGGAATTTTTACTGTAACATAAAAAGAGCACATCCGCTGTTGTTTCCACAACAACGTATACACTCTTTCCAGTCTCTGCGACGGCTGCTGTTCAGCATCCGTCCCTTTATTCTGACAACAGTCCCTTTGTCACTAAAAACTGCCTTGCCACTTCCTTATCTTCTTTGCCGTTTACTTCCACCTCATAATTCAGCTGCTGCATCTCGTCTTCCGAGATCAGGCCGTTTAACTTCTCCAGTACGCCCTGCAGCTCTGGATACTTCTCCAGCGCGTCTTTTCTCACGATCGTACCTGCATCGAAGCGCTCGAAGAAACTGCCGTCGTCTGTGAGCAGCACTAAATTATTGGCCGCAAGCTGCGCATCTGTCGTAAAGGCATTGATCACGTCCACTTCGCCGTTCTTTAAAGCCTCGTATTTTAAGGCGATCTCCATCTGCTTCACATCCTGAAACTGCATATGATAAGCCTCGCAGAGTCTGGGATAGCCGGTCTCCAGCTCGATATAGTCCGGATTACCGCCGAAGGTAAGCTCCCCGGAAGCCGCCGCCAGATCAGAGTAGGTAGCCAGGCCGTACTGATCCGCCGTCTCCTGTCTGAGCGCCAGGCCATACGTATTGGAAAAGCCGTAAAGGCCGGTCCAGGTCAGCCCCAGCGCATCATACTCTTCCTGCAGCTGCGCATACAGTTTCTCGTCGTCCTTCTCCATCTCCTCTTTCTTTAAGACATTCAGCCATGCCGTCCTCGTGTATTCCGGATACAGGTCGAACTCTCCCTTGACCAGCGCCGGATGGATATTGGTCGTGCCGCCGCCTACGCCCTTGGTGATCTCCGTCTCATAATCCGTCTCAGCCTCGATCAGCTGTGCAATGATCTCCGTCAGGATGTACTGCTCCGTCATGGGCTTGGAAGCAATATGGATCACTTTCTTCGCTCCACAGCCGCACAGCCCGGACATCATCGCCATCACCATAAGCAATACAAACATCCTTTTCAAATTTCTTTTTCCCTGTTTCATTTTCATCATTCCCCTTTCATCCTGCCTGTTTCCATAATAATATCCAATTCCACAGCAATATTTAAACCGGAGCATCATTTCATCGGTTCAGCAGCTTCCTCACGAACACATCCCGCGGCGCCTCCGTCAGTTCTCTGGCCGTGCCTTCCTGCCAGATACAGCCTTCCTTCATGATCAGGATACGGCTGCCCAGCTTAAACGCCTCGTCAATGTCATGTGTGATGAACACGATGGTGACACCGGTCTTCTCCTGCAGGGAGAGCAGTTCCTCCTGCAGTCCTTTTCTGGTAATCTCATCCACTGCGCCGAAAGGCTCGTCCATCAGCAAAATCCCGGCATTCGCCGCCATGGCTCTGGCGATTCCCACCCGCTGCTGCTGGCCGCCCGAAAGCTGCCGCGGAAAGCGCCCGGAAAGCTGCGCCGGCAGCTGCACCATCTCCAGCATCCGCTCTGCCAGACGCTGTTTCTCTTCTGCCGTCATCTTCTTCTCCAGACCGGGAACGTAACAGATATTGTCCCGGACCGTCATATGCGGAAAAAGTTTCGCTCCCTGCACCGCATAGCCGATCTGCCGGCGCAGAGCCACCAGATCGCAGCTGCCCAGCGCTTCTCCGTTGACGGTTACTTCCCCTTCTGTCGGCGTTACGATACCGTTGATCATCTTCAGCAGCGTCGTCTTCCCGCAGCCGGAAGGACCGATGATCACCACCAGCTCCCCCTGCTCTATCGTAAGGGAAACCTTATGCAGCACGGCATTCTCTCCGTAGGCTGCCGAACATTCCCGTATCTCTATCACCTTATTCAATGCCGTACCTCCTGTTAACCGCCTTCTCCGCCAAAGAAAGCAGGCGGTCGCTGACAAGCGCCAGCAGTGCAATCAATATGGATCCTGCCGCCGTCAGCGTCATATTGTAGGTCGTGATCCCCCGGTAGATCGCGACGCCCAGGCCGCCGGCCCCGATAAAGGACGCAATGCCGCCCATGGCAATGATCATCACCACCATGTTGCGGAAACCGCTTATGATCACCGGCAGCGCCAGCGGAAACCGGATCCGGAACATCATCTGCCTGCTGTCCGAGCCGAGCCCCTCCGCCACCTCCAGGATCGTGGCATCCACCGTTGTCAGTCCCGTGTACGTGTTCCTGACAATCGGCAAAAGGCCATAGACCGTCAGGGCTATGATCGCCGTCCGGTTGCCGATTCCGGTAAGCGGGATCAAAAAGCCCAGCAGAGAGATCGAAGGGATGGTATAGATCACATTGACGATTCCCAGCACCACCCCTGCCGCCTTCTTATGCCTGCTGATCAGGATTCCAGTCAGGATACCGAGTATCCCCGCACACAGCACCGCCGTCAGCGATATTCGAATATGCTCCAGCAGACAGGTTATAAAAAGCTCCCGCCTGTCCCAAAATATCTGTAAAATCTGCATAACTTCCACCTCTCACCGCAGAACAAACGTTCTGCTAATTAAGAATAGAACATTTGTCAGATTCTGTCAATCTTTTTTTTGAAGTTAAAACAAAAGGCTGCCCCTTTTACCGGGCAGCTCAGTGTCTCCTTACTGACAGGCAGATTTTCAGATCACCCGGTCTGTCACACAACGGTTGAAAACCACAGACCGCAGATCATCAATAATTCTCTGCCTTGATCTCAAAATATGCCTGCGGATGCGTACACACCGGACAGATCTCGGGTGCTTCACAGCCCACCACGATATGTCCGCAGTTGCGGCACTCCCATACTTTGACTTCGCTCTTCCTGAACACTTCCTGCATCTCTACATTCCGCAGCAGCGCACGGTAGCGTTCCTCATGCTGTTTCTCGATATCGGCCACCTGACGGAACTTCGCCGCCAGCTCTGTAAAGCCTTCCTTCTCCGCAGTCTCCGCAAAGCCAACATACATTTCCGTCCATTCATAATTCTCGCCCGCCGCTGCCGCTGCCAGATTCTCAGCCGTAGCGCCGATCCCGTAACGCTCCTTATACCAGATCTTGGCATGTTCTTTCTCGTTATCCGCAGTCTCCTGAAAGATCGCCGCGATCTGCTCGAAGCCTTCCTTCTTCGCCTTGGATGCAAAGAACGTATAGTTATTTCTCGCCACCGATTCGCCTGCGATCGCCGCCTCCAGATTCTTTTCCGTCTGCGTCCCCGCGTATTTGCTGTTTCCTGCTGCTTGTGCCATAGTCTCCTCCATTCCGCATGATAATCTACATGATAACTTATAATTTTTATCTGCCCGTATCTTCCCGCCTGCTGTTCCTGCCGTTCTCATACCAGACAGCAGTATCGTACTTTAAAATACCATTCTGTAAAAGTATCTCCCATACTTTGGGTTCCTATGCAGATATATTCCATATACAGCTGTATTCCATACGCAGATTATTCCATATACAGCTGTATTCCCTGTGCAGATTATTCCCTATGCGACTGTATTCCATATGCGGATTGTTCCCTGTTACACAAGCACAAAAAATCTGTCCCGTAAGCGTGATCAGTTCTCTCTCTCCTGCGGATATACGATTCCCCAGTCTGCCCGCAGGCTGTCACATTGTTTCAGAACAGCCATCGTATCTTCCCACTTTAACACCGGCGACTCGGTCATTCCTTCCCTCATGCATTGATTTACATGCGCAATCTCGTACTGATAGCCTTCATCCTCCACACCTGCGATCTTCTGCGCCACCTTTCTTTCAACGCTCACTGTTTCGTTTCCGACTGTCACAAATATCTGCGTCGGCTTCCAGAAATGAGGTACTGTGATATAACCTTTTGTCCCATAGATCCAGGCCGTATCCAACATACCGGTGCGTACCCCGCTTCCCATCACCGCCAGCTCACCTTTGTCATACTGAGCGATATAAGCAGCCTGTTCGTCTATCTAAAGGTGATGTTCGTCCGTGTCCATAGATGCTTTTCCGATCAGATACAGCGGATCCTTCTTAAGGATCATCCGGGAAAAGTGCAGATTGTAAACGCCCACATCCAGCAGCCCTCCGCCTGCACGATTCACCTCAAACAGCCTCGATGCCGGATCCACCTCATTCCGGAATGCGAAGTTCGACTGTATGACCCGGACCTGGCCGATTCCCTTCTCACCGATCCGGTTTTCTATCTCCTGCATAACAGGAAAAAACTTCGTCCATACAGCCTCCATCAGGAACACATGATTTCGTCTTGCACAGTCGATCATTTCCTGAAATTCTCCTGCGTTAATGGCCGCCGGCTTTTCCACCAGCACCCCTTTGCCCTCTTCCATCGCCCTGATCGCCAGCTTACCGTGCGCCGTGTGCGGCACCGGGATATAAACTACATCAATGTCTTTGCGTGCCAGCATCTCCTCATAGCTCACGGCCTCCGGAATCTGAAATTTCTGCGCCATACTGCGGGCCCGCTCCATGCTTCTGGATGCGACTGCAACGATCTCCATATCCTCCACCTGCCGCGCACCTTTCATCCAGCGGTCCAGAATCGCTCCCGCTCCCAGCAGGCCCCATCTTATCTTCTTTTTTTCCATTGTTTTCTCCTGTTCTGTTTCTGCTTTGATCCAATTTCTCTCTATAATCGGGCAGGAGGCTAACCGTTAATTGATTAACCGACCTCTCACACCATATTGCGTGTCCAGATTGATACAATTTTTGAATGGGTGCTATCGTTATTTTTTGCACCCAACATTGTCAAGCTCCTTTATGTATTCATCAAATGTGTATATCTTATCTTCTCCCGCAAAACGGAATCGTGCCCTTGTCCCTTCTATGCAGGTTGCCTTTATCATATCGGAAACGGACATTTTCTTGCTCTGCACCTGCTTATCAACCGACTGCATCAGTTCCTCTTTCGTCCAGACCTTTCCTACAAAAGAGGGAGGCGTCTGCGATGCTATTCCCATAAACTCCCGGTCAAAACTCTGTGTGCCGTCCTGTACCTGGCGCACCTTTGCTTTTCCTGCTGCCGGGTATCCTGCTGCTCCTATTCCATTTACATTCATTTTCTTAATCTCCTCCATTATTTTAATATTGCGGCTCCTCTGTCGGTCAGAACCGCCCCTGCTCTCTCGTGATAAGTCCGAGCATTTTATTGCTTCATAAAAAGGCGCTTTATCTATGTTCCATGGTCAAATTCCATACCGACCTTCACCTCCTCTCCCTGGCTCCCCGATTCTCCGATCTGCCGGAAAATCGGGGATGCCTGCCCTGTCAGGCTGCGGCTTATTGGAGATATTCAGCCGATGGAATTTATTTCTTATTCATAAAATCCCAATATGCCTGCATACTGTACTGATAATATGCCGCCGTCTTTTTCTGGAGTAGCAGCTTCATGTCGCCAATCTGCTTCTGAAACATATCCATGAAATCTGTCCTGTCATTTAATCCCATAGCCCCGGCTTCCATCGGAAGGGAAGTAAATCCCCCCAGCTTCTTTACCCCCATATGTGCTTCCAAAGCACGCATCTCCACAACAGTCGCTGACTTGGGATTTATCTCGTTGATATGTATGGTTTTTTCAAATTCATTCCCATTCTCATCAACACCCTTTGCAATGATTGTCGGATCATCCTCTGTTGAATCTTCCGCATACTTAAGATAATAAGACAGCCCTGTGCCGTTACCTCCTGTCCACAACATATCTTCATCTGTAAAAATATTATAGACTTTTGGAGTATCTGCCACATTGTTTACCTGCTCCGCAAAACTCCTTTTTACCGCATTCTGCTGTGCCTTTCTTGTTCCCTGCCATGCCTGATATCCTGCTGTCCCTATTCCATTTACATTCATTTTTTCAAATCCTCCGCTATTGTCATTTATTCAATACTGTGGCTGGGAGTGATATGTTTCCACCCCCAGCTACGCTGTGCCAGTCTGAATATGTAAAGCATCACTGTTCTACAGAAAACATAGCTTTCTGGATACTTTTCTGCCAATATGAGCTGTCAAAATAGTTCCCGCTTTTGGGCCGATTACTGAACATATTCATGATCATGTCATAAGTCATGGATGACGTATCTATAAACAGTTCCTTTCCGTCCTTTGATTTAATCGCTGTACCGTTTGTTCCCACATAGGCAGTTGTATTGTCATCAAGGTGCTGTATCGTTCCTGTCATTTCCGCAAACTTTTTCAGCCACGACTCTCCCGTTTCCTTGCACATTTCCTTAAATTTCTTAGCATCCTCCCCCGTCATATAAGGGTGCTTCCCATCCCTGACATACCATGAAAAACCTGTTGCTTTGTCCGTATATTTCGGGTCTGTTGCCGCCCATTCTTCCAAGGTCTTATCGCCATACCACACTGTCAGCCCGCTGTCATTTGATACGGTGTTTTCCTCCTGCCCCATTATTGGATTTGTTGATTTAAGTGCGTCATATATATCCTGCACATTGGCATTCTGCCTTGCACTTCCGGGAGCGGATTCCTCTGCCGCCTGTTTCTGCGGGTAGAACTGTCCTGCCCTGCTCCTATTGTATCTATTCGCTGATACATTGTTCTGATAATAATTCTGTCCTATTCCATTTACGTTCATTTTTCAAATCCTCCATTGTCATCAATTATTTTAATGGCAGCCCCTCTGTCGTTCAGAGCCGCCCCTGCTCCCATGTA
>OFFV01000990.1_pt1 | contig 18331 bp, 19 predicted proteins | sample 1521461 | NCBI WGS metagenome assembly OFFV01 (sample SAMEA3504120, study PRJEB24116) | mouse gut metagenome | biome: mouse gut; feature: mouse-associated habitat; material: faeces | place: Denmark | collected 2011 | reverse complement strand
ATAACTACTGGGTTTGTAGCCACTTTTTGATTTCACAAGTGTCAAACTCGGGATTGTACCACAGAAAAGGGGGGTTTTGTCATTTAATGTCAAGCACTGTTTTCAAAATGAAAGAGGAAATTTACACGCCCTCTAATTTCTTAACATATCTATCATTTATCATCTGCTAGATCTGCTTATAGGTGAACTCCATGCTCACAAGCCCGGTTATTATTGTTTCCACTTCATCAGACGATAACATATCCCTCAACGAATCATCATCTTTTGATTGTTATTTCCGCAACCGTAGCCATTGCCAAATCCGTATCCATATCCCGAATTGCAACCTCAAGGATTGCATGTGATATATGCAGGCTGCAGGCAAGGTCTAACTTGGGTCTGCAATGCTTGCGGTCTGTGAAATCTGGCTTAACTGGAAGTCCCTTGCGAGTACATCCCTGTCTTTTTCTGCCAGCTTATTCTGCATTTTTGTCTAAAATTGGCTTGTAAACGATTGTTTGAATTGTTCCATTTGCAGCCCATGACCGCACCTGAATTTCTGAACCGTCTGCTTTTGGGAAAAATACCGCATGCCCGTTCATCAGGACATCGTTTGCAGTTATTTCCGAAAACTCTGATATGATTTTCCCAATAATGCCCTGCGGCTGATTTTGCTGTACAGGCTGTTGCACAAACTGGTTCTGCTGTAAAATTGCGTATATTGCTGCTCCATCTGCATAAGCCTCTGTTGTGGGCTTAACATAGGATTGTAGCTATTTTGATATGGGTTCATCATTGGCTGTGAGTAATTCGGATATGCTTGCATATGGGTTTTCCTCCAATATATCCTCTAAAATTTCCTCGAACACATGGACGGCTGTTGCTTGTGTGCTGACAGGAATTTTTTGCATTTCCTCATGTGCAAAGATTTTTTTGAGAATTTCATCTGAAAACATAAGACTGTTACCTCCTTATGATTAATTTTTCGCACAAAAAAAGAACGTGCTCCATAGCACGTTCTTACACTGTTTTTGTAATGAAATTGTAATGTTATTGAAAAAAACCTAAAGAAGCCTTATTATCTTTTTCTTTAGGCTCCCTATGGTTTTGCTAACCGTAGACGGTGAACATTTCCACATTTCGGCAATATTCTCTATGGTTGAAGTATACTCTTGATTTCACAATTCAAGCACCTCCGCCTCTCTTGGCGTTAGTTTTCCGTTTTTCTTTTTCGGTGTAGCTATTCCATTTGCCTTACCGTCCTTCCTCTTCCGTACTCGGTATCGCTGTCCCATTATAAACATCTCCTTGCTCGCCTGTGTTTATATTGTTGTAACCGTTACCGTCTTGATTGTAACTTTTAAAAACATATTGATATAAATATATTAAAAACGCCGCAACAATAGCAGTTACAGCCAAAGCAAAGGATATGGACAGGGTTTTCAAAATACCTATCAATCTTCTGTTATGCTCGTCCATTCTTTTGTTGTGCTCTTTAAAATCATGAAGAAGTTCCATTGCAATAGTCAAGAATGATATCAAGGCTCTTTCCTGCAATTTTACTACACCATTTTCAAAAATTTACTACACCATCTACTACACCATTTTGCCGTGAAAATACGTGAATTTATGTTAAATTTCGTGAGATATAAGTTTTATAAAATAATCGCAAACCCCTCTATTTACTAGATATTTCGGAGGTATTTATAAATTCATACGGCGTCTGCTGATACACATAGTAATTGAGCCAGTTGGAATACAAAATATTCCCATGCGACCGCCACTGCAGATTGGGTCTTTGCTCCGGATCATCCTGCGGATAGTAGTTTTTGGGTAAAACAATCGGAATGCCCTTTTTGATATCCCTTTTGTATTCCTTATCCAATGTGACCCGGTCATACTCCGGATGTCCCATAACAAAGATCTTTCTTCCTTCATCCGCGATCGCCAGAAACACGCCGATCTCATTCGATTCTGCAAGTATCGTCAGCTCTTCCACGGCTCGGATATCTTCGGTTCTGTTTTCGGTATTCCTGGAATGCGGCGCCATAAAGTGATCGTCAAATCCGCGCACCAAAGGCACTTTCCGATTTCTCACGCTATGCTCAAAAACACCGAAGATTTTATCTTCCAGCGTGTATTTTGGAATGCCGTAATGATAGTAAAGACCTGCCTGGGCTCCCCAGCATAAATGCATGGTAGACGTCACGTTTGTTTTGCTCCAGTCCATGATCGTACAGAGCTCATCCCAGTAATCCACCTCTTCAAACTTCATCAGCTCTACCGGAGCGCCGGTAATAATCAAACCGTCAAAACGCTGTCGTTTCACATCTTCAAATGTCTGATAAAATTTATTCAAATGGCTGACGGACGTATGCTTCGATTCATGGCTGGTTACCGTCAAAAAGGTGATGTCCACCTGAAGCGGCGTATTGGAAAGCGAACGTAAAAGCTGCAGTTCCGTATCCTCCTTCAGCGGCATCAAATTCAGGATTGCAATACGAATCGGACGGATATCCTGATGCAGCGCCCGGTTTTCATCCATAACAAATATATTCTCTTTTTCTAAAATCTCTTTCGCCGGCAGATCGCTCTGTGTACGAATCGGCATATCCTTACCCTCTTTCTTCTGTTTTTAATTTCTATTCTGTCATCTGTTTCAATTCCTCTTCCGAAATCACCGGTATTCCCAGCTCTTCCGCTTTTTTCCTCTTACTGCCCGCTCGTTCCCCCGCCAGCAGATACGTGGTTTTTTTTGAAACCGATCCGGCCACTTTTCCGCCCATCTTCTCAATGAGGGCGGCAGCGTCCTTTCTGTCCATGGTAGGAAGCGTCCCGGTAATGACAAACGTAAGCCCTGCAAACCTAGCGTCTTCGTTCTCTTCTTCCAGGCATTCCATCGTAAGGCCCGCCTCTTTTAAACGTTCCATCAATCTGCGGTTTTCCTCTTTTGCAAAAAACTGCCGGATACATTCCGCCGAAACTTCACCGATATCCTCCACTTGTGTCAGACGTTCCGAAGAAGCATTCATCAGAGTGTCAAAATTTCTTAAATTCCGCATAATCGCACGTGCCGCCGCTTTCCCCACATTAGAAATGCCCAGTCCCGTCAGCAATCGATAGGCGTCATTTTTCTTTGATGTTTCTATCGCTTCCAAAAGTTTATCCGTATTTTTTTCTTTTCCGATCAGTCCCTCTTCTATCAACGCTTCCCGATGGTTTTTCAGATCATAAATATCTGCGATATTTTTGATATATCCGTTCTTTACCAGCTCTTCGATATATACCGTCCCGAATCCTTTGATATCCATCGCGTCCCTGCCGACAAAGTTAATCAGATGCCTCTCCAGCTGCGCCGGGCAATTTTCATTGATGCACCTGATATCCGCCGTATCGTTATCCCGGACCGTCTGTTCTCTGCAGACCGGGCATACGTCTGGAATCTGAAAGGGCACCCAGCCGTTCTGCCGCTTTTCCTTTTTTACTTCCTTGATCTTGGGTATAATTTCGCCGGATTTATAGACGACAATCGTATCTCCGATTCCGATCTCAAGTTCGTCCATAAAATCCTGATTGTGAAGCGTCGCCCTGGAAACCGTTGTGCCGCAGAGACGAACCGGTTCAAACACCGCCGTCGGCGTAATGCGTCCGGTACGCCCTACCGACAGTTCAATTTCCTTTAAAACAGTCTCCTTTTCTTCCGGCGGATATTTATACGCCACGGCCCACCGGGGCACCTTAGAGGTGGCACCCAGACGTTCTCTGTCGCTGTAACGATTGACTTTTACGACCGCCCCGTCAATATCATAAGGAAGCTTCCCGCGGTTTTCGCTGATCTCTTCGATCGCTGCGATCACTTCCTCTCCGCTTCTGCACAGCCGGTAATCGTCGATCACCGGCACGCCCTGTTTCTTTAAATATTCATATCCTTCCGTATGGGAAGCAAATGTAATCCCGCGGGTCTGCTGGATATTGAAAATAAACATGGAAAGTTTTCGTTCTTTCGTAATCGACGCATCCAATTGCCGAAGCGTTCCCGCCGCACAGTTTCTGGGGTTGGCAAACGGTTTTTTGCCCAATAATTCCTGCCGCGCATTTACCGCGTCAAAATCCTCATTTTTCATATAAACTTCGCCGCGGATTTCCAGATATTCGGGGGAATCCTTCAATCTTTGCCGGACATCCGGAATGACCCTTGCATTTTCTGTCACGTCTTCTCCAAAATTAATACCGTCTCCTCTGGTCTCCGCCAGTTTCAGTTCCCCGTTTTCATAACGAAGCGACATCGAAAGACCGTCGATTTTATATTCCACGACAAATTCGGGATCCTGAAGCTGTTCCTGCATTTCTTCTACAAATTTCAATACGTCTTCTTTGGTAAACACATCCTGAAGGCTTAACATCGGCACATTATGCCGGACTAACACGCCGGCCTTACGCTTTGCCGCTCCCCCGACTTTCTGCGTCGGAGAATTGCCGGACGCATATTCGGGATGCTCCTGCTCTAATTGTTTGAGCTTCTGCATCAGCCGGTCAAATTCATAATCTGAAATCTCAGGATCATCTTCATTATAATAACGATTGCTGTGATGCTCAATCTGTTTTCTTAATTCTTTGATTTCTTGTTTGATATCCATTCTTCTGCTCCTTTTTTTGTCCCGTCGGAAGATTTGTAGATTTTGCCAGCATCTTTAACATCTGCCGATACTCATCCTCCGTAACCGAACGATAAGCTCCCGGCGCAAGATCTCCCAGGGAAATATTCATGATACGCACCCGCTCTAAGCGTTCCACTCGATAGCCGAAATATTCACACATTCTTCGTATCTGCCGGTTATATCCCTGAGTTAAGATAATTTTAAATGTTCGGCTGCCCAGTTTTTTTACTTTACATGCTCTTGTCGTAACACCAAGCTCAATCAAAGGTACTCCGCCCGAGAGTCCCCGCAAAAACGGTTCGGTGATTGGCCTGTTTACGGTTACGACGTACTCCCGTTCATGCATATTGCCTGCGCGCATCATTTTATTGACGATTTCCCCCTGATTTGTCATAAAAATCAATCCGGAAGAATCTTTATCCAGCCTGCCGACCGGATAGATCCTTTTCGGATACCGTATAAAATCAACGATATTATTTTTTTCCCGTTTTTCCGCCGTACAGACAATGCCCTCGGGCTTATGCACCACGAGCAGAATTTTCTCCTCTTCTTTTACTGCCGGTCTGCCCAAAAATAACACTTCCTGTCCCGGCATAACCCGGCTGCCCGTCTGTGCGGCTGTTCCGTCTATCGTCACGTTCCCTGCGGCTATCTGGCGGTCAGCTTCCCGTCTGGAACAAATGCCCGCTTCGCTTAAATATTTATTGATCCGTACTCCTTCTTCCATTCTTCCCTCCCGCATCTGCCCGCTGATTTTCTTATCATTCCCGTTGTCTGCAATTGAAATACGGAGACTTTCTGCCATTGATACCTTCTGACATATCCAGTCTCCGTAAATTTACATCCTATATGAATAAAACTATTACTGAAGTAATTCCGTTTTAATAAAGCCTGTCTTATCCCCGTAAGTTACTTTCGTCCATCCTTCCGCATAACTCATAATTACCGTAACTTTTTCGCCGGCAAATGCAGTTGCGATTTTCTCGGCGTCCTCTCCCATTGATTTACGGATATTTACGCTTTCTTTGATCGTGATCACAGTACCTTCTGCAAATCCGTTGGAAGATGCCGACTCAGGTGTCTCCTCTTCTGCAGGCGCGTCTGCCGGCGGCGCCTCCGTAGAAAGATATTCGGATTTTACATATCCCTGTTTTCCGTCCGTATAATCGATTCGGCTCCAGCCGTCTTTCTCTTCCAGACGGGTTGTCTTAGATCCCGTTTCGAGTTTTCCGAGAATTTCTGCAGTCTCACTCGCTTCGGCACGAACATTCACATTATCTGTTGCATATACGGTAACGGCAGACGCAAGCTCAGCCGCTCTTTTTTCTTCTTCTGCTTTCTTCGCCGCTGCAAGCTCATCGGAACGCCATGCCGCCATAGCGGTCGGAACCGTAGTTTCTGCCATAGCCTTCAAATCTTCATCTGCCGCAAGCGCCGCTTCATATTTCTGCTGCACTTCCGTCTCCAGGGCAACGACATCCTCCTGCTGATTAAATTCTTTGATAAATTCCACGACATCCTCATCTACTTCAAATTCCTGCCGTTTGGAATTAAACTGTCCGTATAGATTGTCAATATACAGCGTCCCGTCTTCCCGCTTTCTTACATAAAATGTTTCCAGTCCCGGCGCAGCCGTTTTAATGTCATTGAATTTAATTTCCAGATATACGGAAACCATATACGAATTGTCATCCAGCCCTTTTTTCGTATAGCAGGAAATGTTCTTGTACTTCTTTACATATTCGCTGAATGCTGCAATATAACTTTTCTCCGTATCCGACATCGGTTCCGCCAGTTTTGCCAGCTTCTTTTTCTTTCCGCCCGCATACGCATTGTAATAATTCTCGATCAGTTCATTGATTTCCGGATACGCGTCTTTTTCAAACGCTTCCTGTGTCTCCGTCTCTTTCACAACGGCTTCTGTCTCTGTCTTGGGTTTACTGCCCGTCCCTTTGCCGCCCATCACGTTCACCAATACGATCACAAGTACGATAAACAAACCTGCAACGGCTATATATTGTACATTTCTCTTGCAAAATTCAACTGCCCGGGCAAATCCTCCCATTTCCTGATTGTTGTCTGTATTTTGATTGCCGTTTCCATTCATATCGTTCATATCAATTCCTCCTAATCCAAAAACCCTGCCGTGCGTCACACGACTGCCATATACCGCTATTTATCTGAATATCTGTGAAATATCATACATCTAATTTAGAATCAACGTACAGTTTTTAGGATAGCAAACCATCTTCCAAAAGTCAACCCGAAATAAAAAATTTGTTGGAACGGATTGTAACTATTGACATTTTCCGATCCATGTATTATGATAAATCTGGTTTGCAACCGTAGTCTAACGGATAGAACACAGGACTCCGACTCCTGCAATGTGGGTTCGATTCCCGCCGGTTGCATAGAAAAGGTTATGGGAGCGAGGGTTTCTATAACCTTTCTTTTTTGCCCAAACGGATAAAGGAGGAGATTTCATTATGAGTTTTTCTTATTTAAAAAAACTTCCCACCCCGTCTGAAATCAAGGAGCAGTATCCGCTCCCCCAAACGCTTGCCGTTTTGAAAAAAGAACGGGATCAAATGATTTCAGATGTCATTACCGGAAAAGACAGTCGTTTTCTGGTTATTATCGGCCCATGTTCTGCGGATAACGAAGACGCTGTTTTGGATTATGTCAGCCGTCTGGCGCCCGTCGCCGAAAAAGTCAAAGACCGCCTGATCATTATTCCGAGAATTTACACCAACAAACCACGAACCACAGGCGAAGGCTATAAAGGCATCGCGTCTCAGCCGGACCCGGAAAAGAAACCGGATATGCTGGCAGGACTGACCGCCATGCGCAGCATGCACATCCACGCGATTGAAGCCTGCGGCTTAACCTGCGCGGACGAAATGCTCTATCCCGAAAACTGGGGATATGTCGAAGACCTGCTCTCATACGTTGCCATCGGCGCCCGGTCGGTGGAAGATCAGCACCATCGTCTGACCGTAAGCGGTTTTGACGTTGCTTCCGGTATGAAAAACCCGACCAGCGGGGACTTTACCGTTATGCTCAATTCGGTATATGCAGCGCAGCATCCGCACCACTTTGTCTACCGCGGACACGAAGTGGAAACAACCGGAAACCCGCTGACCCACGTCGTATTAAGAGGCGCCGTTTCCAAACACGGAAACAGCGTACAAAACTATCATTACGAAGACATTATGCGCCTGATCGAAAAATACGAACAGATGGAGCTTTTAAATCCTGCCGCCATTATCGATGCAAACCACTCCAATTCCAACAAGCGGTATGCCGAACAGGTCCGCATCGTAAAGGAAGTCATGCACAACAGAAAAATATCCAACGACATCCACCGACTCGTCAAAGGCGTGATGATCGAAAGCTATATCGAGCCCGGTAATCAGAAAGTCGGCGAACATATTTACGGAAAATCCATTACGGATCCGTGTTTAGGCTGGAAGGAATCCGAAGCCTTGATTTATGCCATTGCAGACATGAATGTGTAATCCACGAACATACAGCAAAAAGCCGGAACGGTCTTCTCTTACCTGCCGTTCCGGCTTTATTACTGCCCCCGCGATCCGGACCTGACACGTCACATGATGCGTATAATTTTCTGCAGGAAAAAAGGATTGACGTAACTTTCCATAAACACTCCAAGCAAAAGCAAAACAAACGCCGTTACAAAAGCCGCCGCCAGTTTGACCTGTCCGATTCCCTTCCGTTCCCCGGACAACGTATCTTTCCCCATCCCTTTATAATCCATAAGCTTAACGCGCCATAACGCCAGAATCGGCGCATAAAAAAGCCACTGCGGCAAAAAAAAGCCGAACATTAACAGAATACCTTTCATTCCGTAATTCATAATCGCAATGACAGAAAGAAATCCCACAGAAAATCCGATGTATCCGATATATCCGTCAACAATTAACGTTCCGTAAATCCCAACGCTTAAAAATAACAGCAGCAGAAATTCCGGCACACGTTTAAAAAACAGAAACGGAAACAATCCTCTTCCCTGTATGTCGGCATACATATAACGATTGATAAAATATTCATTCATTGCCCCAAGCTCTCTGCCAGAAACAACGCCTAAAATATTTGCACAGATCACACCTGCAAAAAATACCAAAAAAAACAGAAACGTACTTTTTTTCACAATACACGTCCAATAAATCATTACCCTAACATATGAGAAAACATCGCCAAATATTCCTGCAGCACTTATTTGATCCGGTTTGCATACGCCAAAACAGCAGCTACCGTTTTTGCATCCTGGATTTCTCCCGCATATATTTTCTCACACAGATCCGATACTTCATATGCCGCCACATCAATAAACTCATCCTCGTCCAGACATTGCGTGCCGCAGGAAAGCTCCGTCGCAAGATAAACGTCAATAAACTCGTTGCAGAACGCTACCGTTGATTTTAAAGATAAGAGTTTTTCCAGTTTTTTGCATCGATACCCTGTCTCTTCTTCCAGCTCGCGTTTCGCACATACTGCCGTATCTTCCGTTACACTGTCCCTTGCTCCCGCCGGAATCTCCAGTGTAACCCGATCTAAGGCATTCCGGTACTGCCGTACCATCAGAATCTTACCGTCCGGCAGAACTGCCAGAACTGCAGCCGCACCTTTTTTATGTTCGATATAATCCCACTCTGCCACTCTTCCGTCAGGCATTTCCATTGTATCCGTGTACATATTTACAATTACGCCTTTTTTAACCAGCTCTCTTCTCACTCTTTTTAATTTTTGTACCATAATTTCCTCCTTTTTATTGAAGCAGCTCTTTGCTGCATACATTTCACTGCGCCGGTCAGTCCATGCCTCTTAAGACGGCATGGAAAAAGCAGCCAATGTTTTTCATTGACTGCTTTCTTTCTGACTTATTTCGCGTAATCGACTACGCGGGATTCACGGATTACATTTATTTTAATCTGTCCCGGATATTCCAATTCAGACTCAATCTGTTTGGAAATGTTACGCGCCAGCAATACCATATCGGCATCACTGATCTGATCAGGAACTACCATTACCCGAATCTCTCTGCCCGCCTGAATGGCAAAAGACTTGTCTACCCCTTTAAAACTATCTGTAATATCTTCTAACTGTTTTAGTCTGTTTGAATATGTCTCTAATGTCTCTCGTCTTGCTCCCGGACGTGCCGCACTGATCGTATCGGCAGCTTGTACCAGACATGCAATCAGAGTCTCCGGTTCCACATCACCATGATGTGCTTCCACTGCATTGATAATCAGTGGAGACTCTTTGTATTTTCTACATAATTCAACACCTATTTGAATATGTGAACCTTCCATTTCATGATCTACTGATTTTCCAATGTCGTGCAATAATCCTGCCCGTTTTGCAGTCCTGACATCTACGCCGATTTCCCCGGCGAGAAGTCCGGCAATCTGTGCAACCTCAATTGAGTGCTTCAATGCATTCTGTCCATAACTGGTCCTGAATTTCATACGGCCCAATAAACGTACCAGTTCCGGGTGAATTCCGTGAACGCCGACCTCTAATGTTGCGGCTTCCCCTTCTTCACGAATCATTGTCTCAACTTCTTTTTTTGCTTTTTCCACCATTTCTTCTATTCTGGCCGGATGGATACGTCCGTCCACAATCAATTTCTCTAACGCAATTCTCGCAATCTCCCTGCGTATGGGATCAAATCCGGAAAGAATAACGGCTTCCGGCGTATCGTCAATAATCAGATCCACTCCGGTGAGCGTCTCTAATGTCCTTATATTACGACCTTCGCGACCGATAATCCTTCCTTTCATTTCATCATTCGGAAGCTGAACAACGGAAATTGTGGTTTCAGCGACATGATCCGCAGCGCATTTCTGAATTGCGGATACCACATAGTCTTTTGCTCTTTTTCCGGCTTCTTCTTTTGCCTGATGCTCCATTTCTTTGATCAATTTTGCAGTATCAAGTTTTACATCTTCTTCAACAGTTTTTAAAAGGTATTCTTTTGCCTGTTCGGAGGTAAGTCCTGAGATTCGTTCCAGTTCCTGTACGCGCTCTTCACTCAGCTTCGCAATTTCTGCTTTCTGTCTTGTCAGTTCTTCTTCCCTCGCAACAAAACCTGCTTCGCGCTTTTCGATCGCATCCAGTTTTTTATCCAGATTCTCTTCTTTCTGCACGATACGTCTTTCATTACGCTGGATTTCAGCACGGCGTTCACGGATTTCCCTATCCAGGTCATTTTTACTTTTAATCGTTTCTTCTTTGACTTCCAATAAGGTTTCACGCTTTTTCGTCTCGGCTGTCTTTACCGCTTCGTCAATGATCTCTCTGGCTTTTTCTTCCGCACTGCCGATTTTCCTTTCGGCAACTTTTCTGCGGTAAGCCGATGTAATCAAATAAGTAACCGGTACAGCAAAAACTAACGTAACTATCACAGCAATAATCACTTCTTGCACAGGAGCACCTCCTTTATTCAATTTTCATTGTACATATAACATAGCATAGTTTCATCTGTCATAATTAACAATAGTTAAATTTTATACTTTATTCCCTTTTATGTCAAGTAGTTCAGACATCAAAAAACCTGCCCGCAAAAAAATACCCCTGCCTGCTCCTGTGACTGCGCAAACCTTCTTGGCCTGCAAAAGCCGCCGTCTGTTTTGCAGTCAACGCCTCATTACAGACGATATATCCGAACCGCAAAACCCTCTGCGCATCAAAAACCGGTACATCTTTCCGTATTCTTCTCTGTCCGCCGTATCCGGCGAAAAATTTTTCTGATCCAGTAAACGTTTGATCTGCGCCCTCTCATCCGACACAAATTCTTCTTCCAGACAATATGCAATTAATTCCCTGGAAATTCCGCGCCGTGCCAGATCATTTTTTAACCGCATCTTACTTCGCGTTTCCTGGTGAAAGTGAATAAATGTCCTTGCGTATCGTTCATCATCCAAATAATGATACCGCTTCACATAGTCGACCGCATCTTCAATGGCTTCCGGCGGATAGCAATTCTGGCGGAGCTTTTCACGAAGCTGATACTCTGTCCTCTCCTGCCTCTCCAGCAAATGCATCGCACGTTTCGCGGCGCGCTTTCCAATGATATCATGAAGCAGGTACCGATACTGCTCCTCCGATAATTCCACCCCCTGCGCCAAAGACATCTGATTTGCTTCCCCTTTATAGAGCCTTAAGGTTATCGTTTCATTCAGGCAGAGGTGAATCTGGCCTCTGCCCATGTTCTGATACTCGGTAATTATGTACTGCATCATGCGTTCTCGGCCGCAGCCTTCTCAGCCGGCTTCTTTGCATCTGCTTTCTTATCGGAGGCTGATTTTCCGGCAGCTTTTCCGCTGTCGGCTTTTACTGCTTCTTTGTCCTCGTCACCGTCGGTCTTGCCTACTTCGTAGTGGGCGCGGACTTTCTTTTCAATCTCATCCCGGATTTCCGGATGCTCTTTTAAAAACTGTTTTGCGTTTTCGCGTCCCTGCCCTATTTTTTCTCCGTTATATGCGTACCATGCCCCCGACTTATTCACTACATTGCAGTCCGCTGCAAGATCAAGCATATCGCCTTCCCTGGAAATTCCCTGTCCGAACATAATATCAAACTCTGCTTCACGGAACGGCGGAGCCACTTTATTCTTGACCACTTTGATACGGGTATGATTTCCGACCACTTCACCTGCCTGCTTCAAAGATTCGATCCTTCTGACGTCCAGGCGCACCGACGAATAAAACTTCAACGCACGTCCCCCGGTCGTCGTCTCCGGACTGCCGAACATTACGCCGACTTTTTCACGAAGCTGGTTGATAAAAAGAACGATACAATTCGTCCTGCTGATCACCGACGTCAGCTTCCGGAGCGCCTGCGACATCAGCCTTGCCTGCAGCCCTACGTGAGAATCTCCCATATCCCCGTCGATCTCCGCTTTCGGAACAAGCGCCGCAACAGAGTCCACAATCACAATGTCCACCGCACCGGAACGCACCATCGTCTCTGTGATCTCAAGCGCCTGCTCTCCGCTGTCCGGCTGCGAAATATAGAGATTATCCACATCTACGCCAATATTCTTCGCATAAACCGGATCGAGCGCATGCTCTGCATCAATAAAACCGGCAATGCCGCCCAGCTTCTGCACTTCTGCAACGACATGCAGAGCAACGGTCGTCTTACCGCTGGACTCCGGTCCGTACACTTCGATCACGCGCCCTTTCGGAAGCCCGCCGATCCCCAATGCAATATCAAGGCTTAAACATCCCGTCGGAACCGCGTCTACGTTCATCGTCTTTGCGGATTCGCCGAGCTTCATAACGGAACCTTTGCCGTACTGCTTTTCGATATGGGAAATGGCAGCGTCCAGCGCTTTTAATTTGTCCTCTTTATTCTCTATTTTTTTTACTTCTTTTTTATCGTCCTTTGCCATGGTTTTCTCCTTTATACAAACTTATGTTCGTTTTTCTGATATACATAGTAGTACACTTTTCCAAAAAAGTCAACTCCCATTTGATTTATTTTTATTGCGTAATTTGGGGATTCCTGCCGGTCAAGAAATACGCGGCAGCCTGAATACGGATCGGATAAAAAATATAAAAGACAGCCGTCTGTTCGGCTGTCTTTCAGTATAAGTTTTGCTTTTGTACTTGTCAAGCGTTATCTTCCAGTCCGCATTTGCAGAGATAGATAAAAAAGCCTGTTAAAAATGCCGTCAGCAATCCGGCAATAATTTTTTTGTTCATAAAAAGTTCCTCCTTTGTCTGTCTTTATTTTACTCCATTTTACAGCAAAATCCCCGAAAAACAAAGCGAAATTTCCTTAAAATTTCTTTAATTTGCTTAAAATTCTCCTATTCCAGTCCTGCGAATTTTTTTAAATCTCCTGTCTGCTGAACGCCCGAAACGCGTTTGATAAATACGCCCTGATCCATAAGAACCAGCGTCGGTATGCTCATAATCTGATACTTCAGCGCCAGCGCCGCCTCCTCGTCGACATTTACCTTGCCTATCTTCACCTTGTCGCCCATTTCTGCCGCAAACGCATCCAGAATCGGCGACTGCATCTTACAGGGCATACACCAGTCTGCCCAAAAATCCAAAATAACCGGTACTTTGCTTGCCAATACCTCTTCTTCAAAATTATCGTTTGTCACCGTTACGATCTCCATGGCAAAACCTCCTGATTTCCTTCTTAATTTCTTCCGAATTCCTCTAATAAAAGCCCCTCATTTCTGTCTAACGTCATTCCGATACTCCATTCATTGACAAAAATCAGCAGCGGGTTTCCTTTTAAATCCTGAATCTTTTTCATGTCGGACGTCCCCGAAAGCTGATCCGGCAAAAATTCTTCATTTGCAATCCACCGGATATATTCGTGAGGCATGTTTTCCAGGCGGATCTCGACATTATACTCATTCAAAAGACGGTATTTTAATACGTCAAACTGAAGAACTCCCACAACGCCTACAATGATCTCTTCCATCCCCATTCCGTATTCCTGAAAAATCTGAATGGCGCCCTCCTGGGCGATCTGCGTAATCCCTTTTACAAACTGCTTCCGTTTCATCGTGTCTAACTGCCGGACCCTTGCAAAATGCTCCGGCGCAAACGTCGGGATTCCCTCGAACCGAAATGGCTTTGCCGCCGTCGTGATCGTATCTCCGATCGAAAAAATACCGGGATCAAACACGCCGATAATATCTCCCGCATACGCCTCTTCAATGATCTTACGGTCCTGCGCCATCATCTGCTGCGGCTGGGACAGCTTTATTTTTTTATTGCCGCCCTGCACATGGATCACTTCCATTCCCGCCGTAAATTTACCGGAACAGATACGCATAAACGCAATACGATCCCGGTGATTTTTATTCATATTTGCCTGGATTTTAAATACAAATGCAGAAAAATCTTCATCGAACGGATTTTTCTCCCCGGCATCCGAAATCCTGGGCAGCGGAGAATACGTCATCTGCAGAAAATGCTTCAGAAATGTTTCCACGCCGAAATTAGTCAGAGCCGATCCGAAAAAGACGGGAGAAAGTTTCCCTTTTGATACCAGATCCATATCAAATTCCGCGCTGGCGCCGTCTAAGAGCTCGATTTCCTCCATCAGCTTTTCATAATTTTCTTCCCCGATTTCGGAAAGAAGCGCGGCATCTTCCATGGAGATAACCTTTTCCTCGCCCTCTTTTGTTCCCTTCTGGGTATCACTGTAGAGCATGATTTTTTTCTGGTTCCGGTCATACACGCCTTTAAAGTTTTTGCCGGAACCAATCGGCCAGTTAACTGGACAAGTGGCAATTCCAAGCTCCTTTTCAATTTCATCCAGCAAATCAAACGTATCGTTGGCATCCCGGTCCATCTTATTGATAAACGTAAAAATCGGAATATGGCGCATCACACAGACCTTAAAAAGCTTTCTCGTCTGCGCCTCCACGCCTTTGGAACCGTCAATCACCATAACCGCAGAATCCGCCGCCATAAGCGTTCGATACGTATCCTCCGAGAAATCCTGATGTCCCGGCGTATCCAAAATGTTGATGCAGTATCCGTCATAATTAAACTGCAGTACGGATGATGTTACGGAAATACCTCTTTCCTTTTCAATTTCCATCCAGTCCGATACCGCATGCCTTGCCGTTGCTTTTCCTTTTACGGAACCTGCCAGATTAATCGCTCCACCATATAATAAGAATTTCTCTGTTAACGTCGTCTTGCCGGCATCCGGATGCGATATGATCGCGAATGTCCTTCTTTTTTCAATTTCTTTTTTTAATTCAGCCAAAACCATTCCTCCGAAATTTTCTATTTTCCTGTCAATCAAAATATTCTGTATCTTCCAGGCCCCTGCTGTTTAGTTTCGCAACCATCCGATCCAATATCGTTTTCCAGAACATCCGAAACCATTTTTTATTTCTATATCTTTCCACTAAGACCGGACTGATTTGATAATAAATTTTTATAAAAAGTCTGCCAAACCAGGTTGCATCCAGCACGGTATCCCGAAACCGCCTTAACGTCCATACCTCCCGACAGTCGTACGAGCCATATATGCAGGTCGCTATATAACATCCCTTATGCTTTACCTGCATCAATTGCTGAATCTGTGCATTTTTCTCAGGCGGAAGCAAACGGGAACATGCATCGGCATATCTCTCTCGATACCCCACATAATAAATAGAGCTTTCTATAATATTTTTCCTAAAACTGTCTACGATCAGATCCTGAATATCTCGATTCGCTGCAATAAAATCTTTCGGAATTTCTTCCATAATATGTCCCGAACTGTACGGCCTCTTATCGTTAAATTCCATTTCAATATAATACGTATATACTTTCCTTTTATAGTATTCTGCATTCTCACACTCAGATGCAAGCGTCAGAATTTTATCTCCAACAGATTTGATCTCCTCATTGGAACGCGCCGTCTGCAGGATAAAAAGCCAGACTTCTATATTTTGAGAATCATATGTTTTTAATTCATCCATCAGCGTTTTTGTTTTGAGGGACAATTCGGAATCTCTCCAGGCTTCTTCTGCCCACTGCAAAACACCAATTTCAGAAAACAGCTGTGAAATTCTCTGTGTCCCATCCTCACAATTTTTTCTAATCTCATCCAGATAAATATTCGCATTTTCAAAATTCCTAAGAACCAGTTCTTTTCTCGCCGAGTTGATCAAAGCGTCTATATCAACAGAGTTATTTACATTCACCACTGCGCCGTTAAAGTCGTTGTTGTTAACAACTGTTACGTTGTAATTACAAATTGCCTTTTCCGTAATAAATGCGGTACCGCAATACTGACAGATACCTGCTTCTCTCGTTTCGTCTACCTCAATATTTGCTCCGCATTGTGTGCACTTCGCCGGAACCAGTCCCATAACAATTCCTCACTTTCTTTCGTATCTGTTTCCCTGTTTACGATATCATGGATCGCACGCAACAACTTTTCCTAAAAGAAAAAATGCTACAAACCTCTGACAGGTTTCTAGCATTTTCGGGTTGGGCTGTTTAATAATAAACAGAACAGTCCGTAGGGGAATCGAACCCCTGTTTCCGCCGTGAGAGGGCGGCGTCTTAACCGCTTGACCAACGGACCATGAACCGTTTATTACTATACCACAGCTTCATTCACTTTGCAAGCATTTTTTTACATTTTTTTGCCGGCCTTTTTTGCAGAACTGTCATCACGCTATCGTGCTCGAAAAAATTCGCTGCACCGCACTTATTCTTCGTATCCGTTCGGATTATTCTTCTGCCATCTCCAGGAGTCGGCGCACATTTCTTTGATGCCGTACTCTGCAACCCATCCAAGCTCTTCTTTCGCTTTGGCAGCGTCGGAATAGCAGGTTGCGATATCGCCCGGTCTTCTCGGTTTGATCGAATAAGGAATCTTTACGCCGGTAGCGTCTTCAAAGTTTTTCACGATATCCAGCACGCTGTATCCGGTTCCGGTTCCAAGATTGTAAATGTTCAGCCCCGTATTCTCTTTGATCTTATTTAATGCTTTTACATGGCCGCGTGCCAGGTCAACCACATGAATATAATCCCTGACTCCGGTTCCGTCCGGCGTATCGTAATCGTTGCCGAATACGCCGAGCTCTTTTAACTTGCCGACTGCCACCTGCGTAATATACGGCATTAAGTTGTTCGGAATACCATTCGGGTTCTCTCCCATCGTTCCGCTCTTATGCGCTCCGATCGGATTGAAATAACGAAGCAGGATAACGTTCCATTCCGGATCCGCTTTCTGCATATCGCTTAAAATCTGCTCCAGCATGGATTTCGACCAGCCATACGGATTGGTACAGGTTCCTTTGGGGCATTCTTCGGTAATCGGAATGATCGCCGGATCGCCGTAAACAGTTGCAGAAGACGAAAAAATGATATTCTTGCATCCGTGCTTACGCATCTCGTCAACCAGCGTCAGGGTTCCGGTTATATTGTTGTTATAATATTCCCATGGTTTTGCAACGGACTCGCCGACCGCTTTTAATCCCGCAAAATGAATACAGCTTTCGATATTTTCCGTTTCTAAGATTTTCTTTAAAACATCACGGTCTAAAATATCTCCTTTGTAAAATTTAACCTCTTTTCCGGTAAGCGCTCTGACACGGTCTAACGATTTTTCACTGGAATTGGAAAGGTTATCCAATACTACAACCTCATAGCCTGCGTCCAACAATTCTACGCATGTATGGCTCCCGATATACCCGGCGCCGCCTGTTACTAAAATTGCCATAAAATGTTTCCTCCTTTAACTTGTCCTTGTTCTTTTATCATACCACGTTTACTGCTAAATTCAAAGATTTCTTTGCTTCATTCTTCCATAATTTTACAATCGGCAAACAAAAAAAAGGGATCCCCTTTGAGGATTCCCCTTTTCAGATCTTATTATGCCACTTTGCTTTTTGCCAGCTCTGCCAGAGTTGCAAAACCTTCCGCATCATTTACAGCCATTTCCGCCAGCATTTTGCGGTTCATATCCACACCCGCAAGCTTTAAGCCATGCATAAACTGGCTGTAGGAAATTCCGTTCATTCTTGCCGCTGCATTAATACGTGCAATCCACAGCTGTCTGAACTGACGCTTTTTCTCTTTTCTTCCAGCATAAGAAGAGGTCAGCGCTCTCATTACGGACTGCTTCGCTACTCTATACTGTTTGGATCTTGCGCCTCTGTATCCTTTCGCAAGCTTTAATACTCT
>OFFV01000980.1_pt1 | contig 18448 bp, 19 predicted proteins | sample 1521461 | NCBI WGS metagenome assembly OFFV01 (sample SAMEA3504120, study PRJEB24116) | mouse gut metagenome | biome: mouse gut; feature: mouse-associated habitat; material: faeces | place: Denmark | collected 2011 | reverse complement strand
GGGCGCTTTCCGTCACCGCCCGCACCGTCGGCCTAGCGGCGGCGCTGCATTTCAATGTGGGGGATGCCGCCGTCGTCGAACTCGTCGGAGGTCTGCACGAAGCCGAGCTTCTCGTAGAAGCCGCGGGCCTGGGGGTTCTGCTCGTTCACGTCAAGCTGCCACGCGCCCAGTTCCGTCGTGGCGAAGGTGAGAAGCACCCGCCCGATGCCTCGGCCGCGCAGGGAGGGGTCGATGAAGAGCATCTCCAGCTTGTCGCCGTCCACGCCCGCAAAGCCGAGGGCTGCCCCCGTGGTCTCGTCGACGGCCACGGCCAGCTGCCCCACCCCAGCCAACGCCTCGGGCACGTAGCCGGCAATGCGGTCGATGTCGTCGGGGCCGAGGAAATCGTGGGTCGCCTCCACCGAAGCCCGCCACACCGAAACCAGCTCCCTCACCAGCTCGGGGGTACGGTCTTCCACCAAAGCAATGCGCATACGGGCTCCTTTCACCAGCGAGCCTCCAGCATACCGGAAGCGCCCCAACGGCGAAAGACCGTCCCGGAAAGCGACAGCCGCTGGGACAGCGTGCGAGCCGACGCCCGCTTCGCCCGCACAATCGTGCGCATCGCCGGCCCGGCCTAATCCCCTTCGGTGTCCCACGCAAGGGCCAGCGACTAATTTTTTCTGCGCTAAACTACCCTCTAAACAAGAACAAATGTTTGTTAAAGGAGGGAAATCATGGGTGCAGAAGGAAAGCCGTTTTCGCTTCCGGCTACGCAGAACCAGAGACAGCAGCAGGTGCAAGATCGCGTGCGGGCGGCCGTGACCGCGTTGGTTTCCGAAGGGCATGTCCCGTCGTTCTACCAGGTGTCCCAACGGGCCGGTGTGGCTCGCAGCACTCTGTATCGCAATGCCGGCTTGAGGGCTTTGGTGGAACAGGCGCGGGCCGAGGTGCAGCAGCAAGAGGCGTGCCGGCCCCGTGGGCAAACAGCTTGCTCGCCGCCTTGGCGGGAAAGCGACGCCACGTCTGTTCAGCGTGCGGCGTTCCGTCAGATTGCCGCCCAGGCGCCGTGCTATGTGTACGCCGTTTGTCTTCTGAACGAGTCGCCGTAAAAGTACCGCCGGCTCGAATTGCCGCAACCGTGGCTACCTGCGGGTGGTCGACGTTGTCTTACAGGTTGCCAACGGCGGCCCATCGGGCCGGCGTGACTTGTTGCATGCCGACGGCCTTCCCGATACCGTGGTGAGACCACCGGTTGATGCTCGGTTCCGCCGGCTCGGGGCCTGTGCCCGATTGCCGCCGGACGTTGACGAAAGGGGTTGCCATGGAATTCACCTCTGCCAGTGCCAACAAGTACTTGCGGCGGCTGCAGGACGAGAAGGATTACATTCTCGCCAACGAGGACGAGCGCAGCACCTACGAACGCGGCGAAGGCGAAGTGTCCGAGCCACCGGCCTACAGCTACCGCGAAACGCGGGAAAAGGTGGCGGCCATCGATCAGACGGTGCTGAAGGTACGCCATGCCCTGCACCGCTTCAACATGGAAGCGCTGCTTCCCCAGTCGGGCCTTACCATCGACGAGGCGCTTATCGCCTTGGCCCAGCTGTCGGCAGAGCGGGAGCGCGTGGGCCTGCTGCGCTCGCAGCAGCCCAAGAAGCGCCTGGGCGAGCGATTCCTCGGCGCCGGTATGAGCACGGTGGAGTACCGCTATGCCAACTACGACGTGGCCGAGGCCGAGCGCGACTACACCGCCCTCTCGGAGAAGATCGCCGCCTTGCAGCTGGAGCTCGACCTCGCCAACCAAACTCAGACCTTCTCCGTGGACGTGTAAGATCGCTGTCTGTTCCGGGCGTGAGGCTTTCCCCAAAGGATTGCGACGTTAGAGTTAAACGTTGGTGTTGTCAGGTAGTCTCGTAGTATGTCGTGCCATGAAGTTCCATCGTTTGCCTCCTGTCAACCATTTCGCCTCCCGCCAAAAGCTTCGGCCTTCCCCTCCCCGGGAAACGCCGCGGTGCCAAAGCACGGTCATAGGCACCAATTCTCCCAATATTCAGCAGTTTGGTGTTCCGCAATGGGAAGCTTGATTACCGTGCTCAACCCAGGTTGGAGACGATGGGCTCTAATGCGTCGATTGTTGGCAAAGCGCGAGGGGCTACGTCTAGAGCGCTGCCCCTCATGTGTCTAAGGATCCGTAGCCTTTCTCAGCCAGGGCGAAGTCGCGGGCGGGTTCGGCCACGAAGGCGCGGGCGTCGGCGAGATTCACGTGGCAGTAGCCGAAGGGGTTGCGCGCTAGGTAGTCCTGGTGATAGGTCTCGGCTGGGAAGAAGTTCACGAGCGGCGCCGCTTCGATGCGCGGCGTACGCCCGAGCGTGCGAGCGAGAGCTGAAAGCGCCGACCGCACGATGGTTCCGTCGGCCGGGTCGGTCCAGTAGATGCCCGTGCGGTACTGGGTGCCCCGATCGTTCCCTTGGCGATTGACCGACAGCGGATCGATGGTCCGGAAATACGCTTCCAACAGCAACGCCAGCGGGATGACATCAGCGTCATAGCGCACCAGCACTGCCTCGGCCGCCCCGGTCTCGCCCGAGCATACCTCCTCGTAAGTGGGGTCGGACGTTATGCTGTTCGCATAGCCCACTTCCGTATCCACCACTCCCGGCAGTCGATTCAAATAGGCTTCCGTCCCCCAGAAACATCCCCCAGCCAAGTAAATTTCTCGCGAGTTCACGATAGCCTCCCGAACCGTCATGCTTTCAGTATTGCGCATTATAGTGGTATATTCCGCATTCAAGTTGACTGTCTGACAATGGTTCACTTACAGGTTTTATCGTGGCGATGTGCTAACCGAGCAGGATTTCTAAAGATGCTTAAAGACTGGTTGTGTACCGGCATTTCGGAAAGTTTTTGCAACCGAGGAACTCGCCGCGCTTCCCTTGTCGCTTAACAAGTTCGCCACCGCAATAGGGACACATCTTCTTGTTCTGGGTGGCTTCGACATCTTCAATGTGTTTCTGGGCCTTCTCCTCGGTTTTCGCGAGGGTTCTGAGAGCCTTTGAAAGGGTTTGCATCTGCTCATTGCTAAAGCGGGTTTTTCGAATATCGATAACCTTGCAGACGCTTTTGACCAAATCTGGCCGTCGAATGATGGCAAAGTCTTCTGTGTCTGAAGGGACATCTTTGAGCGTACATCTTTGCGAAAAAACGATGAATGAGAAAAAATCCTCATCGGTTAGTCCCAGATGATCGCGAAGGGCGTTGATATGAGAACGATTCTGAAAAATGGGATTGTAAAATCGGTTCTTTCGTCCTTTCTCAAGAGTTTGAGTCCACTGTTTCTGATTGGCGGATCCGAATATCCAGCCAGAGTAGTTTTTGCTTTCGAAAACGAAAACGCCCGTTTCGTGCAACATTACGATATCAACTTCTGATGTGCGGCCTCGGGTGGGTACATACACGTTCGTGAACGTCTCGTGTTCTCCCGGAATATCACCATGATCAAGAGCATAGTCGGCTAAGTACTCTCCGAAAGCGCCTTTTCCCTTAAAAGAATGAAAAACTTGAAGGATAATTGGCGGCTCTTCGCCTTGAAGCCTTTTGAGAAAACCCATAGTACTCTCCAGCCTCTCGTAGGATCAAACATCATTATAGAACAATCGACCTCTGAAAAGTGATGTTGCCGCTTGAATGAGATTGGTAGACTGCGGAGATGTGGCAGATCGCAGTTTGCGATATCGTTAGAGTAAAATACCTTCAATGCCTTATCAGCGCGAGGAGAGTATGATGGGTGAGTTTCACTATGAAGTAATTGGAATGCCGAAGATAAACGAAGGGTTTTTCGAAGACGTTGTCGTTGAGCGCTTGGTAAACGAGCTGGGATACGAGCATCTTTATGGTCCCGATGTCGTGCGTACCGACGATGCTTACCGGGATGTGTTCCTCCCCAAAATACTCTTGGCGTCCCTCGCGCGTCTCAATCCATCGCTGCCCGCAATGGCCCTAGAAGAAGCTGTTAGCAAACTCAATGACACCGAAGGCGGTTCGCTGGAACAGCGCAACGAGGTGTTCAATAACTACCTGCAAAATGGTGTAGAGATTCATTTCTTCGACGGCAAAGAAGAACGCGACGACATTGTCTACTTACTCGATTTCGACAATCCGAGCAACAACGATTTCCATGTAGTAAACCAGTGGACCTTTGTTGAGTTCTCCGAAAAACGCCCCGATGTTATCGTCTTCGTTAACGGTATGCCGCTTGTGCTCTTTGAGCTGAAAAGTCCGTCGCGCGAAGAGACCGATGCCTCAGAGGCGTATCTTCAGCTGCGGAACTACATGAAGCATATTCCCTCGCTGTTCGTTCCCAATGTATTCTGCGTCATGAGCGATATGAGTGAAACGCGAATAGGCACCATCACGGCTGATGAGGACCGTTATGTGTCCTGGAAGTCAGCTGATGGCGACTATTCTCAGACGCGCCTGGCTACTTGGGAAACCATGATCGATGGTATGCTGAGAAAAGATCGTTTGCTTGACATCATCAAGAACTTCATTTGCTTCAACAACAGCGCAAGCAAGTCGATCAAGATTCTTGCCGCCTACCACCAGTATTTCGCGGTACGGAAGGCGGTCGATCGAGCCGTGGAGGCGGTGGCCGGCGACGGCAAGATTGGCGTATTCTGGCACACGCAAGGTTCGGGCAAGTCGCTCTCGATGGTATTTTTCGCCCACCTGCTTCAAGAGAAGCTCGAAAGTCCCACCATTGTGGTTATTACCGACCGTAACGATCTGGACGATCAGCTCTTTGGCCAGTTCTCGCGCTGCTCTTCTTTCCTTCGCCAAACGGCGGTGCAGGCTGAAAGTCGTAAACATCTGAAAGAGCTGCTCGTTGATCGCGCAGCCAACGGCATTGTCTTCACCACTATGCAGAAGTTCATGGATGGTGATGAGCCGCTTTGCGATCGCAGCAATGTTGTGGTCATGGTGGATGAGGCTCACCGTGGACAATATGGCCTTACGGAAAAGATGGACGCGGAAGGCAACGTTTCCATCGGCGCAGCCCGCATTGTGCGCAAGGCGCTGCCCAACGCTTCGTATATTGGCTTTACGGGGACGCCTCTTTCCACGCAAGATAGAAGCACGCGGGAAATCTTCGGCGATTACATCGACGTGTACGACATGACTCAAGCAGTAGAAGATAATGCCACGCGGCCCGTGTACTATGAGAGTCGTGTTGTGGCTCTTAAACTAGACCCCGAGACGCTGGGTGCATTGGACGCCGCCTATAACGAGTTCGCTGACGAGGCAGATGAGGTGACGCTTGCAAAAAGCAAACGTGATCTCGGCGGTCTTGACGCCATTTTCGGCGCCCCTGAAACCATTGATGCCCTGTGCGCAGACATCATTAGTCACTATGAGAATAACCGTGCGGATATTCTGGCGGGCAAGGCGCTCGTGGTCGCTTATAGTCGTCCCATTGCCATGAAGATTTACGAGCGCATGATGGAGCTGCGGCCGGGCTGGAAGGACAAGCTCGGGGTGGTCATGACCATGGGCAACCAAGATCCCGAAGAATGGTTCAACGTATGCGGCGGCGCCACGCATAAGAAAGAGATGGAACGCAAGTTCAAGGATGACAATGATCCCCTGAAGATTGCTATTGTTGTCGACATGTGGCTGACCGGCTTTGACGTGCCCAGTTTAGCTACCATGTACGTATTCAAGCCGATGAAGGGCCATAACCTCATGCAGGCTATCGCACGGGTAAATCGCGTTTGCCGGGGCAAGGAGGGTGGCCTGGTCGTCGATTATATCGGCATTGCGCGAGCTCTCAAGCAGGCCATGAAGGACTACACCAATCGAGATCAGCGCAATTACGGCGACATGGATGTGGCCGCCACGGCCTATCCGCGATTCCTGGAGAAACTTTGCGTCTGCCGGGATCTTTTGTACGGGTTCAACTACGAGAAGTTGATTTTTACCGACAGCAAGGCTCAGCTGGCAAAAGCCATTTCCGAAGGCACTGACTGGCTGCTTGAACCCGCTCGACATGAGGATGCCGAAGAGTTTCTGAGGCAATGCCAGCTTATGAACCAGGCGCTCTCGCTGTGTAAGAGCTTGGTGAGCGAAGAGGACCAGCACGAGGCTGCCTATCTCAGTGTGTTGCGCGTGCAGGTGCTGCGACTTACGGGTCGCAAGCCCTCTGGCGGCAAGGGTATGACCTACAAGGAATTCAACCAGAAGATAAGCGCCATCCTTGAGCAAACTGTGCACGCTGATGGAGTTATCGATCTGTTCGAGGAAGACGGCGTTGAAATTTCGCTTTTCGACGAGGCATTTCTGGAAGAACTCGCCTCCATGAAGCAGAAAAACATTGCTGTCGAAAGTTTGAAGCGGCTCATCAAAGAACAGGTGAAGGCTTACCAGCGAACAAGCGTGGTAAAGGCTCAGAAGTTCAGTGACATGCTGCAAGGGACATTGAACGCCTATCTGAATGGGATGCTTACGAACGCTCAAGTTATCGAAGAGCTCGTAAAGATGGCGAAGGAGATGATGCAAGACCGGTCGGAAGCGGAGGCGCTTGGCCTCACCGACGAGGAGATGGCCTTCTACGACGCCATCACAAAGCCACAAGCGGTGAAGGATTTCTACGACAACGACCAGTTGGTTGCCATTACGCGCGAACTGACCGACGCTATGCGCTCGAATGCCACTATTGACTGGCAACGCAAAGAAAAAGCTCGGGCGGGAATGCGCCGAGCCATTAAGCGGCTGCTTCGGAAATACAAGTATCCTCCCGAGGGCGTGGATGATGCCATGGAAACAGTTATGGCACAATGTGAACTGTGGGCCGATACGAAAATCTACGAATAGGAACATGAATGGCTAAGAAGGAAAACACCCAGGAGATCGGGTTCGAGCAGCAGATTTGGAAAGCCGCCGATAAGCTGCGTGGGAACATTGATGCCTCCGAGTATAAAAGCGTAGTGTTAGGGCTTATCTTTCTGAAGTACATTTCCGATAAGTTCGAGGAGCGCTACCTGGATTTGCTTGCCGAAGGCGATGGCTTCGAGGAAGATCGCGACGAGTATGCCTATCAGGGTATTTTCTTTGTCCCTCCCCAGGCTCGTTGGTCTGTTATCGCCGCTGCTGCCCATACGCCAGAAATTGGCAAGATAATCGACGAAGCTATGAGGCAGATCGAGCAAGAGAATCCGAAGCTGAAGGGTATTCTGCCCAAGAACTTCGCGCGTCAGGAGCTGGACAAGCGGCGCCTGGGCGATGTGGTCGATTTATTCACTAACGTGAAGATGGCTGAGAAGGGCGACACGCGCGACATTCTGGGTCGCACCTATGAGTACTGTCTTGCGAAATTTGCCGAGCAGGAAGGGAAGAACGCTGGCGAGTTTTACACTCCGACCTGCATTGTTCGCACGCTAGTTGAGGTTATCCAGCCCTACCATGGGCGTGTGTATGATCCCTGCTGCGGTTCCGGCGGCATGTTCGTGCAGTCGACCGACTTTGTGAAGCACCATGCGGGCAAGATCGATGATCTGTCGGTTTATGGCCAGGAGAGCAATCCCACCACGTGGAAGATGGCCACGATGAATCTGGCCATTCGCGGTATTGAGGCCGATCTGGGGCAGTTCAATGCCGACACATTCTTTAAGGACTGCCATAAAGATAAACGCTTCGACTTTATTCTTGCCAATCCTCCCTTCAATTTGAAAGACTGGGGTGGCGACCAACTGAAGAATGACCCTCGTTGGGAGTATGGCACGCCCCCCGAGGGTAATGCTAACTTCGCGTGGCTTCAGCACATGATTCACCATCTATATCAGGATCACGGCCGCATTGGCATGGTTCTTGCCAATGGATCTCTCTCGTCTCAGACGGGCGGGGAGGGTAAAATTCGCCAAGCTATTGTGGATGACGATCTCGTGGAGGGCATCATCGCAATGCCGGCGCAGTTGTTCTACAGCACGGGTATTCCTGTGTCGCTTTGGATTCTCGATCGGAACAAAAAGCAGCCTGGCAAGACGCTCTTTGTCGATGCTCGCGAAATGGGAACGATGGTCACCCGGCGTCTCCGCGAATTCACTGAGGAGGATATCGCCAAAGTGGCCCAGGCGTTCAACGCGTTCCGTGATGGAACCTTGGAAGACGAGAAGGGCTTTTGTGCTGCTGTTACGACAGGGGATATCGCCAAACAGGATTACGTGCTGACACCGGGTCGCTATGTTGGTATCGCCGAGGTTGAGGATGACGGCGAGCCCTTCGAAGAAAAGATGACGCGCCTTACCAAAGAGCTCGGAGAAATGTTCGAAGAGTCCAGCCGCCTGCAAGATCAAATCAAGAAGAACCTGGAGGCGATCGGCTTTGAAATGTAAATGGGTTTCGTTGGGAGAGGTTGTTTCTGCCAGAAAAGAGACTATTACGCCAAAAGGAGAGGCGGTTTATTGGCATTATAGTCTTCCCGCCTTTGATGCTGGAAAAGGTCCGCTTTATGAGTGCGGAAATGCCATACGAAGTAGTAAGCTTGCAGTGCTCAAGGGCGATATTCTGTGCAATAAGCTGAATATGCGTTTCAAACGTATTTGGCGTGTAGAAGAGGATCTTCCTAATTCAATCTGCTCGACAGAATTTATACCCCTACAGGCTCGTGGCATCGACAGAGACTATCTCTATTATCTTTTGTTAACAGATGATTTTACTAATTCGATGATTGCGCAGCGCTCAGGGACCTCAAACTCGCATCAGCGTATAAAGGTCGATCAACTGTTGGCGTATGAGTTTGCTCTCCCGAGTCCCGATGTGCAGCGACGCGTTGGTGGTATTCTTGCTGCAATTGATAAGAAAATCGCTCTCAACTCTCGGATAAATGACCATTTAGGGAAGCAACTCGTCCCAAACAAGCCATCGGATCTCTGGCAAAGAGCTAGCGGAACAATTCGTCATGGGATCCGGTGCGCTGGAAATAGGCGATGCCGTCATTCACACACCAGATGAGAAGCCAGTCTCCCACATTGGCGACATGGCATTCGTTGCTTCCTTCCCATTTGCCGGAAAGTCGATGCATATTGTGCCTGCGCTTCAAGACGTCAATCGACTCGGTGCTGTTTTCCAGAATAAGATCAACGACAGATTCGAGCTCAGCAAGATCCCAGTCCCGCTTGATAGCCTTTTTCTTCAAATCTCGACTAAACGCTGGCGCGAACTTCGCTTCGAGTCGTACGCTCATGCTAGTGCAGCCTGAATTAAATCATGTCCATTACGATAGGTCGCGCCCGATCCATTAGCGATCATTTCGTTCGTCTCTCGTATCGCGGCCAAGCTCTCCTCGTTTGGCTGCTCATAATCAAGCGAGAGAGGAATTGCGTTGGTGTTCACGATCTGTGTTAAGAACGCTCGCATAGCAGTGGAGATATCAAGGCCGTAATGCTCAACGATCCTGGAAGCCTCATCTTTAAGATTGCTGTCAAGCCGAATTGTCAGACTGCTGGCGGCCATAATTACCTCCTCGAACATTTTAGAGTAGCTATATGCTAACGTTTGTAAGTGCAATCGTCAATTCATCGTGCAACAATGTAATAGAAAAGAGGCCCAAATGCACGCTGCGACCATTGATGCCATTTCTATCCAAATGCAGCCATTTCTCAGCTGCGACCAAATGAAACGGTTACAGGAAGTGCTGAAATGCACGTTCTCGCAGTCGAAGCCAACGTCAGTTGAACCCGATGACAACCTCATTGCTTCATTCATTGAAGCAAAGCAGGTTGAGGGGTGCTCTCCGAAGACGCTCGCCTATTACCAGAACACACTTGAAAAACTTCAAGCTACGCTTAAGATGCCATTCACCCAGGTCGAAACTGCGGACTTACGCAGCTACCTCACCGAATATGAGCGCGATCACGGATCAAGCAAAGTCACTATCGACAACATCAGACGCATTATGTCGAGCTTTTTCTCTTGGCTTGAAGACGAGGACTACATCGTCAAAAGTCCCGTCCGCCGTATTCATCGTGTAAAAGTGGCGCTCGTCATAAAGGAAACGTTCACCGACGAGGATCTAGAGATCATCCGCGAAAACTGTCTCACGAAACGTGATCTTGCCCTCGTCGACCTGCTGACGTCAACCGGCATGCGTGTTGGAGAACTCGTAAAACTCAACCGATCTGATGTCGATCTTAATGAGCGTGAGTGCCTCGTGCTTGGTAAGGGCAACAAACAGCGCATGGTGTACTTCGACGCTCGCGCCAAACTGCATCTTGAAGACTATCTTCGTGCTAGGACCGACAGCAACCCAGCATTATTCGTCACCTTGGCCAAGCCCCACGACCGACTCACTATTGGAGCCATTGAACTGCGTCTTCGAAAACTTGGAGAACGCCTGCAAATGCAGCGCGTCCACCCCCACAAATTCCGCCGAACCCTCGCCACCTATGCCATAGAAAAGGGAATGCCCATCGAACAGGTGCAAAAACTCCTCGGCCATGCGAAAATAGACACCACCATGCACTACGCCATGGTGAACCAAAACAACGTAAAAGCCTCTCACAGAAGGTATTTAGAGTGAAGCTAGGAAACTATTGCAGCAAGATCGGCAGTGGTGCAACTCCCCGAGGAGGAAAAGGCTCGTATAAAACCGAAGGGATCCCCCTCATTCGTAGCCAAAACATTCACGACTGGGACTTCAAGACGCACGGCTTGGCGTATCTCGACAACGATCAGGCCGAGGCGCTTTCAAGTGCAACGGTTTACCCGGGTGATGTACTGCTTAACATCACTGGTGATTCTGTGGCCCGAGCATGCCTAGTTCCCGAGAATATAACTCCCGCCCGGGTTAATCAGCACGTTGCCATAATTCGACCCACCGACTCCTTATGTTCAACGTATTTGTTGGCCTTTCTCCAGCAACATAAGGCTCTGCTTCTGAAACTTGCATCTTCTGGCGCGACTAGAAATGCACTAACAAAATCAATGATTGAAGAAATTGATGTCAGCTTTCCCCCAATCAATGTCCAAAAACGAATTTGCGCCATTCTAGATGTCATTCAACAAAAAATCACCCTCAACACTCGGATAAATGACCATTTAGGTTGGAGGTTGCATCGGAGGATGTTGGTCTTCCTAAACTTGAGTTGTATCTAGTAGTATGGCGTATTGAGCGCGGAAGTATGTGAGTAGAAGTTTGACGGGAGCGACCGATGCCAGTGCCGAAGTACGATGAGATGATGGTTCCTGTTCTGCGGCGGATTGGGGTGGAGCCTGGGGTGGTGGTGACGAGCAAGCAGTTGCGGCAGTTCGTCATTGAACATTGGAATCTGAGTGAGGGGGAAGTGGCTGAGACCATTTCAAGTGGGTTCGAGCGTTACGCCAACAATATGCTCTGGGCGTGCACGTATCTGAAGCAGGCCAAATGCATCGAGTCGCCAAAGCGAGGAAACTATTTGATCACGGAGCGGGGGTTGGAGCTTCTGGGCTCTGGCGTGGAGAGGCTTAATCGACAGGCCTTGATGCGGTACCCGGAGTTTTGCGAGTTTCTCAACCGCAGCCGAAAGTCGAAGCAGGCAACGGGTGAATTGCCGGAGAAACCCGCCGTGGAGAGTCCAGAAGAGGAGAGCAGCGAATCGCCGGAAGATGTTATCGAGGAGGCCTTTCGTCGTATCGAGACGGCATTGGTGTCAGAGATTCTTGAGGCTATTATGCAGCAGACTGACACCTTTTTCGAACGCCTGGTGGTACAACTCCTTCTTGCAATGGGCTATGGCGACTCCATCGATGAGTCGGGTTTTGTCACTCCGGCTTCAAACGACGGCGGCATCGATGGAATAGTTCGCGAGGATAAGCTCGGCTTCGATCATATTTATATTCAAGCGAAGCATTGGGCTCTTGATAGAAGCGTGAATCGCCCCGATTTGCAGGCATTTGTGGGGGCTCTTATGGGATCCGGAGTGACAAAGGGCCTTTTCATTACCACGGCCCACTTCTCCAAAGGCGCTCTTCAGTACGCCGATATGCAGCATGCGGTGAAGCTCGTGCTTGTGGACGGCGATCAGCTGGCCCGTCTCATGATCGCTCACAATGTCGGGGTCTCAGTGAGACATGCCTATGAGATCAAAGGCATCGACCGGGACTTCTTCGATATTGGAGACTAAAATGATTATTTGCAACGACCGGCCACGTCCGTTTCGGGTGCGACCGCGATGCCGGTTTCACATGCAGCCGCACCCGTTTTCAGCTAAAGACGCAGCCTAGCTTCTCGGCGACATCAGCTCCCTCATATTCACCTCTCCGGTCTGCAGGGTCACGGCGTTGTGGACTATCCTGTCCATGATGGCGTCTGCGTGGGTTCCCCCGCCGAGCCTGCCATGCCAATCCTCCACCCGGTACTGGGAGCACCATATCGTCGACGATTTGTCGTGGCGACGGTCGACGAGCTCCAGGAAGAACCGCATCTGGTCGGGGTTGAGCGGATCCATGAGCCACTCGTCCACGACGAGAACCTTGTAGCGCGCGTACTTCTTCAGCACCTTCGATTCGGGGATGCCGGCGGCCAGGTCCTCCTCGCGCGACATCAGCAGGTCGGGCATGCGCACGTAGAGGGTGCTCAGGCAGTGCTTGCAGGCCTGCCTCCCGATCGAGCAGGCGAGGAAGGTCTTGCCGGTTCCGGTGTAGCCGACCACGATGACGTCGGTTGCCGATTCCACGAACTGGCAGGTCCCGAGGCCGTTGACGGTGTCGCGGGAAAGCGGCCTGCCGTCGTAGACGACGCCGCTCACATCCGCGTTCGCTATGCGGAAGTGCGCCCGCTGGAGCAGCCGCTTCACGCTGGCGTTCTCCTTCTCCTGCGCAACGTAGTCGACGATGACGCGCACCCTCTCGTCGAAGCCCATGTTGGCGTACGAGGGGTCGGCCGCCATCGCATCCATGATGTCGAGCGCCTCGGGCACGCCGATGATCCGCATCTTCCTCCTGGTCTCCTGGTCGATCATCGCGCACCTCCCGCGTAGTAGGAGGCGCCCCGGACGTAGCCGCCCCTGTCCGCGGGCCTCGTCTCGGAGCCCGACGGCCCGGCGGCCCCGGACGCCAGCACGCTGCGTATGAACCTGCAGCGCGGATGCGCCGTCTTCTCCAGGGAGTAGGAGCATGCGGCCTCCAGCTCGGCGTCCCCGTAGTGCTTCGACAGGTTGAGTATGGCCATCACGGGGTTGTACGCCTGCTCCTTTATCTGGACGTCGCAGAACACGCGCTCGACGACCGCGAGCGCGGACGGGCCGATCGACGAGGCCCACCTGCGCATGCGATCGTCGTCCCATTCCAGATCGGCGAACTCCGGCGGCATGTGGGACCGGTCGGTCTGCAGCTTGTAGCGCGCGAAGTCCGGGATGCGCGGGTGAGTGGCGACGCGCTCGCCGCCGTGGTAGATCTCGACCGTCGACTCCGTCACTTTCAGATCGACCTTCTTGCCGACGAGCCTGTAGGGCGCCGAGTAGCGGTTCGTGCCGTACACGACGTGGAAGTCCAGGTTGACCTTGCGCCCGTATACCCAGTCGCACACCTCGAACGGGGTTGCCGGGAGCGGGGCGAGCATCGGCCTCTCCACCTCCTCGAACACGAGCTTGCGCGATCCCTCCCGCTTCTGGAAGGGCCGGGCGTTGTACTCGTCCAGGCGCTCCATTATCGCCGCGTTCAGCTCGCCGAGCGTCGCGAACTGTCGATCGCGCAGCTTGGCGATGACCGCGGTCGCGATCTTCCCCACGCCGCCCTCCACGCTCGCCTTCTGCTTGGGCTTCGCCACGCCGGTCGGCATGATGGCGCACACGTAGTGGCGCCCCAGCGCCTCGTAGGCCTCGTTGAGCACGACCTCGCCCTCCTTGGGATGCTTGGTCACGCCCGTCTTGAGATTGTCGCAGATCAGGCGCACGGCGACCCCTCCGAAGAACTCGTAGGCCCTGACATGGCAGAGCAGCCATGTGTTCTGCCTCATGTCCAGGGTTGCCTCGACGTATGTATACTGCGAGTACGGGAGAACCGCGACGAACAGGCGCACCTTCGAGACCTCTCCCGTGACGGGGTCGACCAGCCGCATGGTCGACCCCGACCAGTCCACCTCCATGGCCTGTCCGGGCTTGTGGTTGAGGTGGTTCGTGACGTTCTTGGAGACGGCGTAGTCGGCGTATCCCCTCGTGAAGGTGACGTAGCTCACCGATGCCTTGCCGCTCTCGGCGCATTCGTCGCGGTACTCCTCCCACAGGAGCTTCAAGTTGACGCCGACTTTGCGCAGCTCGCTGTGGACGTATCCGTAGTCCGGCCTCGCCACGGCCTCCTCCGCCTCCCTTTCCTCGGGGAACAGCATCGCCGCGATCTCGTCGTCGCCCAGCAGGGAGACGTCCCCCCACCCGACGCCCTTCTCGGACGCCCTGTCCAGCACCTCCTTTATCGTATGCGTCGAGATGTGCCGCGTGCGTGCGATCTCCCTTCTGGACATGTTCTTCGCGCTCAGCTCGATGATGAGCTTCGCATTGCGGTGCTTTGCCATGGTGAACCTTCCTTTCTCGATCTGGTTGGCAATGCCAGTCGAGTATAAGAAGCGTGGCTCAGCTTGAAATCGTGGGATCGGAGGCTATGCGGCCCGTGTTGAAATCACGTGTCGCTCGATATGAAATCGGTGCAGCTGAAAAACGGAAATAATCAACTAAAAAGCTAATTTCCTAAAATCGGACTATTGCGACTATTGTTTTGGGTTGTAATACACGGTAACCTCGGAAGCACGTTTTGCGCGAAACATCAAAAGGACAACTGCATATGAAGGAGAGAAGGCATGGCTGGAAGAAAACTGGCTTCGGTTCAATCTGTCCACGATGTCGCGCCGATTGAGAAGCCGGGCGCATGCAAAACGTTGGTGGTAGGTGATCTGCATTGCAAGATGTCGTTGGTGTTGCCGCGGGTGACGGATACGGCGCTGAGTCATTGCTGCGATTCCGTCGTGCTGCTGGGCGATCTGTGCGATGACTGGGGCGTGGATGGTCGAGCCATGGTTCGGCAGCTGGAATACGCGGTGGAATGGAAGGCGAAGGCGGAAGCGTTGAAGCTGCAGGTGACTGTGCTTATGGGGAACCACGACGCAGCCTATCTGGGGCTTGCGAGCTATGGTTTCACCAACGAAGATGTGCGCGACGAGGTTGCGGCGCTGCTTTCTGATGGGCTGGGCGTAAGGCTGGCCGCGGTTGTGGATGGCCGTTTGGCAACCCATGCGGGTCTTACGGGTGCGTGGGCGCATAATGTCGGCATTGAGGAAGACACGACGGTCGAGGACGTTGCCGCGCAATTGAACGATAGGTACGCCGATCGGGCGCAGTGGCGGTCGCTTATTTCTTGCGGCCCGGCGCGTCATGGCTGGGGTTTGCCAGGGTCGTTGTGGGCTGACCGGCGCGAGTTGCTGTGCGATCCATTTCCCGGTCTATCGCAGATTGTCGGGCACACGCCAATCGAGGCGGCGCAGAGCTATGAGGCTGAATCCGGTGGGAATTTCTGGTTTCTCGACACCATGAGTCTGTATCGCAGCGGTCAGCCGCTTGGCGATGCGTCGGCGTTGGTGGTGGGGTCTGGCGTGACTGAGGTCGTGCCGTTGTTTGAGGATTGGGGAAGTGCGGTGATGGATTTCTGCGAAAGGTGATGGGGCGTTCGACTACTGTCTCTCGAAGTAGGCGCGATCGGTGATAAAGTAGGTTCGGATGTAGCCTTCGGGGGATACGACGACGAATTCGCCGGTGGGGTCGAGGTAGTAGAGATCGTCGCCGTCTTCGGCTTGCAGTTTATGCTCGGCGTCGGGGTTGGCGATGACGGCGTTGGCGGCGGCCAGGTATTCGTCGGGGTTGGCGGTGCCGGTTTCCCAGCCGTGCTTGTCGAAGTGCTGCTGGAGTTTTTCCTCGGTGCGAAAGGCGAGGTGGGAGGCCGTTGCGCTGTCCTCGTCGGCGCGGTCGGCGGGGCTGGCGCAGCCGGGCAGGCACAGGGCGAACGAAAGGAACGCGGCGAGGAGGAACGCCGCAAGCCTGCGGAAGTTCGCGGGGAACGGACGGGACGAAGCGGGCGATCGCATGGGAGGCTCCTGAGTTCGAAGACGGGGCGGGAGGGGGTGGCGCGTCTGCGACCTACTGTACCAGACTGCCGTTGCTTTACAATGGTGGGAAACATCGCCGGCATCGCACTTGCTGGCTTACCCGAAAGGCTCTCCATGACTGACATCCAAGGCATCCTGTTCGACGAGGACGGCACGCTCATCGATACCTACGACATCATTCTCGCTTCCATGCGCTACACCATCAACGATGATCTGGGCCGCTCTCTGCCCGACGACGTGCTCATGGCCGGCGTCGGCACGCCCTTGGCTGACCAGATGCTTCACTTTGCGGAAGGCGACGAGGCCCTGGCCGACCAGCTGCTGCGCACCTACCGCGAGCACAACGTGGCCGTCCACGATGCCAACGTCCGGGCCTTCCCCGGCACCCGCGAGGCGCTCGAACGGCTGCGGGCCGCAGGCATCCCGATGGGCGTCGTCACTTCCAAGCGCCACGCCCTGGCCCAGCGCGGCCTCGACATGAGCGGCATCGCCGCGTTCTTCGACCTGCTCATCGCCCCCGACGACTGGCCCGAGCACAAGCCGGCCCCCGGCCCCATCCTGCGGGCCTGCGAGCTCATGGGCCTCGACCCGGCCCGCTGCCTCTACGTGGGCGACAGCCCCTTCGACATCCAGGCCGGCAACGCCGCCGGTTGTCCTACAGTGGCGGCGCTCTGGGGCATGTTCCCGTCCGAGGCCCTCGCGGCAGAACGCCCGGCCATGGCCTGCCCGTCGCTCACGGAACTCGTCGACCACCTCGGCCTGTAATGGCAAGGACCCCATCGACCACCTCGGCCTATAGGGGCAAAGTCCCCATCCGCCACCTCAGCCTGCAAGCGCATCCCTCGGAGAGTCGCCAACGCCTCCACATTCCGCAGCAAAAAACTTCTTGACAGATATAACCGGTACCTGTTAAAGTAGCAAACGTAAAAGAACAGGTACCGGTAGAAAAATCCTCTGCCGGGAAACCAAGGCACTATACGCCCGTATAGAAATAAGTCCTATGCAGTCAGCTGCATGGGACTTTTTTGTTGGACGGACAACAGGAAGGCGGCCCTATGAGTGACATCATCGAGGTAGAGCACTTCTCCAAGCGCTACGGCGACTTCATCGCCGTGGACGACATCTCGTTCACCGTGGAGGAGGGCAGCATCTTCGCGTTCCTCGGTCCCAACGGCGCGGGGAAGAGCACGACCATCAACACGCTGTGCACCATTCTCGACAAGAGCGAGGGGAACATCTACGTGGCGGGCCACGACGTCTCGAAGGAGAAGTCGCTCGTCCGGCGCGACATCGGCATCGTGTTCCAGACGAGCATCAACAACTCCTCGGACATCTTGACCGACATCTCGAGCGGCTACATGAAGGAGGTCATGGTCGCGCCCATCAGCCGCTCCCAGATATCCATGGGCCACATTCTCTCCGGCGCCGTCATAGCCACGCTACAGGGCATCCTCACCCTGGTCGTGGGCATAGCGCTCGGGCTGCATATGAACCTGCTGCAGCTTCTCCTGTCCATCGTGGTCATGTTCGCCGCCGCCGTCACGTTCAGCGCCCTGGGATTGTTCCTGGCCACCGTGTCGCGCAATTCCCCGGCCTTCCAAACCATGAGCTTCATGGTCACGATGCCGCTGGTCTTCGTTTCGGGCGCGTTCATTCCCACCACGGTCATGCCCGGCTTTCTGCTGCCCATCGTGTACCTGAACCCGCTGACCTACACGACGTCCATCTTCCGCTACATCGCGCTCGACGCCTTCGGCATGAGCCAGGCGGAGCTGGTGCAGCAGGGCATGGCGTTCAACATCGCGGGGTTCGTCATCACTCCGTGGATGGGGCTCGTCATCACCTTGCTCATCGGGGCGGTGTTCTTCGCCCTCTGCGTGGTGAAATTCAACAAGGCTGACTTCTCCACCATCAAGCTGGCGAGGGTCGGCCGCGGCGGCGGACCGCGCTAGGGAATGGGGCCGCATGGTCGCGTAGGCTCCGCCCTCCCCACGGGCCGGCTCCCCATGGGAGGGTCGGAGCCGGCCCCTGGGGAGGGTCGGAGCCGGCCTCTGGGGGCCTTCATCCAGCAGCTGAAACGCGGTCCGCCCTACATCGGCTTCAAATTGCGGTCGAGGCGGTCGATCATCCAGGCGAGGCGCTTCGCGCGGCCGGCGTCGGTTTTCGCGTCGAAGTAGGCCCGCGCGTAGGTCTTCCGGGCGGAAGGGGCCATGGCTTGGAAGTTGGCAGAGGCCGGCTCGTGGCCCTCGAGCGCCGACGCCAGCTGTGCGAGGTGCTCGTCGGTGATCGCCGGCGCCTTCGGGGCATTCCACTGGCCGTTGGCCTTGGCCTCCTCGACTTTCGCGCGGCCGG